>Ga0213829_1000130_pt1 | contig 97861 bp, 80 predicted proteins | sample MC6MC0896MG_FD_180665 | JGI IMG/M metagenome (GOLD analysis project Ga0213829, IMG submission 180665) | Enriched soil aggregate microbial communities from Iowa State University, Ames, United States - MC6-MC0896-MG | ecosystem: Environmental > Terrestrial > Soil > Unclassified | place: USA: Iowa... | reverse complement strand
CGTTGACGAACACCGCCATCTGCGATTCCCGCACGGTCAGGCTGGCGCCGTACTGGATTTCGAAATCCTGCATCGGATGGCGCCAGGCGAGCACGCCGTCGCGATCCTCGTTCCATTGCAGGATGTCGATGAACTGCTTGCGAATGAATGAACCGAGACTCATGGAAAGTCCTCCTGTGTCAGATCGGAGAGTACGCGCCGCTCAGGTCAGGCAGGCGGCGTTGACGATGCCGGCCGCCAGCGAGATCGCGCCGATCAGGCCGCCCATGGCGATGTTGTTCTCGGCGATGGCGTCGGTCATGCCGCGTATGGCCTTGGACACCACCGCGTACACGACGATCTGCACGATCATCGCCGCCGCGCCCCAGACCACGAACATGACGAAGCTGGCGTGGACCGCGATGCTGGAACACAGGGTCAGACTGAACCCGACCAGCGCGCCGCCATAGGACAGCGCGGCGGCAATGTTGCCCTCGCGGATGAGGTCGAATTCCTTGTAGTGCGTGATGGCCGTGTAGACCGCCGTGAAAACGCCCAGCATGACAAGCGCCGAGACGATATAGATCAGATAGGTCACCGCCGGATGCATTGCTTCTCCCATTGCCAGCCTCCCAATTGCGCGCAGTATATACGTCGTGTTCGATATACTGCGAACGCATTTTTTGGCTCGGACACTCCCATGCGCGACCGCGTTCTCATTCTCTCGGTATTGATCGTTGCGTCCTGCGGGTTGGGCTACGAGCTCATCAGCAGCGCGCTCGCCAGCTATTTGCTTGGGGATTCGATCCTTCAGTTCTCCTCCGTGATCGGGTGCTATCTGTTCGCGATGGGCATCGGTTCGTGGTTGTCAAAATATGTAAGAGACGAAGACGTTCTGAATCGCTTCATCGACGTCGAGCTGCTGGTGGCGCTGCTGGGCGGCGTGTCCGCCGCGGTCCTGTTCCTGGTGTTCGCGTGGCTGTCCGCGCCGTTTCGCGCGGCCCTGTATGTCGGCGTCTTCATTATCGGACTGATGGTAGGCATGGAGATCCCGCTGGTGATGCGGGTCTTCAACCAGCGCAAGGCCGAGTTCCGCGAAATCGTCAGCCGCGTGCTGACCTTCGACTATCTGGGCGCACTGGCGGTGTCGCTGGTGTTCCCATTGCTGCTCGCGCCCAAGCTGGGCCTGCTGCGCACCAGCTTCCTGTTCGGCATTCTGAACGCCAGCGTGGCGCTGTGGACCACGTGGCTGTTCCGCGCCGAAGTCACCCGCCCCGGCGAAAAGGCCGTGCGCGCCGGCGTGGTGCTGGGGATTCTGGGCCTGGGGTTCGTCTATTCGGGCAGCATGACCGCCTGGGCCGAGAAAGGCCTGTACGGCGACGACGTGATCCATGCCGAGACCACGCAGTACCAACGCCTGGCCGTGACGCGCTGGCACGACGATCTGCGGCTGTACATCAACGGCAACCTGCAATTCTCGTCGCGCGACGAGCACCGCTATCACGAGTCGCTGGTGCATCCCGGCCTGCAGGTGCTGCCGTGGGCGCGCAACGTGCTGGTGCTGGGCGGCGGCGACGGCCTGGCCGTGCGCGAGATCCTGAAATACAAGCATGTCGAGCACGTCACGCTGGTGGACCTGGACCCCGCCATGACGAATCTGTTTTCGCTCTCGGACCCGCTGGTCGCGCTGAATGCGGGCGCGCTCAAGGACCCGCGCGTCACCGTCATCAATGACGACGCGGGACGCTGGCTGGAAACGCACGCCGAGGTCTACGACTTCATCGTCGTGGACTTTCCCGATCCGTCCAATTTCGGCCTGGGGCGGCTTTATTCCGTGCCGGTCTACCACCTGATGGCGCGGCACCTGGCCGAAAACGGCTACATGGTCGTGCAGTCCACCTCGCCCTACTTCGCGCCGCGCTCGTTCTGGAGCGTGGACGCGACCCTGAAGGAAGCCGGCCTGAACACCTGGCCGTATCACACCTACGTGCCGTCGTTCGGCGACTGGGGCTTCATCCTTGCCAGCAAGCGGCGCGACTACGCACCGCCCGAGAAGATCACCGTGCCCACGCGCTATCTGGACGCCGTCACCGTGCGCGAGCTCTTTCACTTCCCCGCCGACATGCCGGCGCTGGCCATGCCGCCGAACCGCCTGAACGAACAATCGCTCGTGCGCTACTTCGACGAGGACTGGCGCAAGGTCATCCGCTGATGCGGCGCCGCAGCTTCCTGTTGGGCACTGCCACGGCCGCCGCCGCGGGCTCGGTCGGCTACTGGCGGGCGCGCGTCGTCGAAACAACGCCCGACGTCCACTATCCTGGCATGCAGGCCGGTCACGCGCTGCGGGACAAGGCGGCGCTGCCGCATCCGTCGGCGACCCGGCAGCACGAGGTTGCCATTCTGGGCGCGGGTGTGGCGGGCCTGTCCTGCGCGTGGAAACTGGCCCGCGAAGGATTCACCGATTTTGTCATGGTGCAGGGGCCCGAGTTCGCCGGCAATGCCGCCGCGGGCATTCGCGATGGCCTGGACTACCCGCTGGGCGCGCACTACCTGCCGTTGCCCTCGCTGGCGTCCACCCACGTGCGCGAGATGCTGGCCGACTTCGGCATCATCGAGCGCGGCGCGGGCGACGCGCGTCCCTACTACGACGAAGCCGTCCTGGTGCATTCGCCGCAGGAACGGCTGCTGCGCAACGGGCGCTGGGAAGAACACCTGCTACCGATGACGGGCCTGCCCGAGGCTGACGCCGCGCAGCACCAGCGCTTTCTGGCGCTGGTCGATCAATTGCGCACGCAGGCGGGCAACGACGGCCGCAAGGTATTCTGCATCCCACTCGACCTGTCGTCGCGGGATCCGGCCTGGCGCGCGCTGGACAGCCTGACGTTCAAGGAATGGCTGGCGCGCGAGGGCTATACCTCGCCCGCGCTGCATTGGTATTTGAACTACTGCTGCCGGGACGACTACGGCGCGGACTATGACGTGGTGTCCGCGTGGGCAGGCCTGCATTATTTCGCCAGCCGCGACGGTCACGCTGCCAACGCTGGCGAAGGCGCCGTGCTGACGTGGCCGGGCGGGCTGGCGGTGCTGGCCGATCGGATGCGCGCGGCCATCACGCAAAAGCTGGGCCACGCGGACTGGCTGCTGCCGGGCACGGCGGTGCGCATCGAAGAACTGGCCGCCGGCCCGCGCGTCCTGTGCATCGAGGATTCGGCGGATGGCGGCACCCGCGCCTATGCCCTGCAAACCCGCCGCACGGTCTGCGCCATGCCGCTTTTCGTCGCGCAGCGCCTGCTGCCGGACATCCGCGCGTACGGCTACGACCCGGCCGCACATGCCGCGCCGCACGCGGCCTGGATGGTGTCGAACTTCGTCATGGACGGCTATCCGCTGGAGGCGCCCGGCGAGCCACTGTCGTGGGACAACGTCGTCTACGAAAGCCAGGCGCTGGGCTACGTCGTGTCCACGCATCAGTTGCTGCGCGTGGCGCGCACGCCGCGCAGCGTCTTCACCGCCTATCACGCGCTGAGCGGCCAGACGCCGCAGGCCGCGCGCGACTGGCTTACCCGCGCCAGCCCGCAAGACCTGCGTGACGTCGCCGCGGTGGATCTGGTCGCTGCGTATGGCAAGGAATTCTGGCGCAACGCCCGCCAGTTGGAAATCACGGTGCGCGGGCATGCGATGGCCACGCCGGTCTGCGGCTATCTGTCCAATCCGGGCCTGGCCGCGCTGCGTGCGGTGGATGGTCCGGTGCTGTTCGCGCACGCCGACCTGTCGGGGTATTCGGTCTTCGAAGAAGCCTCATGGTGGGGTGTGACGGCGGCAGCGCGTATTCTGGGTGACCATCGACAAGGATGAGACAAGACATGGGCAATCACGTGATCGTGCTGGGCGCCGGCATCGTTGGCGTCTGCTGTGCATTGGAATTGCAGCGTCGCGGCATGACGGTCACGCTTGTCGACCGGCAGGCTCCCGGGATGGAAACGTCGATGGGCAACGCGGGGGTTCTGGCCCGCAGTTCGCTAATGCCGTTCAATCATCCTGGCCTGTGGGGTCAACTGCCGCGTCTGCTAAAGAACGACACGGTCCAGTTCCGTTACCGCTGGCCCTACCTGGCGGCCAACCTGGGCTGGGCGGCGCGATTCCTGATGAACGCGCGGACGTCCGTCTTCCAGGAAACCGCACGCGCGCTGGACGGCCTGATCCGGCTGTCCGCGCCCGAGCACCTGAAGCTGCTGGACGAAAGCGGCGCGCGCCACCGGCTGCGCGACACTGGCTGGATCTTCCTGTACCGCACGGCGGCGGCCTGGAACGCGGGTGCGCTGGCGCGCGGCGCCTTCGCGCAGTTCGACGTGCCGACCCGGGAACTGAACCCCGCGGAACTTGCCGAGGTCGAACCCGCCCTGTCGCCAATATTTCATCGCGCATTGTGGATTCAGGGTTCGTATTCGGTCGACGATCCACACGAGGTCGTTGCCGCGTACGCCGGACTGTTCCAGCGCGAGGGCGGCACGATCAAAAGGATGGATGCCGCTGCCATCCGCCGCGACGGCGACGGATGGACGGTACAGGCCACGAGCGCGTCGGATTCCATCTCTGCCAGCCGGTTGGTCGTGGCGCTGGGGCCGTGGTCCAAGGCCATGCTCAAGACCACCGGCATCGACCTGCCCATGGCGTTCGAACGCGGGTATCACATGCATTACGACGGCCGCGACGGGGCGCGCGTCACCCGGCCGGTTTACGACACGGGCGGCGGCTACGTGCTGTCGCCCATGGCGCGCGGGCTGCGCCTGTCCACGGGGGTCGAGCTGGACGCCTGCGACGCGCCCGCGCGGCCCGAGCAGCTGGATCTGGCGGAAAAGCGCGCCCGCGAGGCCTTCCCGCTGGGCGACCGGCTGGACGCGGCCGCCTGGCTGGGCCGCCGGCCCACGCTGCCGGACAGCCGCCCGATGATTGGCGAGGCGCCGCGCCATCCCGGCCTGTGGCTGGCGCTGGGACACCAGCACATCGGATTCAGCACCGCGCCGGGCACTGCGAAGATCCTGACGGAACTAATGCTGGACGGCGGCGCGGTGTCCCGCCACGCGGCATTCCGGCCCGGCCGCTTCATTTAGGATTCAGGCCGCCCGTTCCGCATCCCTGCGGTCAAACTGGGCACGGTTCAAATCGGCCGGTTCAACGTCACCCGAGCAACAGGGCGTCGTCCGACAGTTTCTCGCCCCGCACCCGTTCGAACATGGCCAGCAGGTCCGGCACGTCCATGCCTCGGCGCTCGTCGCCGGACACGTCCAGCACGACCTGCCCCTGGTGCAGCATGACGGTGCGGTCGCCGACGTCCAGCGCCTGGCGCATGCTGTGCGTGACCATCATGGTGGTGAGCTGGTTTTCCGCCACGATGCGTGCCGTCAGTTGCAGAACGAAGTCCGCGGTGCGCGGATCGAGCGCGGCGGTGTGCTCGTCCAGCAGCAAGATGCGCGACGGCTGCAGCGCCGCCATCAGCAGGCTGACCGCCTGACGCTGGCCGCCGGACAACAGGCCGATGCGGTCGGTGAGGCGGTTTTCCAGGCCCAGGCCCAGCGTGGCAAGGCGCTCGCGAAAACCCGCTTTCATCGAGGCTTTCACGGCGCGGCTGTAGCCGCGCGAGGCGCCGCGCATCTGCGCCAGCGCCATGTTTTCCTCGATGGTCAAGTCTTCGCAGGTGCCCGCCATCGGGTCTTGGAACACGCGGGCCACACTGCCGGCGCGCGCCCACACGGGCTGGCGCGTCACGTCCACGCCGTTGATGTCGATGCGGCCGGAATCGACCGGCAGATCGCCCGACACGGCGTTCAGGAACGTGGACTTGCCCGCGCCGTTGGAACCGATCACGGTGACGAACTGGCCCGACGGGATCTCCAGCGTGAGGCCGCGCAGGGCGCGGGTCTCAATAGGCGTGCCCGCGTTGAAGGTGATTTTCAGGTCTTTTGCGGACAACATATCAGCGCCCCTTCTTGCCGACCAGGCGGCGCTTGAGCATGGGGATGACCAGGGCGATCGTGACGAGCACCGCGGTGACGAGGTTCAGGTCCTGCGCCTTCAGGCCGATGAAATCGCTATTGAGCGCCAGGGCGATGAAGAAGCGGTAGACGATGGCGCCGATGATGACGGCCAGCGTGGCCAGCACCAGCTTGCGCGACGGCAGGATGCTTTCGCCGACGATCACCGCGGCCAGGCCGATCACGATGGTGCCGATGCCCATCGAGATGTCCGAGCCGCCCTGCGTCTGCGCGAACAGCGCGCCGGCAAGTGCGACCAGCGCGTTCGACAGCGCCATGCCGCCCAGGATCATGCGGCCGGTGTTCACGCCTTGCGCGCGGGCCATGCGGCCGTTGGAACCGGTGGCGCGCACGGCCAGGCCGGTCTGCGTGGCAAAGAACCAGTCCAGCGCCAATTTGCAGAGGATGACGATGACGATCAGGAGCAGCGGGCGGGCGACGTAGTCGGAAATCCACGCGGGCTGCAGGATCGTGAAGACGGTGGGTTCGGTGATCAGCGGCACATTGGGCTTGCCCATGATGCGCAGGTTGATCGAATACAGCGCGATCATCATCAGGATGCTGGCCAAGAGATCCATGATCTTGAGCTTGACGTTCAGCCAGCCCGTGACCAGCCCGGCGGCCGCGCCGGCGATGGTGGCGATGATGGTCGCGGAAAACGGATCGGTGCCCGAAGCGATCAGCGTCGCACAGACTGCGCCGCCTAGCGGAAAACTGCCGTCCACGGTCAGGTCCGGGAAGCGCAGCAGGCGAAAGGAGATGAACACGCCCAAGGCCACCAGACTGAAGATCAAGCCGATCTCCAGCGCGCCTAACAACGAGAACAATGACATGGGTCAGATCCAATCAAGATAAGAAACGAAAGCCGGGCCGCGAGCATCTTGTGAACGCTGCCGCCCTGTGGAACATCGGGTAAGCAAGACACCACGAAAAACGCAAGAAAAACCCCGCGCACGCCGGATAGGCATGGCGGGGCCGATTTCGCGCCGTATTATTTCACGACCACCGCGGCGGACTTGATCAGCGCCTCGGGCAGGGTCACGCCCTGCTTGGCGGCCGCGCCCGGATTCACGTAGAGCTCAAGCTTCGAGCTGGTTTCAGACGGAATCGCGCCGGGCTTCTCGCCCTTCAGGATGCGCACGACAACCTTGCCGGTCTGCACGCCCAGATCGCGGTAATTGATGCCCAGGGCGGCAATGCCGCCGCGCTTGACGCTGTCGGTGTCCGACGCGATCAGCGGAATCTTGGCGTCGTTGCCCACCTTGACCAGCGACTCATACGCCGATACGACGTTGTTGTCGGTGTTGGTGTAGATGACGTCGACCTTGCCGATCAGGCTGCGGGCGGCGGACGCCACGTCCACCGAACGCGGGGCAGCGGCTTCGACCAGGCTCATACCCGACTTGGGCAGGATTTCCTGGAGCTTCTTGACGACCACGACCGAGTTGGCCTCGCCCGGGTTGTACACGATGCCGACGCGCTTGGCGTTGGGCAGAATCTTCTTGATGAGTTCAACCTGCTTGTCCAGCGCCAGCAGGTCCGACACGCCGGTCACGTTGGTGCCCGAGGCGTCCATGCTGGACACGAGTTGCGCGGCGACCGGATCGGTCACGGCGGAATACACCACCGGCACGTCCTTGGTGGCGGCCACGACAGCCTGCGCCGACGGCGTGGCGATCGCGACGATGGCGTCCGGGCGGTCGCCGACGAACTTGCGGGCGATCTGCGCGGCGGTTCCGTTGTTGCCCTGCGCGCTTTGATACTGCCACTTCAGGTTCTTGCCCGGCTCGTAGCCGGCTTGTTTGAGGGCGTCTTGCACCCCGTCACGCACGGCATCCAGCGCCGGATGCTCGACGATGGCGGTCACCGCGACAGACTTTTGCTGCGCGGCGACCGGCGCGGCGATAGCCATCGCCAACGCCATCGCGCCAACCGTCAGAAAATGTTTTTTTCCGATCAGCATATGTTTGCTCCTTGAACCCTGGTGTTGCTTGTTGAATTTGCCGGTTTATTCATGGCAGGCGCGGATTTGCCATCCGTTCGCCCTGCCACAAAGCCGTATAGTCTAACGTGCCGTCCACCAAATGGACTTGGGGGGATTCCCTGTAATGGTGCATCCATACGGGCGCGCCGCGCCCCTGTGCGACGGCCTGAATATACTGACAACCGCCGGGCAAACGCCGTTCATCCCGTTCCGCGTGCCCGCCGACGGCATCCCGAGGCCACCATGATCAAACGCGCACTGGGCCGATCCGGCCTGCAAGTTCCCCCGCTCACTTTCGGCGGCAACGTCTTCGGCTGGACCGTCGACGAGGCCGGCACCTTTTCTTTGCTTGATGCGCTGGTGGACGCCGGCCTGAATTTCATCGACACGGCCGACATGTATTCGCGCTGGGTCCCCGGCAACCAGGGCGGCGAATCCGAAACCTTGATCGGCAAATGGCTCAAACGCTCGGGCAAGCGCGACCAGGTGCTGATCGCCACCAAGGTCGGCATGGAAATGGGGCCGGGCGAAAAAGGGCTGTCGCCCGCCTACATCCGGCGCTCCCTGGATGCGTCGCTGGCGCGCCTGCAGACAGACTACGTCGACCTGTACCAATCGCACCAGGACGACCCGGACACGCCGCTGACCGACACGCTGGCCGAATACGCCAAGCACATCGAAGCCGGCAAGGTGCGCGCGATCGGCGCGTCCAACTACACGGCCGTCCGGCTGTCGGAAGCGCTGATCACCAGCGAGCGCCACAGCCTGCCGCGTTACGAGAGCATCCAGCCGGAATACAACCTGTACACCCGCGAGCCCTTCGAATCCGGGCTGCAAAGCCTGGTGAAGACGCAGCAGATGGGCACGATCAACTATTTTGCGCTGGCTAGCGGCTTTCTCAGCGGCAAGTATCGCGGCCCCGACGACGCGGGCAAGAGCGCGCGCGGCAAGAAGATCGTGGACACGTATCTGAACGATCGCGGCTACCGCATCCTGAAGGCGCTGGACGAGGTGTCCGAGGACGCCGGCTGCACGCCCGCGCAGGCCGCGCTGGCCTGGCAGATCGCGCAGCCGGGCATTACGTCTCCCATCGTCAGCGCCACCTCGCTCGCCCAGCTGGACGAACTGGTCAAGGCCGCCAGCCTGACGCTGACGCACGACCAGCTGGCCCGGCTCAGCCAGGCCAGCGATTGGCGCTGATGCCGCTTAGTCCAGCCGCTTAGTCCAACGTCACGCCGGAGTCCTTGACCACCTTGGCCCAGCGCTGGACTTCGCTGTCGACGAACTTGCCGAACTCGGCGCCGGTCAGCGTGGGCACGCCGGTGCCGTTGCCCGCCCAGGTTTCCTTCAGCTTGGGCGTGTTCAGCGCCTTCGTGATCTCGGCGGCCATTCTTTCCGTGGCTTCCTTGGGCGTGCCCGCAGGCGCCCAGATCGCATACCAGGTCGACACCACGTAATTCGGCACGCCCGCCTCGGCGGCCGTGGGCACGTCGGGCAGCGATTGCGAACGCTCGGTGGCGGCCACCGCCAGCGGCTTGATCGCGCCGGCACGGATGTGTCCGGCCGACGAACCCAGCCCATCGAACGCCAGGTCCACCTGACCGCCGATCAGCGCCGACAGCATGGGACCGGCGCCCTGATACGGCACGTCCACCAGTTTGATCCCCGTCTGCATCGCAAACAGCTCGCCGGCCAGGTGGTGCGTGCTGCCCTTGCCCGCCGTGCCGAAGTTGATCTCGCCGGGGCGCTTCTTGGCGTAGTCGATGAACTCCTGCAGGGTCTTGACCGGCAGCTTGCCCGCATTGATGACGACGACCTGCGGCGGCTGCGCCACCAGCGCGACCGGCACGAAATCCTTCTGGATGTTGTAGCTCAGGCTCTTGTACAGGGAAGGCGCCAGCGCATGGTGCGCGCCGCCCATGAAGAACGTGTAGCCGTCGGGCTTGGCCTTGGCCGCCACGCCGGCGCCCACGGTGCCGCCCGCGCCGCCCTTGTTGTCGATGACCACCGTCTGGCCGAGCTGCGTGGTGAGCTGCGCGGCCAGCGGACGGGCGAACGTGTCCGTGCCGCCGCCGGCGGGAAACGGAACGATCAGCGTGATGGGGCGTTCGGGCCATTGCGCGGCGGCAACGCCGCCGAAACCCAGGGCTGCCACGGCGAACATGGCCGCAGCGGTGGTGCGATAAGTCATTTTGTCTCCTCTTGCTGCATCGGGGGACGGCGCCTGTTTTTTGGCGTCTCGTCGCTGAGATATTTTTTCTTCTGAATGCGGCGGGCAGGTCTTATCGGGGCACTGGATGGGGATGCGTCTCCTTGAACGGGGTACAAAAAAATAAGCCGGCCCCGCAGGGACCGGCTTCCATATGGACTACAGCGCCTTGTAGGTGTCGCGCAGCACGTTCTTCTGCACCTTGCCCATGGTGTTGCGCGGCAACTGGTCGATGATGTGCACGCGCTTGGGCACCTTGAAATTCGCGATGCGGCTTTTCAGTTCCGCCTGCATGGCCGAAGCGTCCAGCGTCGCGCCGCTCTTGGGCACCACCACGGCCACCACGGCCTCGCCGAAGTCCGGGTGCGGCACGCCGATCACCGCCGACTCCGACACGCCCGGCATGTCGTCGATGAGCGTTTCGATTTCCTTGGGGTACACGTTGTAGCCGCCGGAGATGATCAGGTCCTTGCTGCGCCCGACGATGGAAAGGTAGTCGTCCGGCGCGTTGCGGCCAGCGGACTCGCCGCCCCAGCGGCCAACGTCGCCGGTCTTGAACCAGCCGTCTTCCGTGAATTCCTCGCGGGTCTTTTCCGGCATGCGCCAGTAGCCCGAGAACACGTTGGGACCGCGCACCTGCACGTTGCCGATCTCGCCCGGCGCGAGCGGCTTGCCGGCGTCGTCGACCACCCGGACATCCACACCCGGCAAGGCGCGGCCGACGGTGCCCGCCAGGCGCTCACCCAGCGCGGCGTCGTAAGGATTGGACGTCAGCATGACGGTTTCGCTCATGCCGTAGCGTTCAAGAATGGGATGGCCGCTGCGCTCCTTGAAGTCGGAGAACGTCTCGGCGAGCAGCGGGGCGGAGCCCGAGATGAACAGGCGCATGTTGGCGCAGACGTCGCGATTGAAGCGCGGATCGGCCAGCAGACGCACGTAGTAAGTCGGCACGCCCATCATCACGGTGCTTTGCGGCAGGTAGTGCAGCGCCTGGTCGGCGTCCAGCTTGGGCAGCCAGATCATCCGCGCGCCCGCCAGCAGCGCGCCATGCGATGCGACAAAAAGGCCGTGGACGTGGAAGATCGGCAGCATGTGCAGCAGCACGTCGTCCTCGCGCCAGCCCCAGTATTCATGCAGGGTGCGCGCGTTCGCCGCCAGGTTGCCGTGCGATAGCATCGCACCCTTGCTGCGGCCGGTCGTGCCCGACGTGTACAGGATCGCGGCCAGGTCGTCCGGCTTGCTTTCAACGGTCTTGAAGGTCTGGGACAGGCCGCCGGCCGCGTCCAGCAACGTGCCGGTGCGGTCCTCGTCCAGCGTGTAGACGTGCGGGCAGTTGGCCTTGGCGGCGGCGCGCTTGACCCAGTCCAGGTTCTTGCTGGCGCAGACCACGACGGACGGCTCGGCATTGCCCAGGAAGTATTCGATTTCGGATTCGCGGTAAGCAGTGTTCAGCGGCAGGTACACGAGGCCAGCGCGCAGCGTGGCCAGGTACAGCAGCAGCGCCTCGGGCGACTTTTCCACCTGCACCGCCACGCGCGCGCCGTCCGGCAGGTTCAGCGATTGCAGCAGGTTCGCCAGGCACGCGGTCGCGCGGTCGATGTCGTCCCAGGTGTATTGGAGGTCGGGCGTTTCCAGCGCGACTTTGCTGCGGTCTTTGGGGAAGCCGCCTTGCAGGACAGCATATAGGTTGGCGTTGCTCACCTGTCTAGTCTCCGGAAAAGGAAGGGTCTTCGCCGGCCAGGAAGGCGCGCACGCCCTCTCTGTGGTCCCGGCTTTCGGCATAGGAGAAATAATCCCGATACTCGTCCTCGGTCAAGGCGGCGCCGGTGGCGAGCCTGGCGGACAAGCGTTTGTTGATGCGGGCGGCCAGCGGCGCGCCTTGGGCGATGCGGTCAGCGCTGCGGCGGGCGGACGCGGCCACCTCGCCGTCTTCGACGATACGGGTCAGCAGACCCAGGTCTTTGGCTTCAACCGCACCGAACACCCGGCCTTCCAGCAGGATGGCCAGCGTCGCGGCCCGGCCGGCCAGCGCCAGCAGGCCGCGCATTTCGTCGGGGGCCATCGGAAAGCCCAGCCGGTTGATCGGCACGCCAAAACGGGCCGACGCGCCGGCGATGCGCAGGTCGCATTGGCAGGCGATTTCAAGCCCGCCGCCCACGCATACGCCCTCGATCTGCGCGATCACCGGTTGCGGACATTCGGCCACGGCGCGCAGGGCGGGCGCCAGGATCTCGCGGTGGTAGCGCTGCACGCCGTCCATGTCCGCTCGTTCGGCAGGGAATTCCCGGATGTCGGCGCCAGCAGCGAAATTGCCGCCCTCGCCGCGCACGACCACGCAGCGCACGGCGTCATCCTGCGCGATGCGCGTGAAAACGTCGCGCAGTTCGCGCCACATGCCTACCGTGATCGCATTCAGGCGCCCCGGGTGCGCCAGCGTCACCCAGGCCAGATGCCCGTCGCGCTCAAGCCGCACCTGGGATTGACCTTGGCCATTGAGTGCCACGTTCTCCGTCATGTCCCCTGCCCTTCTTGTCGTTTTTGAAAGCCGCCGCCGTGTTTCCGGCAGTCAGGCCACGCGCCCCACGCCGCGGCTGATCTGCGGCTTGCCGTCGTTCAGGTGCTGAAGGTTGGTGTCCAGTTCGTCCAGGTCATACAGGTAATTGACCATCATGGCGCACGACTGCTTGAGCCCCTTGGGCGACGTGTCCGCCGCCCAGTTCAGGCGTTCGATGCGCGCGCCGTTGCCCAGGTGAAAGCGCGCCACCGGATCCACCGGCAGCCCGTTTTTCATCGACTTCAAATAGCAGGCGGCCAGCCGGAACCCGGCGCGCTTGACCACGTCGGGCGTCTTGCCCTGCGCGGCCTTGGCCAGACGCGCGACCCAGCGCTGCCCGTCCGGCACGCCTTCGCGCTTGCGGTCCTTGGCGCGCGTCTTGTCCTCGCGCACGATGGCCTCGACGGCCTGCGCGTCCTGCTTGCCCAGCCAGTCCGTGAACCCCGGGATCGGCGACAAGGTGGCAAAGGCCTTCAGCTTGGGCAGTTCTTCCAGCAGTTGCTCGACCACGCGCTTGAGCAGGAAGTTGCCGAAGCTGATGCCCTTCAGGCCCGGCTGCGTGTTCGAGATGGAATAGAAGATCGCCCAGCGCGCCTTGTCCAGGTCCTGCGGCGGCAGCGTGCTGTCCAGCAGCACCTGCACGTTGTCGGCCATCTGGCTGGCGAAGGCCACTTCCACGAAGATCAGCGGCACACCCGGCATCTGCGGGTGAAAGTACGCATAGCAGCGGCGGTCGGGCGCCACGCGGTGGCGCAGGTCGTCCCAGGATTTGATCTCGTGGACGGCCTCGTAGAGGATCAGCTTTTCCAGCAGCGACGCCGGCGAATCCCAGGTCAGCGGACGCAGTTCCAGAAGGCCCACGTCGAACCAGGCCGACAAGAGACCTTCCAGCTCCTTGTCCAGCGACTGGATGCCCGCCACCTGCTTGCGCCAGCGCAGCATGTCTGCGCGCAGTTCGACCAGAAAGCGCAAGCCTTGGGGCTGCGCGTTGAATCGCTTGAACAGGCGCACGCCCTCGCCGCCATCGCCTGCATAGGTGGCACGGATCTGCGCCAGCGCGGCCAGCATCAGGCGGCGGTCCTTGCCGTCGGCCGCGGCGTATTGCTCGCACCAGCGGCGCGCCAGCTTGTTGGCGGCTACGTCGGTCAGGCGCGCCTCGAACAGGCGGCGGACTTCGGATTCGCTCGGCAGGCGACCGCGCTCCCACAGGCGGCCCAGCCGCGTGATCAGACTGGCGCTTTCGGCCGCGGCGGCGGCATCGACCAGATCGGCCTCGGGCTCAGGCGTGCGTGCGCCGCGCGCGGGCGCGAGATTGGCGGGTGCGGACATGGGCAGGCTCCTCGATGACGATGGGATCGGACGGCGCCGCGTCGGCGGCGTCTTCGTGGCTGAGTACGCGCAGCGCTTCAAGCTGGCGCATCAAATGGGTGTGCGCCAGCGCCTGCGCGGCGTCGGAATCATGGGCCTTCAGGGCCTCGAAAATGGCCAGGTGTTCGGCGCAGGACTGGTCGATGCGGCCGGGCCGGGACAGACTGCGATGGCGCGACAGGCTCAGCACCTTGCGCAGGTTGCCCACCATGTCGGACAGCCATTGATTGCCGGCCAGCGCCTGGACGGCTTCGTGAATGAGGTAATTGGTCTTGTAGTAGGCGTCGATGCGGCCCGCCTTCGCGTGACCGGCGAGCGCGGCGTGCAGCGGTTCCAGCTCGGCGAGCTGGGCATCGCTGGCCTTGCGCGCCGCCTCGTAGGCGCAGCGCCCTTCCAGCATGGCCATCAGCGGAAAGATGTCTTCCAGGTCCTGCGCGGACAGCTCGTTGACGAAGCAGCCGCGGCGGGGTTCCAGCCGGACCAGCCCTTCGGTGGCCAACACCTTCAGCGCCTCGCGCAGCGGCGTGCGCGAAATACCCATTTCGCCAGCCAGGCGGAGTTCATCGATCCATTCACCGTTGCGCAGCGACCGCGCATGGATCATGCCGCGCAGGCGGTCCGCGACTTCCAGATACAGGGCTTGCCGGACGATGGGTAGGGTCATGGGCAGACGGCGGGGAAACGCCGTAATTCATAATTATGAATAAGCCGATGATAGACCTGGGGCGGGAGAAAGGTAAAGCTCGGGCGGGTTGGGACCTTCCCTAACAAGGGCGACGAGGGCCTCGGTGGTGGGGTCTGACGCCAGTTGAGATTGAAGCGATGGACCAAGCCCTGCTCCGGTGTCTGACACCCTCTGTTCCCGGTGTCTGACTCCCTCTGAGACGCAGCGGCAAACCGCCGATCACTTCCCCAGGGTGTCAGACACCTCATTCAGCTCTACATACCACCCAGGGTGTCAGACACCTCATCAGTTCTACATACCACCCAGGGTGTCAGACACCTCATTGGGTCCTACAAACCGGGGGCATACGCCCACACGGCAAATCAAACTCGCCTGCCGGCCGCTCAGGACGCTGCGCTTCTGAATCTCTTCAGAAATGCAGAACGCCGTCAACCGCATGGCGCGTCAGCGAGCGGGCCCAGCGGCGGGCGGGTAGCCCGTACTTACCTTCCACCACCTCGGCGCGGGCCAGCAAGTCAGCCGGCGTGATCGCCAGGCTGGGGCCGGAAAACGCCAAAACGATCTGATTGCCGGCCTCGACTTCGGGCAGCAGCACGATGCGGTCGTCGAAGGCCTTGGACAGGTTGTCGATGTTCTTGCCAAAGCTTTCGTGCCGGCCGAACAGGTTCACGGCCAGGATGCCGACCTCGCCCAGCACGCGGCGGCAGTCGCGGTAGAACTTGACGCTATCGCGCACCGGCCCTTCGGCGGCCGCGTCGTACAGGTCCACCATCAGCACCGGGCAGCGTCCTGCATTGAGCGGATCGGCCACCCAGGCGCCGGCGTCGGTGTGTTCGACCTGCAGCCGGTTCGCGCCCGGCAGGCGGAAGAACATATGGCAGGCGGCGGTGACGCGCGGATTCCATTCCACGGCCAGCAGCGGACCGCGCGTGTGCTTGGCGCAGAACCGCGCGAGCGACCCCGCGCCCAGGCCCAGCATGCCGATGGGATCTTCCTTTGGCGGTTCCAGGAACAGTAGCCAGGCCATCATCTGCGCGGTGTATTCCAGCACCAGGTCGGAAGGGCTCTTGATTTTCATCGCGCCCTGCACCCATTCGGTGTTGAAGTGCAGATAACGCACGCCGTCGACTTCGGATAGCGTCGGCTGGTCGAGTTCGGAGGGAAAGTTGGATTTGTGCATGGGCGCGATTGTAGGCTGGCCGCCCCCTCCCCCGGGCCGCCAGCTACGCCGCCGCTTCCCAGATGCGCTCGAGCAGGTCCGGGCCGGACACTTCGGCTTCCAGGCTGGCCGACAGTCGCAGGACGCGCTTCAAGTACAGATGCGCATCGCACTCCCAGGTCACCCCCAGCGCGCCGTGCGTCTGGATCGCGTTCTGCGTGGCGCGGCGGCTGGCTTCGACGGCCAGCAGTGGCGCAAACAGGCAATCGGCCGCCGCCGGCGCCGCGCGGTCATCCAGCGCGGTTGCCGCCGCCCAGCCCGCAAGCCGTGCGTCGTCCAGCGCCATCCAGTCCTCGGCCAGCCGATGCTTGATCGCCTGATTGGCGCCGATGGCGCGGCCGAACTGCTGGCGCTCGCGGGCGTACGAGGCGGCCATGTCCAGCGCTGCCGACGCCGCACCCAGCATTTCCGCCGACCGCAACAGGCGCAGACGCGTGCGCAGCAGATCCCAGGTGCCCGGCTTGACGTGGACATCGGCGCTTTCCAGGACAGCGGGATGCGCCGACACCGCGACCGGCATGGTCGGATCCAGTCCGGCCACGCCCGCCACGGCCGCCAGCAGATCCAGCCGCAGGGATGCCGGACCGGTCTCGCGCACGGCAAGGGCCCGCACGCCCTCGCCGGCGCCTTCGATGAAGACCGATCCGTCGGGGCGCAGGGCCGCGTCGGCGTACCAGGTGTCACCAGCCATCATGTCGACGGTCCATTGCGCGATCGCACCGCCCGCCTCGCACAGCGTCGGCAGCAGCGCCATGTTGGATACGAGCGGCAGGCTCAGCAGATGGCGCCCCGCCTCCTCGGCGACGATCCAGGCTTCGCGCATGCCCAAGCCCAGTCCGCCCTGTGTCTCGGGCGCCAACAGGGCGGGCCAACCCTGTTCGGCCAGATCGCGCCACAGCGCCTGGCGGGCCGGCGCCTCTTGCCGGAAGGCGGCGCGCGCCACGGCCACCGGATGGCGCTGCGACAGGAAACGTTGCGCCGCGTCGCGCAGCATGCGCTGGTCTTCGCTCAGATGCAGATTCATTTGCGGTCAGGCCCTGGGCAGGCCGAGCATCTGCTCGGCGATGATGTTGCGCTGGATCTCGGACGTGCCGGCCAGGATGGTTTCTGCCCGCGACCATAGATAGGCGTGCGTCAGCGGCGCCGCGTGGGCGTCGGCCGCGTCCACGCCCAGGCAGGCGTCCTCGCCCAGCAATTGCAGGGACAGTTCGAGCAGGCGCTGGTGCGCCTCGCTCCAATGGATCTTGGTGGACGATCCTTCCGGTCCGGGGGGATCGCCTCGCATCGCGCCGGCGAGCGCGCGCTGGGATTTCAGCGCCAGCACGTGGCTGTCGGCGGCCAGCCGCGCCCATCGGTGGCGCACCGATGCCGACGACGCGGGAACACGGCCGTGCCTATCTGCCTGCAGCGCCAGCGCGCGCACCTGACGCAGCTCCTGCGAAAAACGCACGAGACGCGGGATGAAATACGTGCCGCGCTCGAAGCTTGCGGCCGCCATCGCGATGCGCCAGCCCTGGTTCAATCCGCCCAGCAGCGCCTCCTGCGGCACGAACACGTCCTCGAAGAAGACCTCGCAGAATTCGGCTTCGCCCGTGATCTGCCGGATGGGTTCGACCCGCACGCCGGGACTGCGCATGTCTACGAGCAGAAAGCTCAGGCCCTTGTGCCGGGGCGCGTCCGGATCGGTGCGCGCCAGCACGAAGCACCATTGCGCCCGGTCCGCAAAAGATGTCCAGATCTTGTGACCGTTCAGACGGAAGCCACCGGGCGCCGGTTCCGCTCGCGTGCGCACCGCAGCCAGGTCGGAACCGGCGCCCGGTTCGGAATACCCCTGGCACCACACCTCGCGGTTCGACAGGATGCCGGGCAGAAAACGCTGCTTCTGCGCCTCGGACCCGAAATGCAGCAGGGTGGGCGCCAGGATGCCGTGGCCGATCAGGTTCACGCCCAGCGGCGCGCCGCAACGCGCGTGCTCTTCATGGAAGACCGCCTGGCGCGACAGCGGCAGCGCCTTGCCTCCGTAGGCTGCCGGCCAGCCCAGTCCGGACCAACCGTGCGCACACAGCGTGTCCTCCCACGCGCGCCGGTAGTCCAGATTGCGCGGGGCGGCCCCGCCGGGCCAGGACCGTGCAAATTCCGCGTAGGCCGTGTCGAGCCAGCCCCGAAGCTTCTGCCGAAACGCCTCGTCATCCTGCGCCGTGCTGTCCGGCACGGCGGTTTCCTGCATCGTCATGCCTCACTCCAGCCGGATGTTCGAGTCGCGCGCCACCTTGGCCCACGTGGCCACGTCTTTCTGGATGAACGCGCCGAAGGCCTTGGGATCACTGCCGATGATGTCCAGCCCCAGCCCCTCGAACTGCTTCTTCACGTCGGGCTGCTGCAGGATCTGCGCAAGGTTCTGGTAGAGCTTGTCGATCACCGGTTGCGGCGTACGCGCGGGCGCCACCAGGCCCAGCCACGGCATGGCCGAATAGCCCGGCAAGCCGGACGCATCCACCGTGGGCAGCTCGGGCAATGACGCCGAGGGCTTGGCAGTCGTGACCGCCAGCGCGCGCAGCTTGCCGTCCTTGACGAAGGGGCCCGACGAGGCCCAGGCATCGAACATCACTTGCAGACGCCCTGCGACCAGGTCGTTGAGCGCGGGCGCGCTGCCCTTGTACGGGATGTGCGCCATCTGCACGCCGGCCATGCTGTTGAAGAGTTCGGCCTCCAGGTGGGTCGAACTGCCCGTGCCCACGGACCCGTAGCTCACCTTGCCCGGATTGGCCTTCAGGTAGGCGATCAGCTCGCCGACATTCTTGGCCGGCACCGACGGGTGCACACCCAGCACGTGCACCACGGACGCCACCTGCGTGATTGGCGCGAAGTCCTTGACGGGGTCGTAGTTGACCTTGGCGTAAATGCTGGGCGCAATGCCCAGCGAGGACGCGGCCATCAGCAGCGTATAGCCGTCGGGCTCGGCACGGGACACGTAATCGGACGCGATCATGGTGCCGCCGCCCGGCTTGTTTTCCACGATCACCGGATGGCCCAGTCTGCCGCTCAACTTTTCGGCCAGCAGGCGGCTCATGATGTCGGTCGCGCCGCCGGGCGAGAACGGCACCACGATACGCACGGGGCGGGTGGGGTAGTTGTCCTGAGCATGCGCGGCGCCCGTGGCGCCGATGCAGGCCAGTGCGATGCCGGCCAATAGGGTTTTGATCATGCTTGTCTCCTCCTGGGGGATGCGCGGTCGCGCTACGGGGTTGCGGGCAGGATCAGCGCGTCCAATACGGCAACGCCCTGTCCCGCCTCTTTGATCAGCAAGGGATTCACTTCTATTTGCGCCACCTGTGCGGGCGCCGCAAGCAAGGCGTTGCCCACGGCCACGATGCTCCTGCACGCCGCCGCCAGATCGCCCCGGGGCTTGCCCCGGAATCCATCCAGCAGCGCAAACGCCTTGAGCTCCTGCAACATCTGCAAGGCGATGTCCTCGTCCACCGGCAAGAGCCGGTGGCTGGTGTCCTGGTAGATCTCGGTCAGCACCCCGCCCAGGCCCACCGTCAACACCGGGCCGAAGACCGGATCGCGCGTGGCGCCAATGATGATCTCCGCCACGCCGCGCTCCATCTTCTGGACCACCACGCCGTCGATGCGCGCATCGGGCTGTGCGCGCGCAACCGCCCGCGTCACGTTGGCATGGGCCACACGCACCGCCTCGTCGTCCTCGAGATTCAGCGCGACGCCGCCCGCTTCCGTCTTGTGCGCGATGTCGGGGCTCAGGATCTTCACGGCGACGGGATAGCCCGCCACGCGCGCATCGCGCACGGCGTCTTCCGCACTGCGCGCCACCGGGGTGGTGGCCTGAGGCAGACCGAACGCGGCCACGTAGGCGCGCGCGTCCGCTTCGTTGCACGGCAAGGCCGGCGCGCGGGCCATATCCAATGCGGGCGCCGCCGCCTGCCGCCGGCCCGTGCGCGCGTCACACCACAGCAGATACGGCGCCAGCGCCGCGACGGCCAGGCCCAGGTCCTCGAACACCGCCACTTCCGCCTCGCGCAGCGCCGCACGGCTTTGCGCAAGACCCGTATCGATGGCAACGAACAGCCGCGAATGCTGCCGGGACGCTTCGGCCAAGGCATCGGCCATTCGGTCCAGCATGTAGCCGGGCGCATACACGACCACGGCATCAATGGCGTCCGACGTGCCCAGCGCCTGCAGCACGGTGCGCACAAAGGCGGGATCGTTGACCACGTTGCCGGTCACGTCCACCGGATTGCCGACCATGCCGTAATCGGGAATGCCGCCGCGCAGCACATCCTGCAGATCCGGCGGCAGCTCTGGCAGGTCGAGCCCCGCGCCGATGAACCTGTCGGCCAGGATGGCGCCCAGCGCGCCCGACATCGTCAGCACCGCCACGCGCTTGCCGGCCGTGCGGTGGCGCAGCGTCGCCAGGCTGGCCAGATGCGCCATCTGCGCGAAGTCCGTGGCCTCGATGACATTCAACTGGCGAAAGGCCGCCGCGTACACGCGGCGATCGCCGGCCAGCGCCGACGTGTGCGACTGCACAGCCTGCGCGCCCTTGTCGGTGGCGCCCGCCTTCAGGGCGATCAGCAGCTTGCCCTGGCGTTCCAGTTCGCGGCACGCGCGCACGAAACGGTCGCCATCGCGCAACTGTTCGATGTAGCCGAGCACGATTTCCGTCTGCGGGTCCGCCGCCAGGTATTCCAGGTACTGCGAAAAGTCCAGGCAGGCCTCATTGCCGGTGTTGATGAAGTGCGAAAACGGCAGACCCAGCCGGCGCGCGATCGCGTACACCGCCGCGCACACGTTGCCGCTCTGCGTCAGCAGGCTGACCGAGCCCGGCCCCTCCTGCGCTGGCGCGGTCTTGAAGACCGACGCGAAGGCGGTATGCGCCTGCGTGTTCAGGTTTGCGAATCCCATGCAATTCGGACCCGCGACCGCCATGCCGCTTTCCGACACGAAGGCCACAAGTTCGTCCTGCAAACGCGCGCCCTCGCCGCCTGCCTCGGCAAAGCCCGCGGCGTACACGATGGCCGCGGGGATGCCCCTGGCATGGCAGCGCCGCAACATGGGCGTGACGTCGGCTGCGGCGATGGCCAGCACTGCCAGGTCCACCGGCTCGGGCACGGCTTCGATGTCGGGCCAGCACCGCAGGCCGAAGACTTCCTGGTACTTCGGGTTGACCGGGTAAATGCCGCCCTGGAAGCCAAAGCGTGTCAGCAGCTCCAGCGGCATGCCGCCAATGCGGCCCGGGTTGGCGCTGGCGCCGATCATGGCGATCGAGCGCGGGTTCAGCAGCGGTTCAAGGCGGGAGGTCATGCGGCTTCGCCTTTCTTGTTGCGCTGGATGGCCTGCGCGAGGCCGCGCTCGCGCACTGCCTGGAATTCCTCGCTCAGGTGCGACAACTGATGCGTGTCGAAGTGCGCCGACAGCGCGGTGCGAAAGCCCTGCGCGTCCGCCGTGCGGTTCAGCGACCGCTTGATCAGGCGCAGCCCGAACGGCGGCGCCTGCGCGATGCGCTGCGCCAGCGCCAGCGTGGCGGCGTCCAGTTCCGCTTCGGGCACGACCCGGTTCACCATGCCGATGCGCAGTGCCTCCTGCGCATCGACCTTCTCGCCGGTGTAGAGCATTTCCTTGGCCTTGCGCAGCCCCATGACCCAGGGATGGATCAGGACCTCTGTGGCGGCCGCCGCCAGGGTGTGCCCGACCGGGTCCGAGAAGTACGCCGTGTCCGAACACACCACCAGGTCGCACATGTTGGCGATCATGAATCCGCCGGCCACGCACGCCCCCTGCACCTGCGCCACGGTGGGCTTGGGAAAGTCCCAGATGCGCAGGCAGTACCCGTAGTAGCGGCGGGACTCGTAGTCCCAGCGTTCCTCGACCGTGAAATCGGCGCGCTTTGCCTGGGCTTCCTTCAGGTCGTGCCCGGCCGAGAAATGCGCGCCGCGGCCGGCCAGGACCACCACCCGCACGGTGTCGTCCTGCTCGGCGCGCGAGAGGGCGTCATCCAGTTCGTCCAGCATCTGCTGGCTCTGAGCATTGCGCGCGGATTCGCGGGCCAGACTGATGCGGCATACCGAATCGTGCCGTTCGACGGCCAGGGTGGCGTATTCCATGGTCTCCTCGTCCTTGTCATGCCGCGCCGTCGAATGCGGCGCGATCTCGATGCATTGAATTAACGCACCGCAAATCCTAAAATACAAAATATTCGCATCACTTTTCCCACAATATGAACAACCCAGGTTCCACCGGCGGCACGCAGAGCATGCGCCGCGCGCTCGGCCTGCTGCGCGTGCTGGCGCAGCACCAGGAGGATGGCATCGACCTGCAGGGCGTCATGGCCGCCACCGGCCTGGAACGCTCCACGGCGCATCGCCTGCTCAGTTGCCTGCTCGAAGAGCAGTTCGCGGAACGCGACCGCGCCACCCGCCGTTATCGGCTGGGCGTGGATTCGATGCAACTGGGGTTTGCCGCCTTGCGGCGCACGCCCTTGCTGGACGCCTTGCGTCCGTTCGCGCAAAAGCTGGCACGCCTGTCGGGCGACACCGTGTTCCTGGTGATCCGCCAGGGCGACTACGCGCTATGCCTGCTGCGGGAGGCCGGCTCGTTTCCCGTCAAGGTGTTCACCATCGACCAGGGCGAACGCCGCCTCTTGGGCGTGGGCGCGGGCGGCCTGGCGCTGATGGCGGCTCTGCCGGACGACGAGATCGCCGCGCTGTACGCACGGCATGCGGCCAGCTACGCGCAGATCCGCGTCTCCAGCACCGCGCTGATGAAGGCGGTCAGGCAGACGCGCAATGCGGGATATTCCGAAATCGTGGACACCATCACGCCCGGCGTGTCGGGTGTGGGCGTGGCGTTTCCGGTGTCCGAGCTGACCTGGGTGGCGTTCAGCTTCGGCGCGATCAGCAGCCGGCTCGACGCGCCGCGGCGGGCACAGATGGGCGCATTGCTGCACGCGGAATGCCAGGCGTGGGCCCAGGACTATCTGGGCCAGGAGGCCCAATGAAAAGCCCGCGAAGACACGGGCGATGCCAGGTCTTCGCGGGCCGGTGCTTCCGGACGGATCAGATCCGTTCGAAGATCGCGGCGATGCCCTGGCCGCCGCCGATGCACATGGTCACGAGCGCATAGCGTCCGCCCACGCGCTGCAATTCATGCAGGGCCTTGGTGGCGATGATGGCGCCCGTTGCACCGATCGGGTGGCCCAGGCCGATGCCGCTGCCGTTCGGGTTCACTTTGGCGGCGTCCAGCTTCAGTTCCCGCGACACCGCGCATGCCTGCGCGGCGAACGCCTCGTTGGCCTCGATGACGTCCAGCTGGTCGACCGTCAGACCCGCGCGCTTAAGCGCCGCCTGCGTGGCCGGCACCGGACCAATGCCCATGATGTCCGGGTCCACGCCCGCATGCGCATACGCCACCAGCCGAGCCAGCGGTTTGATCCCGCGCTTGGCGGCAACGGAAGCGTTCATCAGCACCAGCGCGCCCGCCCCGTCGTTCAGCCCCGACGCATTGCCCGCCGTGACCGTGCCGTTTTCCTTCTGGAACACGGGCCTGAGCGTCGCCAGGCTGTCGGCCGTGACGTCGCGGCGCACGTGCTCATCGGTGTCGAACACGATCTCGCCTTTGCGCGACTTGATCTTCACAGGCACGATCTGGTCGCGGAAGTAGCCCGCGTCGATCGCGGCAGCGGCGCGGCGGTGCGACTCCGCAGCCATGGCGTCCTGATCCTGACGGTTGATGCCGAACTTGGCGGCCAAGTTTTCCGCCGTGACGCCCATGTGCATCTTGCCGAACGGGTCGGACAGCGCGCCGGTCATCATGTCCAGCATGACGCTGTCGCCCATGCGCGCGCCCCAGCGCTGGGCCGGCGCGATGTACGGCGCGCGGCTCATGCTCTCGGCGCCGGCGCCCACGGCGATGTCGGCGTCGCCCAGCATGATCGTCTGGGCGGCGGACACGATGGCTTGCAGGCCGGATCCGCACAGACGGTTGACGTTGAACGCGGGCGTTTCCTTGGAAATGCCGGCATTCATGGCGGCCACGCGCGACAGGTACATGTCGCGCGGCTCGGTGTTGATGACGTGGCCGACCGCAACGTGGCCCACTTCGTCGCCAGAAACGCCCGCGCGTTCCAGCGCGGCGCGGATGACGGTGGCGCCCAGATCGCAGGGGGGCACATCCTTGAGCGCGCCGCCGAAATCCCCGATGGCGGTGCGGACGGCCGAAGCGACGATGACTTCATTCATGGTGTTTCCTCCTTGTGGTGCGTTGTGGGTCGCGCGATGCGGTCCATGAAGTGCGTTCCATCATACTGCCCGCGATTCGATACAAAACCCATATCGCAAAGCCACAAAATAATATTGGACAGCTATCGGCGCGTTCCCGGATAGTGGCCGTCGGCGCCTGTCGCGGCGCCCTAGCCCGACCCGGAGCGACTGATGATCGACACGCTGGAACTCACCGCCATTCCTCCCGAGGATGAAGCCTTGCGCACCGAGGTGCGCGCCTTTCTGGCCGATGCGCTGGACGGCCTGGAGCCCGACGAACGCGCCCGTTCGTGGATGGGTTTCGACGCGGGCTTCAGCCGGCAGCTTGCCGAACGTGGCTGGCTGGGCCTGACGCTGCCGCGCGAATACGGCGGCGCGGCGCGCGGCCATTTTGCGCGGTTTGTGTTGTCCGAGGAATTGCTGGGCGCGGGCGCGCCGGTGTCGGCCCACTGGATTGCCGACCGCCAAAGCGCGCCGCTCATCCTGAAGTACGGCACGCCTGCGCAAAAGGATTTTTATCTGCCGCGCATCTGCGCCGCGCAGGCATTCTTTTGCATCGGCATGAGCGAGCCGGGCTCTGGCTCGGACCTGGCCAGCATCCGCACCCGGGCTGAACCCGCGGCGGGCGGCTGGCGCTTGAACGGCAGCAAGATCTGGACGACGAACGCGCACCGTTCGCACTACATGATCGCGCTGGTCCGCACGTCGGGCACGGCCCAGGACCGGCATCAGGGGTTGTCGCAGGTCATCGTGGATCTGTCGCTGCCCGGCGTGACGGTGCGCCCGATCGAAGACCTGGCGGGCGACGCGCACTTTTCCGAAGTCTTCTTCGACAACGTCGAATTGCCCGCCGAGGCGCTGATCGGCGAGGAAGGCGGCGGCTGGGCGCAAGTGAATGCGGAACTGGCTTTCGAGCGCAGCGGCCCCGAGCGACTGTATTCCAGCGTCGCGCTGTTGGAGTGCTGGCTGGCGCATTGCCGCGATGACGATAGCGATGCCGATGCCGCCAGCCGGACAGCGCTGGGCAGCATCCTGTCGCAGATGGCGGTGTTGCGCGCGATGTCGCTGGCCGTGGCCGGCAAACTTGCCGCCGGCCTGAGCCCGGCCACGGAAGCGTCGCTGGTCAAGGATCTGGGCACCGAGCTTGAACAGGCGATTCCGCGACTGATCGGCGATTCGCTGGGCCGGCGGCCGGAGCGTCCCGTGCCCTTGCCGCTGCTGCGCACCCTGGCCTATCTGGAACAGGTCGCGCCGACGTTTTCGCTGCGCGGGGGGACCCGTGAAATTCTGCGCGGCATCATTGCCCGCGGCCTTGGCCTTCGATAAGGACGACCGTCATGGACAACATTTTTGGCGATGCCGCCGAACGCCTTTTCGCGCAGACCTGCACCCCGGATGTCATCCACCGCGCCGAACAGGGCCAGCCCTCCGGCGACGCGTGGCGGGCCTGCGAGGAAGCGGGATTCGCGGATGCGTTGGTGCTGGAGGATCATGGCGGCGCGGGCCTGGGTCTGGCCGATGCGCTGCCGGTGGTGGTGGCGGCGGGGCGGCACCTGTGCCCGTATCCCATCGCCCACACGTTGCTGGCGCGCGCCTGGCTGAGCCGCGTGCAGCGGCCGCAGGCGTCAGGCGCCATCGCGCTTGCACCGCAAGGCCTTGCCATCGACGACGGGCGCGTCGCGGGCACGAACGTGGCCTGGGCGCGGAGCGCTGACTACGTGCTGGCCGGCATTGGCGGCCAGACCTGGCTGCTGCCCATGCAGGCGGCGCGCATCGAACCCAACGGCGTGCATGGCAGCCTGGACGGCGGAGTGTCCTGGGCGCTGGCCGACGCCGAACGCATCGACCACGTGGCGCCGCTGGAGACGCTGGCAGCCACCGCCTATACGGGGTTGATCGCGGGCGCCATGGGCCGGGTGCTGGCGATGACGCTGGAGTACGCCAACCAGCGCACGCAATTCGGCAAGCCCATCGGACGTTTTCAGGCCGTGCAGCAGCAGATCAGTGAAATGGCCGAACAGGTGTGGGCCGCCCGCATGGCGGCGCAACTCGCCTTCCAGGGCGAGGACGGCCTGCCCCGCCCGCTGCTCGCCGCGCTGGGCAAGGCCCGCGCCAGCCAGGCTGTGCCGCGCGTGGCCGACATTGCACACGCGGTGCACGGCGCCATCGGCGTCACCGCGGAACACGACCTGCAGCTTTACACGCGCCGTCTGCGCGAATGGCGGCTCGCGGCGGGATCGGAATCGCATTGGCATGATCGTATCGGGGCTGACGCCCTGGCCAGCCGCAGCGACGCGCTGACCTATCTGCGCACGGCGTTGTACGGCAAGGAAACTGCTTAAGCGCGGATCGGCGCGGCGACGTGCCGCTGTCCGCCCTCCGCGTGCGGGACTTGGGCAGCCCCCAAAACTGGCGGGCATCTTCACTGGCGAAAACGGCCAGCCAGCATTTCGCGTCAAACACACGATGTAACGCGCGCGGCTTGCGGCAATGCCGCAGGCAGGCTTAGGATGGTGCATGGTTACACGGTGGCAATTGGGCAGTTGCCGGTCGCCCCAGGGTGTCAGACACCTGCCGCAAGCCAACGATCTTCGAACCACATCACCGATTCGGGAGCACATCGTGAAGACAGTTGCTGAGCTTCTCAGAGAAAAGGCCAATCACGCCGTTGTGACGGTTTCGCCGGACTCGTCGGTCTTCGACGCGATCAAGACGATGGCCGATCGCAGCATCGGGGCGGTGGTGGTGGTGGAAGGCGACGTGGTGCTGGGCATGCTGACCGAACGCGACTACGCCCGCAAGATCGTGCTGCAGGACCGCTCGTCGCGCACGACCAAGGTGCGCGACATCATGACGGACTCGGTGTATTACGTCAGTCCCACCGATACGCGCGAACACTGTATGGCCATGATGACCGAGCGGCATTTCCGCCACCTGCCGGTCATCGACAACGACAAGCTCATCGGATTGCTATCCATCGGCGACCTGGTCAAGGATGTGATGAGCGAGCAGAAATTCATCATTCATGAACTTGAGCGCTACATCACGGGAGAGCGCGGCTGACCGATGGATGGGGCTGGCCGCACTTGGCCGGCTGCACCTAGCCGGCCGCAGCTAGCCGGCCGCACCTAGCCGGCCGCACCTAGCCGGCCGCACCTAGCCGGCCGCACCTAGCCGGCCGCACCTAGCCGGCCGCCAATATTCTCGTCGCCGGGACGATGAGGCCCAGGCCTGCGGCCAGCAGCAGCACGAATACCATGCGCTTGACCTTCTTCATCGAATTCTCGGTGCTGTAGCGGCGCGCAAACCACGTTACGCCGATCACCACCGGCAGCGCCTGCACGCTCAGCCAGAACGACGACGCCATGAATGCGCCCTGCCCGGTCACGAGCGCCAGGCGCACAGTGGCGTTGAGCGAAAACAGAATCAGCAGACTGTTGCGGATGGTGGCCAGCGGCAGCGGCTGGCGGTACAGGTGATAGACCATGGGCGGACCGGCGCTGGAAAACAACCCGCCCAGCACGCCCGACACGCCGCCAAAAAACACGCTGGAGGTTCGCGACGACAACTGCGCGAGCGGCTGGGTGCGGGTCACGAGCAGGATGGCGCAGGCCAGGATGGTGACGCCCAGCAGCAACTGCAGCAGCACCGCCATCGACCCGCTGATCCACGTCAGCGCGGCCACGCCGACCCCCACGCCGGCCAGGCTGCTGACCGCGGCGGGCGTCAGCAGCGACCAGTTTATTTGCGGTTTGGCGCGCAGCAAGGTAACGCCCGCATTGACCAGCGACAGCACGCTGACCACGTTGGCCACCTCGGACACCGAAGCAAGCTGGAACACGCCCGACAGGCCCAGCAGCACCAGGCCGAATGCAAAGCCCGTCATCGTCTGGGCATAGGTGGCAAGCGCCACGCAGGCCAGAAACAGCAAATGTTGATAGATGCTCATGCAGGAAGAGCCAGACCTCGGCTCTGCCCGGCTGCGCGCCAGGGCGGCAGAGAGCGGATCGACGGGAAACGGCGTGGTAATGGTTGACGCGACAACGATTTTTCGCGGGGCATGATAGCACCGGGCGGCCGCGGCATTCCGGCCCCAGCAGCGCCGATTCCACACATATGGTCACAAACTGATGCGCTCATGCACCCCGGGGGTGGCCGCAGGCCGCTATTCTTGCCGCCCGGTAAGCCCCACCCGCCGGTCCCGCCGCGCCATCCCGGTTCGCGGCATGCGGCCGGCCCGCCTGCGTAGCGAGATGACGCCCAAACAGACCACGATCAACACAGTGACGCTGACCTGCTCCACATGCGGCAGCGCCCAGTTCACCAAGCTGGACACCAACGAATACCAGTGCAGCCACTGCCACGCAGTGACGCTGGTCGAAGACAACGTCGCGCAGCGGCTGGAAAAGATCCTGCGCAACATCCAGCAGCCGAAGCCGGCGCCCATCAAGCCCGCCGCTATCGCGGCGATCTCGGTGGCGATCCTGGCCGCCGTCCTCATCCCGCTGGCCGTCTCGTCCCTGGGTTCGCGGCCGTCGCCTGCACCGGCCCGCATCGTCGAACCGCCCATCGACGCCTCGCTGGTCAAGCTGACCGATGTGCAAGAGGTGAAGACGCGCGGCCGCACCGAGCTGGTCATGATCGTGCGCAACGAGACCGGCCGGAAGATCGACGTGCCGCGCGTGACTGCATCGTTCTTCCAGGGCGACCTGTCGCTGTCCACCGTATCGGGTTCGGCGCCCGCGCGCTCGCTGGAACCGGGGGAATACACCCCGCTGAAAATATCGGCGCCGTCCAAGGCATACAGCCGCTACGACCTGCAGGTGAGCACGCCATCGCGCGCGCGCGGCAAGAACAACGACGTGGCTGCCAGCAAGGTTCAGCTCGTGCGCAATGACGGCAATTACCGTCTGGTCGGCCTGATCCGCAACCAGGGAACCAGCCCGGCCAGCAGCACGCAGATCACCGTGATGCTGTACGGCGCCGACGGCAGGCTGATCGGCACGGGCAACGGCTATGCCACCGCCAGCCCGCTGGCCCCCGACGCGCTGACGTCCTTCGATGTGCGCTGCGAAATGCTGCGCGACGGCGAGGTCGCCTCCTACGATTACATGGTGCAAAGTGAAAGCTGACCCCTCCTCCTCCCGGCGCCCGTCGCGGCCGGCCCTGGCAGGGCTGGCGCTGATCCTGTTGGCCGCGGGCGGATATGCCGCGTGGAAATACACCTTGCCGAATGGCGCCAGCCAGCCCTCGGCGCAGGCTGCGGCCAAACCGGCCACGCCGGTGGCCGAGCCGCCCGCCAGCCGCATCGTGCGCGTCAGTCCGGCCAACACGCGGGTCATCGACCACGTCCGTCTGACCACCGAGGAATTGCTGGACCCGGATTTCACCCTGTTCGATACCGGGGCGCTGAAGCTGTCTGCTCCCCGCCGGCTGCTGGACGAAATCGAGCGCCCGGTGCTGTATGCGGAACTGGTCAACACCAGCGACCAATACGTTGCGCTGTCGCCGCGTGCGGAAATCGCGGTGTTCGACGGATCGCGCCCGCTCGAGCTGCGCCAGTCCTGGAGCCTGCCCACGCACCTGTATCCCGGCGAGCGCGTGCCCGTGGCGCTGACCGGGCGCGTGGAACGCTTTACGGAAGTGAAAACGAACTGGCTGCCCGCCAAGCGCGCCGCCCTGCCCGGCCCGCGCCCGCATTTGGCCGTGACGGTGGAAAACACCGAAGCCGCCATCGGCACCGGCACGCTGAACTTCAGCTACCGCTTCCGTTACAAATACGTCACGGTGCACGGCCGGGTGCGCAACGACAGCGCCAGCGAGGTCGAGAAGGTGCGCGTGTGGGTCAGCCTGTACGACGCCCAGGACCAGCTCTCCGGCGCCACATTCCAGGAACTGCGTGTGCCGCGCCTGCCGCCCGGCGACAGCGCGCCGTTCCAGGTCGACGTCAAGCAGTACGGCGGCAATTTTGCCCGCGTCGGGGTGGTGTACGACGCCACGGCGCCCTGACCGGCTGGCGGCGGGGTATTTCCGAAGCGGCCCGGGCGGCCGCTTTTTCATTGCGCGGCGCCTTGGCCGGCTGCTGTCCGGCGGGCACGCCCGCCCCACCGGCGCCTGCCGCCCGGCACCGGGCCCGGACGTCGCCGCCGCACAACAGCTATCGACCCAAGTCTTATATAAGATATAAGACATTTGCTACCGGCCCCCACTTGCTTCTACAATTCCGGCCGACAACCCTTCTTCCAACCCGACTTTAAGCAGGCCTCACATGCTGGATACTTACCGCCAACACGTCGCCGAACGCGCGGCTCTGGGGATCCCCCCGCTGCCCCTTACGGCCAAACAAACCGCTGAACTGATCGAACTGCTGAAGAACCCGCCCGCTGGCGAGGAGCAGAATCTGGTCGAGCTGCTGACGTACCGCGTGCCGGCCGGCGTGGACGATGCCGCCAAGGTCAAGGCTTCGTACCTGGCCGCCGTGGCGCTGGGCAAGGAAGCTTGTGCGCTGATCAGCCGAGCCAAGGCGACGGAACTGCTGGGCACGATGCTCGGCGGCTACAACATTGGCCCGCTGGTCGACCTGCTGGACGATGCGGAAATCGGCACCATCGCCGCCGATGCGCTCAAGAAGACCCTGTTGATGTTCGACGCCTTCCACGACGTGAAGGAAAAGGCCGACAAGGGCAACGCCAACGCCAAGTCCGTGCTGCAAAGCTGGGCCGACGCCGAATGGTTCACCAGCCGTCCGGAACTGCCGGAAAGCCTGACCATCACGGTCTTCAAGGTTCCTGGCGAAACCAACACCGACGATCTGTCGCCCGCCCCCGACGCCACCACGCGTCCCGACATCCCGATGCACGCGCTGGCGATGCTCAAGAACAAGCGCGATGGCGCTGCGTTCGAACCGGAAGAAGACGGCAAGCGCGGCCCGGTCAAGTTCATCGAATCCCTGAAGGAAAAGGGCCACCTGGTCGCCTACGTGGGCGACGTGGTCGGCACGGGTTCGTCGCGCAAGTCGGCCACCAACTCGGTGCTGTGGTTCACGGGCGAAGACATCCCCTTCGTGCCGAACAAGCGCTTTGGCGGCGTGTGCCTGGGCAACAAGATCGCCCCGATCTTCTACAACACGATGGAAGACGCCGGCGCGCTGCCGATCGAACTCGACGTTTCCAAGATGGAAATGGGCGACGTGGTCGAACTGCGCCCCTACGACGGCAAGGCCATCAAGAACGGCGAAGTCATCGCCGAATTCGAGGTCAAGTCCGACGTGCTGTTTGACGAAGTGCGCGCCGGTGGCCGCATTCCGCTGATCATCGGCCGCGGCCTGACCGCCAAGGCCCGCGAAGCGCTGGGTCTGGCGCCCTCCACGCTGTTCCGCCTGCCCAAGGATCCGGTCGATTCCGGCCGCGGCTACACGCTGGCCCAGAAGATGGTCGGCCGCGCCTGCGGCCTGCCGGAAGGCAAGGGTATCCGCCCGGGCACCTACTGCGAACCGAAGATGACCTCGGTCGGCAGCCAGGACACCACTGGCCCGATGACCCGCGACGAACTGAAGGACCTGGCCTGCCTGGGCTTCTCGTCCGACCTGGTGATGCAGTCGTTCTGCCACACCGCCGCCTACCCCAAGCCCGTCGACGTCAAGACGCACCACACGCTGCCTGAGTTCATCAGCACGCGTGGCGGCGTGTCGCTGCGTCCCGGCGACGGCGTGATCCACTCGTGGCTGAACCGCATGCTGCTGCCCGACACCGTCGGCACCGGCGGCGACTCGCACACCCGCTTCCCCATTGGCATCTCGTTCCCCGCCGGCTCGGGCCTGGTGGCTTTCGCCGCCGCCACGGGCGTCATGCCGCTGGACATGCCGGAATCGGTGCTGGTCCGCTTCAAGGGCAAGCTGCAACCTGGCGTCACCCTGCGCGACCTGGTCAACGCCATTCCGCTGTACGCCATCAAGCAAGGCCTGCTGACGGTTGCCAAGCAAGGCAAGAAGAACATCTTCTCCGGCCGCATCCTGGAAATCGAAGGCCTGCCCGACCTGAAGGTCGAACAAGCCTTTGAACTGTCGGACGCCTCCGCCGAACGTTCGGCCGCCGGCTGCTCGGTGTTCCTGAACAAGGAACCGATCATCGAGTACATCAACAGCAACATCGTGATGCTCAAGTGGATGATCGCCAACGGCTACGAAGACGAGCGCACGCTGGGCCGCCGCATCAAGGCGATGGAAGCCTGGCTGGCCGACCCCAAGCTGCTGGAGCCGGACGCCGACGCCGAGTACGCCGCGGTCATCGAGATCGACCTGGCCGACGTGCATGAGCCCATCGTCGCCTGCCCGAACGACCCCGACGACGTCAAGACGCTGTCGGAAGTTGCTGGCGCCAAGATCGACGAAGTGTTCATCGGCAGCTGCATGACCAACATCGGCCACTTCCGCGCAGCCTCCAAGCTGCTCGAAGGCAAGCGCGATATCCCGGTCAAGCTGTGGGTCGCTCCCCCGACCAAGATGGACGCCACGCAACTGACCGAGGAAGGCCACTACGGCGTGTTCGGCACCGCCGGCGCACGTACCGAAATGCCGGGCTGCTCGCTGTGCATGGGCAACCAGGCGCAGGTCCGCGAAGGCGCGACGGTCATGTCGACCAGCACCCGCAACTTCCCGAACCGCCTGGGCAAGAACACGAACGTGTACCTGGGTTCGGCGGAACTGGCCGCCATCTGCTCGAAGCTTGGCCGCATCCCGACCAAGGACGAGTACATGGCCGACATGGGCGTCATCAACAAGAGCGGCGACCAGATCTACCAGTACCTGAACTTCGACAAGATCCCCGACTACAAGGACGTGGCGGACGTGATCGAGGTCTGATCCCGATCCCCCTGCCAGGCCCCGCGGCCTGAACAACGGCCCCGTGCAATCGCCCGGGGCCGTTTTTTTTGCCTCTATCCGGGCAATTCGGATCGGCGCGGAGGCTGTATAACGAAACGTTTCAATACAATCCAGGCATGCCGGTGAAACGTCGGCCGCCAACGCCGGGGAAGCCCCGGCGCATTTTTCCTGGAGGAAGCCTGCCAATGATCCGGCTATTGCCGCCGACGCTGTTGCTGACGCTAGCCGGCTGCGCCACCGCGCCGCCCTCGAATCCCGACAACATCTGCGCCATCTTCCGCGAAAAACCGGAATGGCACGACGCGGCGCTGGACGTGCAGAAGAAATGGGGCGCGCCGGTGCCGGTGCCGATTGCGATGATGTACCAGGAGTCGTCCTTCAAGCACGACGCGCTGCCGCCGCGCTATTACTTCCTGGGCTTCATCCCGTGGGGCCGCGTCAGTTCCGCTTACGGTTATGCGCAGGCCAAGGACGAAACCTGGGCCGATTACAAGCGCGAAGCGGGCGGCTGGACATCCAGCCGCGACAACTTCGCCGACGCGCTGGACTTCATGGGCTGGTACATGAGCAAGACGCAGCGCATCAACGGCATCTCGAAATGGGATGCGTACGGGCAGTATCTGAACTACCACGAGGGCTGGACCGGTTACCGCAACCGTAGTTACGACCGCAAGGCGTGGTTGAAGACCGTATCGCAAAAAGTGCAGGCGCGCGCGGAAAAGTTCACGGCGCAGTACAAGAGCTGCGAATCGAGCCTCTCGCGGGGCGGTTGGTTCTGGTGAGACACCGATTGGGGTGTCTGACACCCCGCTCGGATGATCCACGGTGTCTGACACCCGCTGAGACGCCGTTGCAAGCTGACGACTGTCTCCCCAGGGTGTCAGACACCTTTGCGCACGGTTGCTGCGACAAAAAATACTGGTGTCTGACACCCGCTGAGACGCCCTCGCAAGCTGACGACTATCTCCCCAGGGTGTCAGACACCTTTGCGCACGGTTGCTGCGACAAAAAAATGTCGGTGTCTGACACCCGCTGAGACGCCCTCGCAAGCCGACGACTATCTCCCCAGGGTGTCAGACACCTTTGCGCACGGTTGCTGCGACAGGCAAAAAAAAATCCCGGCGCAAGGCCGGGATTTTTCCTGCGCGGGCATCAGCCCGCCGCGATCAGAAGTCCATGCTGGCCGACAGCGAGAACGTGCGCGGACCGCCCAGGACGAGGTAGCCGTTGCCCGGATAGCCGCCCACCGACGACCAGTAGTTGCGGTTGGCGATGTTGTCGACGCGGGCGCGCAGGGTCACGACGTGGCCGTCCACATCCATCATGTAGCGCAGGCCTGCGTCAAAGCGGGTCCAGCCGGGAACCTTGAGCGTGTTGGCATCATCGGCATACGACGAGCCGGTGTAGACCACGCGGCCATCGATGGCGAGGCCTTCCACGCCCGGGATGTCCCATTCCACGCCCATGTTGGCCTGGAAGCGCGGCACGCCGATCACACGGTTGCCGTTCAGCGACGACGTGCCCGTCGAGACCTGCTTGGCATCCAGCCAGGTCAGGCCGCCCAGGAGACGCACGCTGCGCACGGGCTCGCCGAAGACGGTCAGCTCGACGCCTTGGTGGCGGTCCTTGCCCGAACTGGTAAAGGTGTTATCCGCGGTGTAGGTAGCACGTGGCTTGTCCGTGGTGAACAACGCCAATCCGCCGCCCAGGCTTTCGCCCTCGTACTTGATGCCGACTTCCTTTTGCTTGGACACGTACGGCTGGAGGCTTTCTCCCCCGTTGGTCACCGCCCGCCCATTCGCGGTTAGCGGCGCGGTGTCTCCGGCCACAAGCGCTTCAATATAGTTGGCATAGAGCGAGACGCTCGGCGCAACCTTGAACACCAGACCGAAGGCAGGCGAGTTGTGGCTGGCGTCGTAGGCGCCGTTTTCATTGCCGGTGTTGTACGCGTAATCACGCTGCGATAGGCGCTGATGGCGAATGCCGGCCGTGAACAGCACCTTGTCGTCAAAGAAAGACATGGTGTCGCCGATTGCATAGCTGCTCAAGCGGGTGCGGCCTTGCAGCGCAGGGTTATCCAGATCGTTGCCGCGCAATGCGCCCGCGCTGAAATCAGGCTTGGCGTACGAAATCGGATCGTAGATATTTGTGGGGAAAGTGTTCAGATAATCCATCACGTACGCGTTCTTCTTCTTCAAATCGAAGAATGACGCAGACGCGACAAACTCGTGCCCCACTGGACCGGTGCGAGCCTTGGCGCGCAGGCCCAGCTCACCGGTATTCACGCTGTCTTCACGCGTGTTGTCGAATCGATAGAAGTTGCCGTCGCCGGTGGCACCGTTCGTCACCGTCACGTTGCCCAGAGAATTCGCTTCTTCGCTGCGGCGCATGCCAAACGCGGCATACGCAGTCAGTTTGTCGCTGAAGTCATGTTCGGCGCGCACCGTACCGAAAACGTCGCGCTCATTGGAATACGTCCAGGGCTGCGCATAATTGGAGCTCGCGTCGGGCGCGTCTGGCACCGTCGTCACCCCTCGAAGCGTCACGTTGGGACGCGCGCGTTTAAGCCTATTGTTCTGCCAACCGATATCAGCCGACAACCGCGTGTCGGCAGAGCGCCAATCCAATCCAAGCGACAGCACGCTCGTTCTCATGCGTTCATCGTCGACGCCAGTGCCGCCGGTACGCTGGGCAGCATTGATCCGGATGCCGGTGCTATCGTCCGGGCCAAACCGTCGCGCAATGTCAGTCGACAGCAGGAACTGCTCGCCGCTGGATACACCCGTCGTGACGCGAGTCAAAGGTTCATTGGGAGCACGCTTGGGCACCAGATTGATCATGCCCCCGATACCACCACCTCCGGGCGAGGCTCCCGTCAGAAAGGCGGATGCGCCGCGCAGCACCTCCACTCGCTCAAACAGTTCTGTCGCGATGTACTGGCGAGGCAGCAGGTTGTAAAGACCGTTGTAGGCCACATCATCCGAGCTGGTGATGAATCCGCGGATGAAGTACGACTCCTGGAAATTGCCGAAGCCGCGCGCGACGCGCACGCTTGCATCGTTCTGCAGCACGTCCGCCACGCTCTTGGCCTGGCGGTCCTGGATCAGCTCGTTGGTGTAGCTGGTGACGCTGAACGGCGTGTTCATGAAGTCCTCGGTCCCGAGGATACCCACACGGCCGCCGCGGGCCACTTGGCCGCCCGCGAACGGCGCCGACAGGCCGCCGGCGGACGCGTCCGCGCTGGCCTCGACCCGGATGGCGTCCATCGAGGTCACGGGGCCACTGGTCGTGGCGGGTTGGGTCTGGGGGGCAGTCTGGGGCGCGGTCTGGGCGTGGACGGCGCCAAAGCACGGCAGCGCGGCGGCCATGCAAGCGAGAGTTCTGATTTTCATATCGGGACGCTGGTGGTGCGGAAAGAGATTCCGCGGTGCGGAGGAGGATCCGCTTGAGGTGCAACGCGCTAGATGTTACCAAAAGAGAATCGTTCTCATTGCGTCCCTCAAAGAGAATTAGCGTCCAGCGTTGCGGCTGAGCAACAAATTCCGCCCCAATTCAGCAGGTCGTCAACGCATCCGCCGTCGCTGGGGTCTCCACGGCGTCATATGCCGTCAGCGCCTCGGCAAGGGCCGCATCGGCAGCCGGGGTGACGCCGATGCCCAGATCCGGCGCCGCTACGACGGCCGGGCCCGCCACCAGCACGAAATGCACGGGCACCTTGCCCGCCATCAGCAGCAGCACGCCCTCTTCGCCGTCGGGCGTGGCGCTGGCGGCCGCGGCGGAGCCGGCGGGCAGCACCGCAAAGTCCGGATCGCCCCCGGCCACCTTAGGCAGGGGCGGCCCGCCCTTGCTGCGGTGCCTGGCGCGCACGCCCAGGTCGCCTTGCACCGCGTAGAACCACGCATTCCAGCCGGGCGGCAAGGGCACGAGGGTGCTCGCGCCGGGTCGAAGCCAGCCATCCAGAATCAGCAACGGTTCAGGTGTGCACAGGGGCGATTCGAGGCCGGCATAGCTGCCCGCCACCACACGCAGCCGACCCGACGGCGTCTGGATGGCCGGCATTTCCGCGGCGCGCAGCAAAGACGTCGACGGCGGCAGGGACTTCAGATGCGCCGGATGGTCGATGAAGATCTGTAAGCCATGCAGCGTGGCCTCGCCTGCCGGCCGCTGCGCGTGCACGATGCCGCGCCCGGATTGTGTCCACATCAGGTCGCCCGCGCGAATCTCGCGGCTGTTCTCGATGCCGTCCAGGCTCTGCATGACACCCGTGCTGTCCTCCAGCAGCAATGTCGCGGCGCTGACGCCGGCGTGCGTGTGGGGCTCGAACGTGGGGCCCGTCATGACGAAGTGGTCCACCAGCACCACGGGCGACATGCAGCCCGAAAAATCGGTTTGGCGAAACTGACGGATGGTGCAGGCGTCGCCCAGGTAGCGGCTGGATCCGGCGATGACGGCGCTGAGGTGAAGAGTCAAAAAGTGCTGCCTTGCTGTTACGGAACATGTATTGCGGCGACAGCTTATGAGTTCGACTCGACGGACAGTAGGGGCCAATTTCAGGAATAATTGTCCTGGCTGTCAGGACAATGCCAGCAAAATTTCTGATTTCTCCTATTAAAACGCTGTATGCCTAGCTACGTTCATCGCCTTGAAGACCTCCTGCTTTTCAGCGAAGTTGTTGAAAAAGGGGGCTTCTCGGCCGCCGCACGTGTGTTGAATATGCAACGTTCCAAGGTCAGCCGGCGGGTTGCCGAGCTGGAAGCGCGCCTGGGCGTGCGGCTGCTTCAGCGCAATACGAGGCGCGTGTCGCTGACGCCGATGGGCGAGCAGATCCATGCCCACGCGCAGGCGCTGGCCCGCGAGGCCCGCAGCGTCTTCGACCTGGCCGCATCGATCGGCGACGTCCCCGCCGGGATGCTGCGCATCACCGCGCCCGCGTCCCTCGCAAGCCGGCTCCTGGGCGGCCTGGTCGCCCGATTCTGCGTCGACCATCCCCGCGTGCGGGTGCTGCTCGATACCCGCGACCAGATCATCGACCTGGTCGGCGAGGGCTACGACCTGGCGTTCCGCGCCCAGGCGTCGTCGCTGACGGATGCAAAACTCAATGCGCTGGAAATTGCCCCGGTGCCGTTGGCGCTGGTTTGCAGTCCCGCAATGGCCCGATCCGCGCCGCGCCATCCGCGCGATTTGGCCGCCCTGCCCCTGCTTGCTCATGGCACGCAGGACGGGCCGCACACCTGGCGGCTGACCGGGCCCGGCGGCGAGATGGCGTCGGTGGAATTCCAGCCGCGCAGCCTGAGCAGCAATATGGACACGCTGCGCGCGATGGCCGGTGCGGGTCTGGGCGTGGCGCTGGTGCCCCGTTATCTGTGCGTCGCGGAGCTCGATCAGGGCGATCTGGTCCGCATCCTGCCCGACTGGACCGCGGCGCCCGCCCGGATTTATGCCGTCATGCCGGCGCGCAGCGGCGAGCCCCTGGCGTTGAAGCGCTTTCTTGAATATGCGGCCGCCGAGATGCCCGCGCGTCTGACGTAAAGCCCACCCTCGCCGCCGTGGGGTCTTGCAGGCTTGGCGCGCGTCCGCCACAGTAAGGGTTTCGCCGAATTCGAACCGGTCTGGCGGGTCAGGGGCCGGAACTTTGACGCATCGCTCAAGTCTTATATAAGATATAAGACATAAACCAAGATATAGACCCTCGGCAAACTTGTCCAAGAGACAATGACAAACCTGCCGAAACGCCTGAAAATGCCGCCTTCAGCCTGGGCAAAACCACGGAGTCCATCATGCCGCACAACACCCTAGACACACTCAAGAATTTCAAGATCGGCAACAAGTCCTGTCAGTTCTACTCGCTGCCGGCGCTGGGCAAATCGCTCGGCATCGATGTGCAGCGGCTGCCGGTCTCCATCCGCATCGTGCTGGAATCCGTGCTGCGTAACTGCGACGGCAAGAAAGTCACTGAAGAACACGTCCGGCAGCTGGCCAACTGGCAGGCCAACGCCAAGCGCGAAGATGAGATTCCCTTTGTGGTCGCCCGGGTTGTGCTGCAGGACTTCACCGGCGTGCCGCTGCTGGCCGACATCGCGGCCATGCGCTCGGTTGCCGACAAGATGGGCAAGAGCCCCAAGAGCATCGAACCCCTGGTGCCGGTGGACCTGGTGGTGGACCACTCGGTCATGATCGATTACTTCGGCACCAAGAACGCGCTGGACCTGAACATGAAGCTGGAATTCAAGCGCAACCAAGAGCGCTACCAGTTCATGAAGTGGGGCATGCAGGCGTTCGACACCTTCGGCGTCGTGCCCCCGGGCTTTGGCATCGTCCACCAGGTCAACCTGGAATACCTGGCGCGCGGCGTGCACCAGGACAAGAAGAACAACGTCTACTACCCCGACTCGCTGGTGGGCACCGACAGCCACACCACCATGATCAACGGTATCGGCGTGGTCGGCTGGGGCGTGGGCGGCATCGAAGCAGAAGCCGGCATGCTGGGCCAGCCCGTGTACTTCCTGACGCCGGACGTGGTGGGCGTCGAGCTCAAGGGCCAGCTGCGCGGCGGCGTCACGGCCACCGACCTGGTGCTGACCATCACCGAAATGCTGCGCCGTGAAAAAGTGGTGGGCAAGTTCGTCGAATTCTGCGGCGAAGGCACCGCCAGCCTGACCGTGGCCGAACGCGCCACCATCGGCAACATGGCGCCCGAGTACGGCGCCACCATGGGTTTCTTCCCGGTCGACGAACGCACCATCGACTACTTCCGCGGCACCGGCCGCACCGAAGACGAAATCGCCGCCTTCGAGGCCTATTTCAAGGCGCAGAAGATGTTCGGCGTCCCGGCTTCCCAGGACATCAACTTCACCAAGCTGCTGACGCTGGACCTGTCCACCGTCGCGCCGTCGCTGGCCGGCCCGAAGCGTCCGCAGGACCGCATCGAGATCGGCAACGTCAAGAACACGTTCATCGACCTGTTCTCCAAGCCCGTCGCCGAAAATGGCTTCAACCAGCCCGCCGAAAAGCTGGATCAGACCTTCACCACCAGCACCGGCACCAAGATCAAGAACGGCGACATCCTGATCGCCGCCATCACGTCCTGCACCAACACGTCCAACCCCAGCGTGCTGCTGGCGGCGGGCCTCTTGGCCAAGAAGGCCGTGGAAGCCGGCCTGACGGTGCCCAAGCACATCAAGACCTCGCTGGCCCCCGGATCGCGCGTGGTCACTGAATACCTGACCAAGACGGGCCTGTTGCCGTACCTGGAGAAGCTGGGCTTTGACGTGGCCGCCTACGGCTGCACGACCTGCATCGGCAACGCCGGCGACCTGACGCCGGACCTGAACGAAGCCATCACCAGCAACGACCTGGTGTGTTCGGCCGTGCTCTCGGGCAACCGCAACTTCGAGGCGCGCATCCACCCGAACATCAAAGCCAACTTCCTGGCCTCGCCTCCGCTGGTCGTGGCCTATGCGCTGGCCGGCACCGTGACGCGCGACCTGATGACCGAGCCCGTGGGCCGCGGCAAGAACGGCGACGTGTGGCTGGGCAACATCTGGCCGACCACCGAGGAAATCGACGCGTTGCTCAAGTACGCGCTGGACCCGGATGCCTTCGAAGCCAACTACGGCCAGGTCAAGACCAACCCCGGCAAGCTGTGGGAAAACATCAAGGGCGTCACGGGCGACACCTACAACTGGCCCGACTCCACGTACATTGCCGAACCGCCCTTCTTCGAAGGCTTCGGCATGACGCCGGGCGCAATGCCCACGGTCAAGGGCGCGCGCGCGCTGGGCGTGTTCGGCGACTCGGTCACGACCGACCACATCTCGCCGGCCGGCTCCATCAAGGAAAGCTCGCCCGCGGGCAAGTGGCTGAAGGAAAACGGCGTCATGAAAGCCGACTTCAACAGCTACGGCTCGCGCCGCGGCAACCATGAAATCATGATGCGCGGCACGTTCGCCAACGTGCGCATCAAGAACCTCATGATTCCCGCGCTGCCGGACGGCAGCCGCTTCGAAGGCGGCGAAACCCTGTTCCAGCCCACCGGCGAACAGATGTCGATCTACGATGCCGCCATGAAGTACGTCGCGGCCGGCACGCCCACCGTGGTGTTCGGCGGCGAAGAATACGGCACCGGCTCGTCGCGCGACTGGGCCGCCAAGGGTACCCAACTGCTCGGCGTCAAGGCGGTCATCACCCGCAGCTTCGAGCGCATCCACCGCAGCAACCTGGTGGGCATGGGCGTGCTGCCCCTGCAGTTCAAGGGCGACGACAGCGTGCAGTCGCTGGGCATCACCGGCGAAGAAACGTACGACATCTCCGGCCTGGAAAACGGCATCAAGCCGATGCAGGACGTGACGCTGACGATCACGCGCAAGGACGGTTCGAAGCAGGAAGTGACCGTGCTGCTGCGTATCGACACGCCGATCGAGGTCGATTACTACCAGCACGGCGGGATCCTGCCGTTCGTATTGCGCCAGCTTTTGGCGGCCTGATCGGCAACGCTTGAAGCGTAATAGGAACGCCCCGGGACCTTTCGGTTCCGGGGCGTTTTTTCATTTGCGGCGGGGGTGTCAAATCAGCAGGTGTCTGACACCCTCCAAAGATGATCTTCGGCTTGCTGCAGTGTCTCAGCGGGTGTCAGACACCTTTCCACATTAGCTGGTGTCTGACACCCTCCAAAGATGATCTTCGGCTTGCTGCAGTGTCTCAGCGGGTGTCGGACACCTTTCCACATTAGCAGGTGTCTGACACCCTCCAAAGGTGATCTTCGGCTTGCTGCAGTGTCTCGGCGGGTGTCAGACACCTTTCCACATTAGCAGGTGTCTGACACCCTCCAAAGATGATCTTCGGCTTGCTGCAGTGTCTCGGCGGGTGTCGGACATTTCAAAATTAGCAGGTGTCTGACACCCTCCAAAGGTGATCTTCGGCTTGCTGCAGTGTCTCGGCGGGTGTCAGACATTTCAAAATTAGCAGGTGTCTGACACCCTCCAAAGATGATCTTCGGCTTGCTGCGGTGTCTCAGCGGGTGTCAGACACCTGGTAATTCCAATGGCTTCAATCGAACTGATATGCGTCCATCGCCAGCGCCGCGTACGACACCTCGTCGTTCAACCGCCGCGCGCTCGTCCCGCCCGCCCCCAACGCGACGTACAGCGGCATCAAATGGTCATCGTGCGGATGCGCCTGCATCGCGCCGGGCGCCTGCGCCTGCCAGTCCAGCAACGCGGGCACGTCATGCTGCGCCAGTTTGTCCGCGTACCACGCCTGGAAGCCCGGCACGTAGTCGGCGGCCGGCGCGTTCTGCGGCATGCGGACGTGGCGCAGGTTGTGCGTCAGCGACCCCGAGCCGATGATCAGGATGTCTTCGTCGCGCAGGCGCGCCAGCGCGCGGCCCAGTTCCATCTGCCCGGCCGCGTCGCGCCCCATGTCCAGTGACAGTTGCACGACCGGCACATCCACGTCCGGGTACAGGTAGCGCAGCGGGACCCAGGCCCCGTGGTCCAGCGGACGGCGAGGATCGCGGTCGGCGGCGATGCCCGATTCCGCCAGCAGCGCCTGCACGCGCGCGGCCAGTTCCGGCGATCCGGGCGCGGCGTACTGCAGGGTGTAGAGCTCCGGCGGAAAACCGCCGAAGTCGTGCCAGGCGACCTGCTGGTCGCGCGTCGAGAGCGCCAGTCCCTCGCCCATCCAATGCGGCGACACCACCAGGATGCCGCGCGGCTTTCGGCCCTGCGCGGCGCTCCAGTCCGCCAGCGCGGGGCCGGTGCGGCCGGGCTCGACGGCCAGCATGGGGGAACCGTGGGAAACAAAAAGCGTAGGCCAACGCATGGCTGTGCCTCCAGAAACAATAACGATGCCGCCATTGTCAGCCGATTCAAACCAGCAATAAACCCCCGGCATTGGGATAATCTGTTGCCCAATAAGCATCAATGCTGGTCTGGCGGGCTTTTCGCGCCTGCCGTGGACACGCACGATGCCGCGCGGGTGCGGGACCCGGCAGGCCGGCGCAATGCGCCGTCACCCCGCCAAGGGTGCCGGGCGTTAAACTACGTCGTTACACACTGAATGGACGCTCCCCGAAGTTATGGCCCGATCCCGCAGCCAATCCGCTCCCCGCATGACCCGTGACGCTACCCGGCTGGTCGCGCTTGCCCAGGCGCTGAACCGCTCGGGCAGCCGCGTCGAAGACGTCTTTTGGGAGACCCAGCTTGGCGAAGCGATCCCGAAGCTGCTCAAGGCTGGCCAGGACGCCCCGCTCGAAGCGGCGCTGGACCACCTTGCCCAAAGCGACGTGGGCGCCTACGAGGTTCTGATCGAACAGGCTGAAACCCTGTCCGAATCGATGAAGATCGAGAAAAACGGCGTCCGCTACGACATCCTGCTGATCGTCGCGCCCATCGTCGCCTGGACTCGCTATGCGATCCCCACCGGCCCCATTTCCGCCAGCGCGCAGCAAGCCCTGCTGGCGCAGCTTCACGGGCATGTCCTGTCCAGCAACGCGCGCACCACGCTGATGCCCCTCATGGTCAGCGTGGACCAGATGCCGCGCACATTCTCCGAGACCTGGCAGTGGCTGCAACGCCTGGGATCGCAGGCGCTGGGCGCTGAAACCACCAAACCGGCGCTGAACACGGACACCGAAACCGCGAACATGCTGGCCGACACGCGGTACATCGTTGGCGCGGTCGCCGTGCCCGAGGGTGAGCCGATCTTCCGCTGGCAGGAAAACCTGGGCGATGCCGACGCCAGCCGCGACGCCTGCCTGGCGCAGTGGATCGCGCAAGCGCAGCCCACGCTGGCCACCCTGCTGCCGGGGTGCGGTTTCGAGGCCCTGCTGCCCGACGCCTATTACGTCAGCAACCGCGAAGCCGACCGCCAGGTGCGCCCGCTGTCGCTGCGCGCGGCGGTCAGTTGGCTGGAAGGCGCCGTCAACCTTGAGGCTTCGCAACTGCGGGCCGTGGTGGCGGGCTGCGGCGAAGGCCGCATCGACGAATACCGCATCGGCTTCACCGCGCGTAGCAGCAACGACGTGTACTACGGCTGCGTCTGGCCGCTCTACGGCCGCGAGGAAGACCTGGTCATGGACGAGGGCCAGCCCGACGTGGTCGACGAGATCGCCGCGCTGCTGAAGGAATTCGGGGTCACCGACGTGCGCCGCATTCCCGGCGTGCTGCCGCCCGAATACTGCGAGGACTGCGGCGCGCCGTACTTCCCCAACCCCTTGGGCGAACTGGTGCATGCCGAACTGCCCGAGGACGCCGAGGCCGCCCCCGCGCAGTTCCACTAGGCCTGCCATGCAAGCGGACATCTTCTGCCGGGTCGTCGACAACTACGGCGACATCGGCGTCTGCTGGCGCCTGGCGCGCCAGCTCGCGCGCGATTTCCACTGGGATGTCCGCCTGTGGGTTGATGACCTGGCCAGCTTCGCGCACATCCAGCCCGGCATCGCGACGGACACGGCGCGCCAGCGGCTGGCGAGCGTGGACGTGGTGCACTGGTCCGACGCGCCAGACGCCGCGCTGCAGGCTCGCGACGTCGTGATCGAAGCGTTCGCGTGCGATCCGCCTGAAGTCTTCGTCGCATCGATGCGCCGCAGCCACCCCGTCTGGATCAACCTGGAATACCTGAGCGCCGAAGCGTGGGTCGAAAGCTGCCACGGGCTGCCGTCGCAGCGGCCCGACGGCCTGGTGAAGCACTTTTTCTTCCCGGGCTTCACGCCAGCCACGGGCGGCCTGCTGCGCGAACCGGCCCTGACCGCGGAGCGCGAGGCGCTGCAGGGCTCGGCAGACATGCAGGACGCCTTCCTGCGCTCGGCCGGCGTGCCGGACGATGCGCTGGCGCTGCGGCGCGCCGGCGCCCGTACCGTGTCCCTGTTTTGCTATCCGTCGGCCCCGGTGGCGGAACTGGCGCAGGCACTGGCGGCCGATGTGCGCCCTACCCTGCTTCTGGTGCCGCAGGGCGTGGCGCCCGGGCTGGAAGCGGCCTACCAGGGCGCCAACGCGCCCCGTATCGTCCGGCTGCCCTTTCTGGCTCAGCCCGACTACGACCGACTGCTGTGGTGCGCGGACCTCAATTTCGTGCGCGGCGAAGATTCCTTCGTGCGCGCCGCCTGGGCCGCCCGCCCACTGGTCTGGCAGATCTACCCGCAAGACGAAAACATCCACCTCGAAAAGCTGGAGGCCTGGCTGGCGCGCTATCCGGCCCCGGAAACGGCTCACGCGCTGATCCGCGCGTGGAATGGGCCGGAGTCTGGCCGCACGGCCCCGGCCGTTGCCGCTGCGCTGGCGCCCGACGCCTGGCTGGCGTGGTCCTATGCCGCGCGCGAATGGAATGCCAGCCAGTCCGCCCTGCCGGGTTTGGCCGAAAATCTGGCGGCGCTTTGCGCAGAGTTGGCCAAGAAACGCTAGAATAGAGAGTTTTCTGAGTCGCCCTGAATCTGTCGGGCCTCAACTATGACGCCTCCCGGGGTGTGCAAAGCCTCACGCGGCTTATGCAAGCACGGCGAGTGCACCCATCACCCCCGGAGTTTTATCGATGAAAACCGCTCAGGAATTGCGAGTCGGCAACGTGGTCATGGTCGGCAAGGATCCCCTCGTGGTCCAGAAGGCCGAATACAACAAGTCGGGCCGTAACGCCGCCGTCGTCAAGCTGAAGTTCAAGAACCTGCTGACCGCCTCGGCCAGCGAATCGGTCTACAAGGCAGACGAAAAGTTCGAAGTTGTTCAGCTGGATCGCAAGGAATGCACCTATTCCTACTTCGGCGACCCGATGTACGTCTTCATGGACGAAGAGTACAACCAGTACGAAATCGAAGCCGAAAGCATGGGCGACGCCCTGAACTACCTGGAAGAAGCGATGCCCGTGGAAGTGGTCTTCTACGACGGCCGCGCCATCTCGGTTGAACTGCCCACCACGCTCGTGCGCGAAATCACCTACACCGAACCCGCCGTCCGTGGCGATACCTCGGGCAAGGTGACCAAGCCGGCCAAGATCAACACCGGTTACGAACTGAACGTGCCGCTGTTCTGCGCCATCGGCGACAAGATCGAAATCGACACCCGCACCAACGAATACCGCAGCCGCGTCAACAACTGATCCGGCCCAGCGCAAAAAAAGCCAGACCTTTCGGTCTGGCTTTTTTTTGGCGCTGAGCAGGTCAGCGCCCTATTGCAGCCGCTCGTCGTCCAGAAAATCCGGCACGGCCATCACGTCTATGCCGTCTTCGGCCAGGGCTTCGCGTTCTTCTACCGTGGCGGTGCCGCGGATGGGGCGGTCGTCGGCGTCGCCCTCGTGGATGCGGCGCGCTTCTTCGGCGAAGCGGGGGCCGACGTTTTCGGTGCTGCGAACCAGCGCGCGCACCTGGCGCATGACGGCGGCCTGCAGGGCCGCCATCTTTTCAGCGTCGGACGCGCCGGCCGGCACGAGCGGCTGGGCCGCGGGCGCGTGCAGGTGGGCGACATTCAGACGGGGCGCGGAAAGGCGCTTGGTGATGGTGGCCGACCCGCAGACCGGACACGTGACGAGGCCACGCGCTTGCTGCGCGTCGTAGTCATCGTGCGACCCGAACCACCCTTCAAAGATGTGGTCGTGGTCGCACTGGAGGTCAAAAACTTTCAGAGCCATGGCGTCTATATGGGGTGCAACGCCCAGAGTACAAGAAGGCGCGCTACTTGGCCCGGGTTTGCGCCGCAGGGCTGCCGACCTGCGCCTGTTGCGCCTGCAGGGCGTCGATCTGGCGCTGCAGATCGCGCAGTTGCTGGCGAACGTCCTTTTGCTGGCCGGCCAGCGCCGTGGCTTCCTCGCGCGATTGCTGCTGACGGGCCGCGACCTGCTCTTCCTGTTGCAGACGCACGGTGCGGTCAGCCTGCAGCGCGCTCAGCTCGGCGCTGCGGCTGGCCAGCAGCTTTTCGGCGTGCGCGTTTTCGGCCTGCATCTTGATGCGCTTGATGTCCACCTCGGCCAGCTCGGCGGATTGGGTGACGAACGCACGGTACGTGGCTTCGGCCTGCTTGTCGGACTTTGTCTTGACCACGCGCCAGAAATCCTTCTGCTGGAACAGCGCGACGTAGTAAGTCAGATCGTCCGGCTTGAACAGCAGGCTGGCGCCATAGGTGCCGTTATAGGCCGTGCGCAGTTCCGACACCTGGCGGTTCTGGATCAGGCCTTGCAGCTCTGACACCGTGGAGGCCGGACGCGCGGCCGGCTGCGGCGCCGGGGGAGTCACGGGCGTCGATGCCGCCTGCGTGTCCTCGACCTGTTTAACCGTGGGCCGGGGCGGTTCCGGCTGCGCGCTGGCGCAAGCGGCCAGAGCCGACAGGGCCGAGCCCAACAACGCCATGCGGGCGGCGCCACGGATAAATTGGACGTTCATGTTTACCCCAGAAAAATGGTTGCGGAACTATATCAATTTATTTCTGCCGACAGCGGAACTCTCGTCTGATTCGGCTTCGAAACTGTGGCCGCATACGGGCCATTCCCTATTGCGGGTTCATATCGTCTCGGCAAGGCCGTCGGCGGATTCGTTCTGGCCAGCGCCCAGGTGCAGCTTGCGCATTTTTTCCCATAGCACCTTGCGGCTGATGCCCAGCGTGTGCGCGGTGTCCTGCCGGCGCCAGCCATTGGCGTCCAGCGCCGCCAGCACGCGTTCGCGTTCGGCGCGCTCGGCATCGGTGAAGTTGGCAGGATCGAACCGCGCGGCCGCCGTGCCGGATGGCCGCAGCGGCTCGCCCAATTGATCGAAGATGCGCCCGATGCGCGGCTGGTCCCAGCCCTGGAACTGCCGCCGCACGATGGCCACGCGCTCGGCCACGTTGGACAGTTCGCGCACGTTGCCCTCGTAGCGCGTGCGCGCCACCCGGTCCAGCAGCCACGGCGGCGGCTCGTCCTGCACGCCCTGGCTTAGCAGCAAGGCGCGAAAGATCGCCGCCTTCTCGTGCGGACCGCGCTGCTCCAGATTGGGGATGCGCAGCTCGATGACCGCCAGCCGGTAATACAGATCCGCGCGGAATTCGCCCTGCCCCACCAGCATCCGCAGATCCTTGTTGGTGGCGGCGACCAGACGGAAGTCCACCGGCACTTCCGCCGTCGAACCCAGCCGCGTCACCGTGTTCTGCTCCAACACCCGCAGCAGCTTGACCTGCTGGTACAGCGGCAGATCGCCGATCTCGTCCAGGAACAGCGTGCCGCCGTGGGCCTGCTCGAAATAGCCTTTGTGCGCGCCGATCGCACCGGTGAACGCGCCCTTCGCGTAGCCGAAGAAATGGGCTTCGAAGAGCCCTTCGGGGATGGCGCCGCAATTGACCGCCACGAACGGACCCACGCTCCACGCGGCCTCGTCATGCAGCAGACGCGCAATGCGCTCCTTGCCCACGCCGGTTTCTCCGTGGATCAGCACGTTGCTGCGGCAGTCCGCGTAAACCTCGGCTTCCGCCAGCAGGTCCTGCATGGCCTCGGACACGGCGATCAGCGGCTGCTCGCGCCGGGGCGCCGCGCGGTCCAGCTGGTTCAGCGTGCCCAGCAGTTCCATCAGCAGCTTGCGCAGGTCCGCGCTGGTGAAGGACAGCGGCAGCGTGTAGGAGTATTCCGGCGGGTAAAAGCGCGGATCGCGTCCGCGCGCTTCTGCAGCCACCCAGATGACGGGCATGCCTTGCGCCGCCAGCCAGTCGTAGCCGCCGAAGCGCTTGTCGCCCATCACGGACACGGACACCAGCGCCACCGCGCGCCGGGACGCATCGCGCGGCGGCGGGAACGCCGTGCCGGCATCAGCCCGCACCAGCGACACGTCCATGCCCGCCAGGCAGCGCTCGGCGCGGCTGGCGATGTCGGAGGCGCCCTCCCAGACGTACACGTCGAACTCTTCGCGCGCGAAATTCTCGCTCATCGCTTGGCCCTCGCGGGAGGGAAGGAAAAGGAAGTCAGGAGCGTTGTCATCAGTACACCAGGCGGGGCTTGCCGCAATCCACGGATATCAGGGCGACGTCGGTCTGGCCCACGCTCAGGCCCAGCACGTCGAGCAATTGCTGCAGCACCACGGACAGCGAACTGAGCAAGGGGTCCAGCAGCACCATGACGACAGATAGCACGCCGCCGACCTGGCCGCTGCCGTTCAGGGCAAGCGTGCCGACGGCGTTCACCCGGCACTGCCGGATCGCATCCGGCACCAGCGCCAGGGAGCAGGTCACGTCGCTGAGCGGGGCCAGCAGCAGCGAGTTCAGGATGCCGCCCACCAATTGCAGCGTCCCGCCGAGCACCCCGGTCAGGCCGCCGGTGGTCAAGCGCGCACCCAGCTGGTCCATCGCTGTCTTGGACCACTGCATGTCGTTGACCACTTTGGAGATCGTCTTGCCCGCGTTGTTCTTGTCGCCTCCCACCAACTGGGTCGCCAGGTCCTTGCGCTGCGTCTCGGTCAATGGCGTGCCGCTGTTGAAGAGGTCGCCCAGGATGCCGCCGATCAGCGCGTCCGTGAGGTTGGCGGCCAGCTTGGACAGGTTCACGCTGGTGGCATTGACGGTGGCCGTGGCGTTGGGCGATGGCGGCTCGGTCAGCGTGACCGGAACGGGCGCCGCCGAGCTGAACACCGGCAGCGTCACGCGCGCCGTCAGCGGCAGGATGCCCAACACGTTCAAGACCTGATGGCGCCCGATTGCCGCGAACGCGCCGGGTTCGCAGCGATTGGTGAGCGACTGGAAGTTTGCCGCGCTGCTGTCGGTGGCTGACGTCATGCCGGGAAAGCGTCCCAGGCAGACACTGGCCGCGGCCGACGTCACGTCGATCACCGCCTGGTTCTCCTGCAGCGGCGCCTCGCACAGCTTGCGCAGCGTGCCTGTCGATTGCGCCACGTCGATGATGATGGGCAGGTCCACCTTGGTGTTCAGCGTGTTGGCCAGCAAGGGGCCGACCAGCGGGATGTTGGTGGTGTTGACGCGCAGATAGACGCGGATGCCGGCGCTGATCGCCTGCGTGCCCACGCCGCCCACGCCTACGGAAGGCGGCTCGACGATGCGCACGCGCGCGTCCAGGCCCAGCAGCGGCACGCTCAATCCCAGGTTGATCAGGTTGCTGCCGTTGGCGATGACGAGCGCGGTTTCAAGAATGTTCAGCGCATTCACGTCGGCCTGCAATGCCGCGCTGGCGTCGCCGCCCCCGACGTGCAGATCCAGCACGCCGCCGTCGCCCAGCAGTTTCACGGGCAGATTCAGCGGCATCACGGCAAGGACGGTGTTGATGGCGTTGCGCAGCAGCGCCACGTCGGCGCTGGCCGTGGCCTGCTTGTCGATCACGCTGAGCGTCGCATTCAGCAACTGGCCCAGCGTCAGGGTATTGAGCGCGGCCAGTTGCTCGGGCGTGCCGACGCCGGCGGCGGCCGACAGCGGCAGGCCCAGCGCTTCCAGCAGGCCGGCCGGCGTGATGTTGACGCTGGCCAGCCCCGCGGCATCCAGCACATCCAACTGCGACGGCGAGGCGCCCGCCGTGGCGAGCAGTTGCGACAGCAGGCCACCGCGCTCCAGCCGCAGAAGGCGCGATCCCACCGTGAAGGCGGCCACCGGCGGGGTTCGCGTCGCCACCGCCGCGGCCGACGCCGTGACGCCGCCCACACCGGGGACCAGATTGGCCAGCTGCTTGCGCACCGCGACCCGCACTGCGTTGTACGCCTGCCCGCCCGCCGCGTCGAAAACGTGCATGCCGCTGGCGTCGGACCGCGCCGGATCCCACACCTTGCATTCCACCGTCAGGTCGGCGGCCGTGAAGGTGTCCAGAATGTTCGGCAGATTGGCCAGCGCGGACGCGCGGCCCGCGGCGGCGGCACGCGTGCAGTCCGCGCTGGCGCCCAGATTCAGCACCTGCACCGCCGACAGCGCCGCCAGATCCGCCGCCTTCTGCATCTCGCGCTTCATGTAAGCGCCGTAACCCAGCTGCAGCACGCCCAGCAACACGGCCGCCACCAGCACCGCGAACACGGCGGCAACGGTCATGCTGCCGCGTTGCCGCGGCGGCGGGATGGGACGAGGATGGCCGGCTGACATGCGCTTGCGACTCCGTCTTGGCATGCGGCGGGAGCGACCCGCGCGGGAAACCTATTGGACGTTGGGGATTTCCACGTTCCGGTCGAACCACACGGGAATGGGCTGCTTGAAACTCTCCACATAACGATTCCACGCGGCCGTGGAGACCTGACCCAACACCGGCAAGGCATTGCCCGCCCGCCGGCCGTCAGCCTGCGCGGCGAGCAGCCCCCGGGTCACATCGCCGAACGCCTCCGGCGTGGCGGGGGCCGACGACGCCGCGGGTGCTGTCGTTGCCGCCGGCGCCGCCGGCAGCGGCGTCTGCACCTGCTGCACCACCGGCCGGTCCGGCATGGCGGCCGGCGCGGCGGACATGCCGCCCGTCAGCGGCGCGTTCGTTTGTGCGTGTCCAGCGGTAGGCGCCATGGCGGCGCAGGCCAGAATCAAAAGTGCGTGCGATATGGGACGGGTCATGACGGATTTCCAGAACATTGGGTTAACGCACGATGGGACCATTGCCCAGCCCTTCCATCAGCGGGCTCATCCTCGGCAACACAACCTGCTCGCCGCTGGAGACCCGGGTGGCTGATGCGGCAGACGCACCCGGCGCCGGCGCCAACTGGCCGCGAATCTCGCCGGCCAGGCGCAGCACCTGTCCGCGCGCTTCCTCGCCCAGTTGCGCGCGCTCCATCACCTGCTGCGCGCGCACCGCATCGCCCTCCACCAACAGCAGCACCGCCAGGTTCGCCAGCACCTTGCCGCTATCCGGCGTCAATTCTGCCGCCTGCCCCAGTGGCACCCGCGCGCCCGCCGGATCGCCCGCGCGCAGCCGCGCATAGCCCAGGTCGCCAAGAATCCGCGCGTCCATGGGCGACTGCCGGGCCGCCCGCCCCAGGTAATCTGCCGCCTGGTCGAACTGCCCGCGCGCGCCGGCGATGAGGCCCAGGCCATGCCAGCCCTCGGCCGCCTGATCGGTGGTGGTCAGCGCGCGATAGGCCGCTTCGCTCAACGCGGTCTGTCCGGTCTGGCGCAGGGCTTCGGCGCGCAGGACGGCCACGCGCGGATCATTGCCGAACTTCTGTTGAAAGCCGTCGATGTACGCCAGCGAGGCGAAATACCGGTCCTGGCGTTGCGCCTCGACGATCAGGGACAGCATCAGCTCCGGCTCCTTGGGCCGCCGCTTGTTCTCGGCCTCGTCCTCCTGCTGCCGCATCAGCGCCTGTTCCTGCTGCTGTTGCTGGATCAGTTGCCAGGCGGATTCCGCCTTGTTGGTCTGGCATCCGGCAAGGCCCGCGGCGATCACCAGTACCGTGACCGCAAACCCGCAGCGCGCCGCGCCCGACCGTCTTTCGATTCTGCCGTCCATCACATCCCTCCCATGCGCGACAAGCCGCGCAACACCGCGATAAACCCCGCGCCGCCCGTCACGATCAACAGGGCAGGCAGCAGCGTCACGATCATGACGCCGGTCATCTTGACCGTGGTCTTGCCCACCTTCTCCTTCAACTCCAGGCGCCGCTTGTCCCGCAGGCGTTCGCCAAAGCGGTTCAGCGGCTCTTGCACAGCGCCCCCGTGCTGATCCACCTGCGCGATCAGTCGGCAGATCGCGGACAGGTCGTCGTTGTCAAAGCCCGTGGCCATGCGGGCCAGCGATTGTTCGCGCGTGCGGCCGCGCACATACAGTTCCGACGCCAGCCGCAACTCCAAAGCCAGCACGGGCAGCACCTGGCCGAACTCCTTGATCAACACCTGCAAGCTCTGGTCGATCGACAAACCCACGCCCTGCAAGAGACGCAGCAGATCGATCAGCAAGGGCAGCTCGTCGGCGGCCTGACGGCGGCGGCGCGCCAGGCGGCGCTGCACGATCCACTTGGGCAGCATGTAGCCGATGGCAAACGCCACGAATCCCGCGACAAACGCGCGCAGCGGCATCTGCGGCAACTGCTTGTGCCAGTCCAGCAGGACCACGGCCACGGGCAGGCTCAGCGCCAGGCCGAACCGGATCAGGACGAAGCGCGAACGCGCGGTGCCGGGCTGCGCGTAGCCGGCCATGTCGACCAGCTTGCGGTCTTCGGCGGCCAGCAGCGCATCGGCAAGCCGGCCCTCGCTCAGGCGCTTGCCGAACGTGTCCGCCATCCGCGCGGCCGCGGCCAGCCGGCCGCGTCTTTCTTCGCCCGGCGCCACCGATGCTGCCGCACCTTCCCGCGCGGCCAGCGCCTGATCCACCACCTGGCGGCTGCGGTCCTGGCTGCGCAGGCGCCGCGCCATGCCCAGTCCCAGCACCACCAGGCCTGCCGCCACCAGCATCAGCGCCATCGCCAGCACGGTGGACGCGTTCCAGGATTGCAGGGTGTCCATGCGGCGCCTCCCCTCAGATGGCCTTGGCCATGCGATACAGCCAATAGCAGCCGCCGATCTGCAGGCAGACGGCAGTCAGCAGCATCTTGAAGCCCTGCGGGTCTTCCCACAGGCCCATGAACAGGTTGTTGTTGGCCACGATGATGAAGCCCGCCACGCCCACGGGCAGCAGCGCCAGGATCCAGGCGGACAGCCGGACCTCGGCCGAGCTTGCCGTCAGCTCGTTGCGCGCCTGGGCGACATCGCGCATGAAGGCCGCCATGCGTTCCAGCACCTGATCGCTACGGCCGCCAAAGCGCATCGCCAGCGAAACAACCGCCGCCACCATGTACAGCTCCTTCAGGCCATACATGCGGGACACGTGCGCCAGCGCCGCGTCCAGTTCCTTTGAGTTGCTGAGGCTGGCGGCAGTCTCCACCACTTCGCGCAACGGCTCGTCGGTGGCCGCGGCCGCCGTCCGGAACGCCGCGGCGATGCTGTTGCCGATGGTCAGCAGGCGCACGATGTTGTCCAGAAAGGCCGGCAGTTGCGAGATCATGCGACGCTGGCGCTTGTCTGCCCGCAGCCATAGCAGGAAGTACGCAAACACGGCCAGCAGCAGGAACGTCACCGCGCCCGACAGCGGCCCCAGAAAGGTCCAGGCGAGCGCCCCGCCCGCGACGACAGGCAGCGCGATGCGCAGGTAAAGGCCAACGCTTTGCCGAAGGCCGGCCAGGCGCAAGAGACGGTCCCAGCCGGCATGGCCGCTGCGGAACTCGCGCGCGTTCTCGGCGAACGGCGCGTCGCCCGCCGCCTCCTCGCGGCCGCGCGCCAGTTGGCTGTCCAGAAACGCGGAGCTGGCGGCCCGGCGCGCGCTGCGGTCGGCGTGGCGCCACAGCAGCACCGCCCCCACGGCCAGCACCGCGGCCAGGCTCAACAGCGCCATCACGTCCTGCATCAGCGCCTCCTGCTCCAGAAGCCACCGCCGCCATCGCGGTCGTCCGGCGCGTTGTCGTTGGCGCGCGCCTCGTTGCGCAGCTTGGCAAGCTTGGGCGTGTGGGGATGAATGCCCAGCCAGTTCCAGCGGTCTCGTTCCTCGCCGTCCGGCGTCGCAAACGGGTCGTGGCGGTAAAGCTCCTGCGTGGAGATGACGTTGTCGCCCATGCCGGTGATCTCGGTCACGGACAGCACGCGGCGCTTGCCGTTGGACAGGCGGCCGATCTGCACGATGAAGTCCAGCGCGCTGGCGATCTGCCGGCGCAGGCTGTCCTCGCTGCCCTGAAAGCCGGCAAAGCCGGCCAGCATCTCGATCCGGTACAGGCATTCGCGCGGCGAGTTCGCATGGATGGTCGCCATCGACCCTTCGTGACCGGTGTTCATGGCCTGCAGCATGTCCATGACCTCGGCGCCGCGCACCTCGCCCACCACCACGCGGTCCGGCCGCATCCGCAGGCTGTTGCGGATGAGTTCGCGGATGGTGACTGCGCCGCTGCCGTCAAAGCCGCCCTGGCGCGATTCCAGCCGCACCACGTGCGGATGGTTGAGCGACAGCTCCGCCGTGTCCTCGACCGTCACCACGCGCTCGTTCTCAGGGATGAAAAACGCCAGCGCGTTCAGCAGCGACGTCTTGCCCGAGCTGGTGCCGCCGGACACCAGGATGTTGCAGCGATTCTTCACGGCCTCGTTCAGCAGGCGGTAGATCGCTTCGTCAAAAGTGCCCAGCGTCAGCAGGTCCGCCGGTTTCAGCGGGTCCTGCCGGAACTTGCGGATCGACACCATGGGACCGTCCACCGCCAGCGGCTCGATCACCACGTTCAGGCGGCCGCCGTCGGGCAGGCGCGCGTCGACCATCGGGCTGGACTCGTCCAGCCTGCGGCCGATGGGCGCCAGGATGCGGCGCACGATGCGCAGCACGTGCTGGTTGTCGGTAAAGCGCAGCGACTCGCGGGCCAGCACGCCGCGGCGCGAGACGAAGACGTTGTCGTAGCCGTTGATCAGGATGTCTTCGACGGCCGGATCGGCCAGCAGATCTTCCAGCGGGCCGAGCCCGGCCAGTTCCTTGGTCAGGGCTTCGGCGATGGCGCGCATTTCGCTTTCGTTGATCGCGACCCGGCGCAGCCGCACGAAGCTGGCGACCTCGATGTCCACGAATTCCTGGATCGCCGAGCGCGCCCAGCGGCCGAATTCCGCGCCTAGTTCCTCGATGCGGGACAGCAGGTGCTCGTAGGCCGCCGTCTTCACTTCCTGGTAGCGGTCCGACGCCGAGAACCCTTTGTCGCCGTCGCCGCCGAACTCTATCGTCGCTGTCATGATCATGTCGGATCCCGTAACCGTGCGTCTGTTTATCCGTCAGCCGATGTGGTCCGTCAGCCGATCACCATGCGGCGGTGCACGCCGGGCAGCCAGGTAGCCAGCCAGCTTGCGTGCCCGCCGGGCGCGGCTTCCTCGGTGCACAGGCGTTCCGCCAGCGTCTGCACCGCGCGCACGTAGACGTCGCGCTCGGCCTCTTCGTGCAGCAGATGGCCGCGGTTGGTGCACACCATCAGCGGCAGCGTGCGGTCCGGCAGCGTGCCGACGAGTTCCAGGCTGAAGCGTTCGGCGATCTGCTTGGCCGTCATGCCGTAGCGCTCGTCATAGCGATTCACGATGAGGCCTAACGTGGAACGGTCCACGTGCAGATGCTCCAGTTCCTGCAGCAGCCCAGCCAGCGACACCAGCGCGCCCACGCTCTGGTCGGTCACGATCCAGTTCAGTTGCGAGTTGCGCGCCAGGCCCGACACGAACTCGGCATTGGTGAAACCGCCCGCGTCGGCCACAACGACGGAGAAGTGCTGACGCATCCGTTCAAACACCAGCAGCGAATCCGACTGCGACACCTCGCGCATCTGCCCCAGATCGCGCGGCAACGACAGCACGCTCAGGCCGTTGGCGGTGTGCGCCATCGCCGATCCGAGCAGCGTGGAATCGAGGCGGCGCAGATTGCGCGCCGCCTCGGCAAAATCGAAGTCGCCGCCGATGTTCAGGTAGAGCTGGCAATCGCCCACCGGCCAGCCCAGGTCCATGAGGGCCACGCGGCTGGACAACGGCAGCGGCTCGCCCGGCGGTTGAGACGCCTTGGCGGCGCGCTGGTTGTACGTCAGCTTGAGGCGGTCCTGCACCATGCCTGCCAGATGCACGGCCAGCGTGCTGGTGCCCACGCCGGGACGCGCGCCCAGCAGCACGACGCTGCGGCGCGTGCCGTCCATGCGCCCGCCCGACGGCCGGTCGAGCACGCGCAGCACCACCTCCCGCACCTCCTGCGGCGCCACGGACGGATCGACGAAATCAACCGCGCCCGCACGCAGGGCGGCGATCGCCCCCTCGGGCTGGCTTACGTAGCCGACCGCCACGCGCGGCAGGGTTGGCGCAATGCGCGCCAAGAGCCGCGCCAGTTCAGCGGACTTGAACAATTTGCCGGGTTCGTCGTCGCTCAACGAGAAATCCAGGAACACCACCTGCGGCGCAAGCTCCGTCAGTCGCCGCGCCAGTTCCTCGATGCGCGGCGACTCCTGAGTCAGCACGCCCAGGTCGCCCAACGCCATCCCCAACTGCGAGGCAATCGCACTGCCCTGAGAACAAAACAGGAACCGCGTGCCGTTCTGCAGGCCCACTCCTTCGCTGGCATGTGTCTTCATATTGGTCACCGTGAGAATCCCGGCATCTGCTGGCCGCTTGCCGGGCCGGTCAGGTAATAACCCCAGGCGTTGAACGCCGAGTCCGTTTGCTCCTGCCGGGCGCCCGGCAGCGGCAAGGCCACGCCGCGCGCGATCGGGCGCACCAGGCGCGGCGTCACAACGATGACCAGCTCGGTGTCTTCCTGGGAATAATCGACGCTGCGAAAAAACGCGCCGATGATCGGCAGGTCGCCCAGCATGGGCACCTTGTTGACCAACGCCTTCGTCTGGCGCGAAACCAGGCCGCTGATGACGAAACTTTCGCCATCGCCCAGTTCGACCATCGTGTCGGCGCGACGCGTGCGCAGCGCCGGAATGATGGTGCTGGTGTCTTCGCTGGTGTTGATGGCGATGCCGTTGGTGTAGTCCAGCTCGCTGGCCTCGGGCGCCACCTTCAGCGCGATGCGGTCGCGCGACAGCACGGTGGGCGTCACGGTCAGGCCGATGCCGAAGGGCTTGAAGGTCACGTTGACGGTTCCCAGTCCGCCGGCCTGCGGGATCGGCAGCTCGCCGCCCGCCAGGAAGCTGGCGCTCTGCCCCGTCAGCGCGACAAGCGTGGGCTCGGCCAGCACGCGCGCCATGCCGTTGGTCTGCAAGAGGCGCAGGCGCGCTGCAAAGTTGTTTGAGTCGTAGAACAGCGAAAACCCCGACGCCAGCGCGCCGCCCAGGCTGGCTGGCATGGTGGAGCTGCCGCCGCTCCAGGGGCCATTGCTGGCCGTGAAGCTGATGCCGGCCGCCTTCATCACCGAGCGCGACACCTCGACGACCTTCACTTCCACCTGCACGACGCCGCCGGCGCCAGCGGTGGAAAGGTCCACCACGTTTTTGTCACCGCCCACGGCGGCGGCCGCCATCGTGGCCGAGGCAATCTGCCCGAGCGGCGATTCGGCGTGGCCCGAAACGACGGCGTGGCCGTCCGCGATGTCCACATTGGCGCCGCCGGCCAGGCCGCGGCTGGCCAGCGCCCCCTGCACGCCGCTACCGACGCGCACGGTCCAGACCTGCGGCGCGGCGTTGCCGGCGGACCAGACTTGCAGCCGCGTGGTGCCGGGCTTCTTGCCGTACAGCAGCACGGCGCCCGCGCGGTTGCCCGTGGCTGGCAGCACCTTTACATCCGCCACGTCCGGATCGCCGATGGCGATGCGCGAGGGCGCGCCGTGATCGAGCATGACGGTCTGCTGCTCCCTGACCGCCATTGAAATGTCGCGGGCCGGCGCGTTTGCGCCAGTCGCGGGGGCCGCGGTTTGTGCCAGGCTGATTCCTTCGGGTGTCATTGCCGCGGCGGCCAACAGAAGGCAGATCATGGTAGTGCGCTGAAGGTTCTTCATAGTGCCGGATCTGATGGTGGGGTTCTTTGGCTGCGGGCTGCGCCTGGTGCGCCCGCAGCCCCGTTCAGTAGCGCACGTGCTCGGTTTTATCTCCTCGAATGATTTCGACTGTGCGGCCGCCGCCGGTCCCTTGCGGCCGGGCTGCGGCGCGGGTTGCGGGGCCGCGCGCGGCGGGCGCCAAGGCGGCGGCCGTGCTGCCATCCAGCTGCACCAGGCTCTCGCCCGCGAAGGCGCGGTTGGGGCCGGCCAGCAGCGATTCGCGCTGCGCGGGCGTCAGATCCGCGCGTACCGGCAACACCGTGCCGCGCGGGGCGAATAGGGCCACATCCGGCATGCTGTCGTCGCCCACCGGCCGCAGCGCCAGTTGCAAGCGGCCCGCGCGGCTGGCCAGCATCAATTCGTTGACGCGATCCACCGGCACCGCCAGCACCGCGGTGCGTGCCGGCTGGCCCGGGCCGCCCTGCTGCAAGGCCGGCTTCTCGTCCGGCCCTTCCACCGTGGCCTGGCCATAGGCCAGCACGCGCACCTGCGACTGCAAAAGGCGCGCCTGGCCCGACGCGACTTCGGGGCTTTTCTCGATCATGAAGAACACGTCCACCATGTCGCCCGGGACGATGCGGTTGCCACCGCCGATGACTTCGTCCACCGCGATGGCGACGGCGCGCTCGCCCGCCTTGAGCTGGCGCGCCAGGCCCTGCGTGAGTAGGCTGGGCACGATCGGATCACCCACGGCAATGTCGACCTTCGTCACCGCGCCATCCAACGGCGCGGGGTCGGCAAAACCGCCGGACAACGCGGCCTGCCACTGCACGACCGTCAGCATTTTTGCGCTGTCGATGCGCGAGCCGGCCGCGATCGCCTCGCGTGCCACCACCACCGGATACAGCTTGACCGGCTCGGCAGGCACCACCGCAAGCGGCGCGGGCGCCACGCTGACCGCCGGGCGGGGCGGCGCCGACGCCAGCCTCCACGCCATGAAGGCAAGCGCCACGCCCGCCACCAGCAACAATCCCGCGACGATCTTGCTCAGACTGCTCATGGCGTCCCCTGCGATATCTGCACGACAGCCTGCGAATGCAGCCTGCTCGGTATCCAGTTGCGGTTCGCGCCCGGCAAGGCCGTGACGAGGCCCCGCACTGTCTCCAGCAACGGCCAGGTCTGGGTGTTGTAGGTCATGGCGACGGTCGCGCAATCGGCCTGCGCCCCGCCTGCCCCGGGCCAGGCGCACGGCGCGCGCGTGGCGCTGCACAGCACCGCCGATCCGGCGGAGAAAGTTCGCATCGCCGCCACGCAGGCGATGGCCGGCACGTCGGCCTGGCCGCTGAACCGCGCATGGACGGCCGCGCGCGCGCCGTCAGCGGCGGCGGCGGCCAATTGCTGCTGCATCCAGAACAGGGCGCCGAATCCGACCACGCCGCAGATGAAGAGCAGCAGCAACGTAAGCGTCAGCGAAAACTCCAGCGCTGCGATGCCGCGCTGGCGCGCGCGCGTCTTGATGCGGTTGAGGTATTGCGGCGCCGCGCGCATCTCAGCTTCCCCCGCCCAGGGCATCGCCCAGATGCACCGTGGCGCGCGCGCTCAATACGCTGGAAGCCGGCATCAGCGCCGTGTTCAACAACGGCACGGAAGGGATGAGCGGATGGGCGCCATACGCGTACGACACGTTGACTTCGACCTGATCCTGCGCAAGCGGCAATCCGCTGCACGCGCCGCCCGCCGCGCTGGTCAGCGCGCCCGCACTGCCGCACACCGCCACCTGCACGGGTCCCGTGGACATGGCGCTGATCCACGCCGCCTGCGACAGCGCCGATTCGCGTCCGGCTTCGGCCCGCGCCGCAAGCGACGCGGTGCCGGGCTGCCACTGCAGGATCTTGCGCGCGCCGTCCTGCGCGGCAAGCGTCACGGAATGCTGGGCGGCAACCACCAGGGAATACGTCAGGATCCCGTAGAACACCAGGAAGAACACCACGAATACCAGGGCGAATTCCACGGAATAAGAGCCGCGCTGACGGCGGCCAGCCCCAGATATGCCGCGTAGGGAATCTGGCGCGCGCGGTTGCTCAGCGCCCAGACGCTCGACACGACCAGATACAGCAGACTGTGCAGACCCGCCAGCACGCTGGCCAGCACCAGCGTCACCATCAGCGGCGCAAAGCCCAGCAGCAGCCCGAGAACGGCGATCGCCTTGATATCGCCTGCGCCCATCAGACGCCAGCGCCACAGCGGCAGGAATAGCGCCGCCGCCAGAAAACCGGCCAGCGCCGGCAGCCATCCACTCCACCGCGGCGGATAGGCCCAGCCCGGCGCCAGCAAGGCCGCCAGCAGCCAAAGCAATTGGGCCGCGAGTCCCGCGACGATCAGCCGGTTGGGGACGCGGCGGTGACGCAGATCGCCATGGATCAGCGCCAGAATCCAGCATGTAAACAACAGCCACCACAGCATCACCCCTGGATACAAGGCTAGACCTTCTGAAGAACGGACAAGACCTCGGGCGTGCCGCGGCGGGCTCCGCCCCCTTCAATCAAGCGATGCCGGGTTGCAGGTTCGCGCCGCGGTGGCCAGGGCCACCGCGCCACCACGGCGCGGATCCGCTTGCGGCTCAGCCGGCGCCGCCGGCCGGCGGCGTGGTGCCAGTCCCCGCCTTGGCGTTATCCAGCTTGGTGCCAAGGTCCTCGAACATGCCTTTCAAGGAACCGGTAAAGGCGCCCACCGCCACGATGAGGGCCACTGCCACCATTCCCGCGATCAGCCCGTACTCAAGGGCGGTGATCCCGTCTTCGTCATTCCAGAACTGCGCAAGTGTTGCTTTCATATCAAGCTCCATGGGCATCGATTGAAGGGTCCCGCTAACCCGGCCCCGGAGAGGCGTCCGGGGATCTCCCCGAAACCTCGCCAGGCGCCGATTCAATGATCGAGTCAATGCGCTGCGCCATGCGAGCGCGAAAGCGTTGCGAAGCCCGCTGCAAATGCCAGCGCATGAGCAGCAAGGTGATGATGGACAGGGCGAATGCGATATACGGCAGCATGGCGCCCCCGATATACCGGCCGGCGGCGTCATTGGCGGCCGTGCAGATAACGGCTCCGGCGGCCGCACCCGTGTAATGCATGCCGCACACGGCGACGGCCATCAAAATGGCGGCGCCGATGCGCTGACGTTCGTTCTGCGTATTAAATGCGAGCCAGAGCGCGGCAGTGGCCGCTATGACGGCGATCAGCACCGACAACACAACCAGCGGCAGATTCCAGAGCAGGACCGCCGGCATGCGCGCGGCGCTCATCCCGACATAATGCATGGAGGCGACGCCAAAGCCCGCGGCGCAACCGCCGATCAGGCACCGAATAAAAGAGAACCGATCCCGGCCGACATACCAGAAGGCCCACCCGGAAAACCCGGCGGCAACCAGAAAGCTCAGTATGGTCAGCCCGGCCTGATAACCGACTTCAAAAGGCAGGTTTTGCGCCAGCATGCCAATGAAATGCATGCTCCAGATCCCGACGCCGCCCATCGCCACCGCGCCGATGACGACATAGCCAAGGCGGATCTCCCCGTCCTGCGTTTCCGCGCGGATGCCCGCCGCCGCCAGCAGGGCGACGTACGAGCCCAAGGCCGCGATCAGGAACGACAGCGCCACCAAGCCGCCGTCGAAGGAGAGCGGGACAACGTCGCCCGGGCTCATGAATGCTCCTCGTGTGGTAGCCGGCAGCGATATTGCGCAGCCGGCGGGTAATTGCAGTGCTTCTTGCAGTATTTCCCAGCCATTTGAATCTCCGGGCGGGTCCACACATTTTGCGTATTTTTGATACGTGGCTTCAGTTTATATATTGCCAAATCATACGCATCAGGGTTTTCACTGAATTTCGCAATGTTGCGACACACGAGTTGTAACGGATACTCCCAACTTCCAGGTAATCTTATAAAAAACGTCCGAAACTCGCCTATCTTTCAGATATCGAATTAATGGGGACATCGGAATAATGCCGTACGGGAGACATATTGCACGTCGTACAACCTCATTTTGAAATTGATTGTCATCGTTCGGACAATACTGGCACCATATAAACACCCTTAAACGCAACAGTTAATTACTGGTGACACAACCCCTTTTCCACTCGACACGCGATCTTTATCGGCTCGGCGTTCACATGAGCAAGCAGAAATGAAAGATAAAAAAGGCACACGAGGGAAATGTCAGGGTGGGCCTTTGGCCCTGGCCCTGTTTTGCATGATGGTGACGGGCTCGCCAGTCCGGGCGGAGGGACCGCTGCGCGGCAACCCGGTGGACGCCCTGCCGCGGCTGGAACGTCCGCCATCGGCAAGGCAACCGCCACCGGTCGTCCAAACCGCCACCCCCGAGCAACTGGCCTTGCAGGCCCGGCTGGCGCAACGGATCGTGCCGCGCAACTTCGACGTCACCGGCGTGCGCGCCGTTCCGTTCGAGGAGGTGTCCGCCGTGCTCGCGCCGCTTGCGGGCAAGGAAATCAGCCTGGGAGAGCTGGTCGCCCAGGTCGACAAGATCACGCAGCTTTACCGCGACAAGGGCTTTCCCCTGTCATTTGCGCTGGTGCAGAACCAGACATTCGCCAACGGCCTGGTCGTGGTGACGGTGGTCGAGGGCTTTATCGCCAATGTGCGGATCGACGGCGACATCGGCAATGCGCAGGATCGGCTTGAAGCGCTGGCCGCGCCGTTGCTGGCGGAACGGCCGCTCAGCCAGGCCACGCTGGAGCGCCAACTGAACCTGATGCGAACCGTGCCGGGCGTCAGGTTCACGCCCAGCCTGGACCTGCCCCGCCGCGCGGACGGCGCCACCGAGCTGGCGCTGGTGGCCACCCGCCAACCCGTCAGCCTCAACGGCGACATCGCGGATCTGGGCACCGGCATGCAACCTATCGTGAATGTCACAACCAACAGCCTGACCCCGTTAGGCGAACAGGTGAAGCTGACGGCGTCGGTCCCATTCAATACCGACGACGTGAAATACGTGTCCGGCGAAATCCGGGTACCGATCGGCGCCAATGGCCTGTCGGTCAAAGTGGACGGTTATTACTACGATGCGCGGCCGCAGGATGATGCGATTGAACTGCTGGGTTTTGATCGCCGTGTAAAAAACGACCGCATCGGCGTCGGCGTCAGTTATCCGTTTCTGCTCAACAACCGGCGTTCGCTGACCGGCACGTTAGGGGTATATGCCGCCAATTCCAAGGACCGATACGAAGCCCGCGAATCCGACCGTTGGTTGCAGCAGGACGCGCAGGTGCGCGCCGCCACAGCCGAAATGCGGTTTATCCAGGTTTCAGAAACCAAGGCGACGGACGTCACGCTTACGGTTGCCAAGGGTTTTGACGCCGTCGGCGCAAAAAAGGATATCTCGACCAATTACGGTTATTCCGCCACGCCGCGGCTGGACTTGGACTTCACCCGCTACAACCTGAACGCCAGGCAGACATTTGCGCTGCCCCATCAATTTGGGCTAGTTTTCTCCGGCGCGGGGCAGTATTCTAGCAATATCCTGCCCTCTTCCGAGCAGATTTCCTTTGGCAGTTGGCGGTTTGCCATGGGTTATCCGCAAGGCGAACAAAGTGGGGACAAAGGCGTCGGCGTGTCCGCGGAAATCAATCGCCGCTTCGGTGTGGGCTGGACGTATCTTTCCAGCGTGCAGCCCTACGCATTGGTCGACTACGCACGCACCTGGTACAACAACAAGGACCTGCAGACGTTGAATAACCGCCACCTGTCATCCGTGGCGCTGGGCGTGCGGATTACCGACGACAAGCATTATCTGTTTGACTTCAACGTGGCCAAGCCGGTGGGATCGGCCACCGTCAATAACGACCGCGACCTGCGCTTCAATGCCAATTACTCGCTGTTCTGGGACGCGCTGTAACTGTCCAGCCGGCCCTGGCGCGGTTATGCCCAAAATTTAAAAACGCCCGTTACGACGGGCGTTTTTAATGCGCGAAAGGAGCCGGCGTTACGTAACGCCGGCCGTAACGTCCGACGTAACGTTACGTCGGATGACCGGCTTTCCGTAACAGTCGCAGGCTCGCCGCCATCCCAAAACAGGGATTATCGAGAGCCAGGGAAAAACCCTTAAATACCAGCGTATGCGCTTGATAACAAAGCGAATTTACTGGCTCGGCACTTCCCAAACTGGCGATATGCAACGGTTCTGAAAAATCTTGGCATGGTTTATGCGTCAGGAAGCGTACCGGGTTGTTTCAAGACTCGATTCTTCCAGCCAAAGGAGTTCGTCATGCAGAACCGTACCGAGATGCGCCGCCTCCATCACGTCCTGACCGCCACCGTCATGGCCACCGCGCTTGTCGGCGCGCTGACCGCCTGCGGAGGCGGCGGGGGCAGCGGGAAGAAAACTGCAGGACTTCCGGGAACCGATATCCCGACGAACCCGGGCGGCGGGGGGCTTGATCCCGGCGTGAACCCCGGCGGTGGAACGAATCCCGGCGGGGGCACCAACCCGGGCGGCGGCACGAACCCCGGTGGCGGCACCAATCCCGGCGGCGGCGGCACCGACCCCGGCACTAACCCGCCGCGCGTTACCGGCCTGCTGGAAACGACGCTGGGCAATACCGGCGGCGCGGTCGACAACGCCCTGCCCCTGAATCTGGACTCGACCCTTGGCGGCGTTGGCAAGGCGCTGGATCCCACGATCAAGCCGGTCGCGGACACCGTGGTTGGCCTGACGCAGCAAGTGGGCGCCACGACCGGCCTGGGCCAGCCTGTCGACGGCATCGTCAGGCAGGTGGGTGGCGCGGTCAGCGACCTGGGCACGGACGTCAAGGGCTCGGGCCTGCCCGGCGGCCTGGCAGTCGGCGTGGGTGGCCTGGTGGATGGCCTGGGCAAGACGGTGGCCAGCACGGGCGGCCTGCTGCATGCGGACGCCAACAACCCCAATCCCCTGACCACCGTGCTGGGCAATGCCACGGGCGCAGTGGGCGCGCTGACCGGCCCGCTGTCCGGCCAGGGCGGCCTGCTGCAACCGATCACGCAAGTGGTGGGCGGCGTGACGGGCGGTGCGCTCAACGGCCCCGCCACGCCGCTGCTCGAGCCCGCGCTGGGCAATGTCGGCAAGACCGTCGACAACGTGCTGCCGCTGGGTCTGCAGACGACGCTGGCAGGCGTGGGCGGCGCGCTCGACCCGACCGCCAGCCCGCTGGCCGGCAACGTCGTCGGCCTGACGCAGCAAGTGGGCGACACGACCAAGCTGGGCGCACCGGTCGCCAACCTGTTGACCGGCCTGGGCGGCACCGTCACCAATCTGGGCGGCTCGTTGCCGGGTACCGCGCCGGGCTTGAACGGCGTACTGCAAGGGCTGGGCGGCGCGGTCGCGAGCGCTGGCGGTTTGCTCCATGCGACGCCGGGCAACGCGAATCCCCTGGGTTCGACGTTGGCCAACGCCACGGGCGCCGTTGCCTCGCTGACGGGGGGGCTGGGCGGCGTGACGGGCGGCCTGGGTGGCGTCACGGGCGGCGCCAACGGCGCGGGCGGCCTGCTGGCGCCCGTGACCGGCCTGCTCGGTGGGGTAACCGGCGGATTGACCGCTGGGGCCGGCGCCGCCGCGGGTGCCGGCGCCTCGGCCGGCACGAGCGGCGGGGGTCTGCTGGGCGGGCTGCTGGGCGGCGTGAATGTCGCGGCGGGCGCGGGGGCCGGCGCGGGCGCGGGCGCTTCCACCGGTGCGCCGGCCAGTTCGGGAGGCTCGGGCGGAACGACCGGTGGCGCAGCCAACGGCGGACTGCTCGGCGGTCTGCTGGTGGGGGTGACGGGCGCGACGACGGGCAGCTCGACGGGCGGCGCGCCCAATGGCGGCTTGCTGGGCGGACTGCTCGGCGGCCTGGCCGGCAAGAAGTGATCCCCTAAAAACCGCCAGGAAACCCCATCATGCTGCAACAACACACCTATCAACACCACGAGCCCATGACCGGCATGGTCGAGCCATCAAAGAGCAGCCGGCGGTCCGGCATGCTGGACGAAATCGGTCTGCTGCTCGGCCGGCAGTTCGCCGCCTACAACACGGCCTGCCAATCGGCCTTGGCCGAGAAGCTGGGCACGACTGTGGCGGACTTGAAGGCGCTGGAGCTGGTCATCGCGTTCGATGCCCTGCCGACGGGGCATCTGGCGAGATTGATGGGCATCAGTTCGGGGGGGGCGACCGCGCTCATCAACCGGCTGGAAGCAGCCGGCTACGTGGAACGCGGCCGCCACCCGCTTGACCGCAGGATCATCGTGATCCGGCCGGTCGAGGCGCAGTGCCGGGTGCTCGCGCAGGAGCGGCAGTGGATCGCCGAGACCATCGCGATGACTTCATGCAACTATGACACCGCGGAACTGGAGGCCGTGCACGGGTTTTTGACGCGGTGCGGCCGCGGCGTCAAGCGTGACACGCTGGACTGGCTGGAGACGGGCAGCGCGCATCAGCCCGGGTAGGCGGCGGGGTATTGCCTCGTTGACGCTACCACCGGATCCGGCCACATTGGCCGGATCCGGCTTTGGATCACTCCGCCTCCGGCGGCCCGAAGTGCAGACGCGGCACCGCGGCCAGCAGCCGGCGCGTGACTTCCTGGCGCGGCGCCAGCAAGACCGATTCGGCCTGACCGAGTTCGACGATGCGGCCCTTGTCCATGACCGCGATGCGGTCCGCCAGGTACTCGACCACCCCGAAATTGTGGGTGATAAAGAGATATGCGATGCCCAGATCGGTCTGCAGTTCGCGCAGCAGATCCAGAATCTGCGCCTGCACCGACACGTCCAGCGCCGACGTGGGCTCGTCGCAGATCAGCACCTTGGGCTCGACGGCCAGCGCGCGAGCAATGGCAATGCGCTGGCGTTGTCCGCCCGAGAATTCATGCGGATAGCGCATCAGCGTATTGGCGGGCAGCCCTACCCGCTCGATGAGCTGCGCGGCGTGCTTCTCGCGATCCTGCCGGCTCATGCCGCGCTTGAGCGATGCCAGCCCCTCGTCCAGGATCTCGCCGATGCGCATGCGCGGATCCAGCGACGCGTACGGATCCTGGAACACGATCTGGATGTCCTGGCGCAGCCGCTGCAGCTGGCGGCGGTCGGCGGTCAGCAGATCCTGCCCTTGCAGCATGGCGCGGCCCGAGATGCGCGCGCCGTCGATCAGCCGCAGCAACGCCTTGCCGGTGGTGGTCTTGCCGCAGCCGGACTCGCCCAGCAGCGCCAGCGTTTCGCCCGCGCGCAGCGTGAAGGTCACGCCGTCCACGGCTTTGACCCAGGACACGATGCGGCGCAGCGGCCCCTTGCGTACCGGGTAATGGACTTTCAGGTCCTGCACGTCCAGCACCACGCCCGCCGTGCGGTCCGGCCCGGCCTGCTGGCGCTGCTGCGCGGCCACGGCGCGGCCCTGTTCGGTCAGCGGCACGCCGCGCTTGTCGAAGGTGGGAATGGCCTCGAAGAGCTGCTTGGCATATGGATGGCGCGGCGCCCGGAAGAATTCCTCGGCGCTGGCGCTTTCGACGATCTCGCCGCTGCGCATCAGCGCGACGTGATGCGCCACGTTCTTGACCACGGCCAGGTCATGCGTGATCAAAAGGACGGCCATGCCCATTTCCTGCTGGATGCTGGCCAGAAGGTCCAGCACCTGCGCCTGCACCGTTACGTCCAGCGCGGTGGTCGGCTCATCGGCGATCAGCAGCACGGGTTCGGCCGCCAGCGCGATGGCGATCATGACGCGCTGCTTCTGGCCGCCGGAAAACTGGAACGGGTAGTCGTCGATGCGGCGCTCGGGCTCCGGAATGCCGACCCGGCGCAGCCACTCGATGGCCCGCGCGCGCGCCGCCGCCCCGCGCAGCGGCGTGTGCGCGGTCAACGTCTCGGTGATCTGGTCGCCTACCCGCATGACCGGGTTCAGGCTGGTGGACGGTTCCTGGAAGATGATGCCGATGCGCCCGCCGCGCACGCCGCGCATGGCGCTTTCGGGCAGGCGGTTCAGGTCCTCGCCGTCCAGGTCGATCTGCCCGCCCACGATGCGCCCGGCGTCCGGAAGCAGCCGCAGCAGCGCCAGCGCGGTCATGCTCTTGCCGCAGCCCGATTCGCCCACCAGCGCGAAGGTCTCGCGCTTGGAAATGGCCAGCTGCAGCCGCTTGACCGCATGCGTCATGCCGCTTTCGCCCGCGACGTCGACGTCCAGGCCGTTCACGGTCAGCAAGGGAGTGTCGTACGTCATGGCGCCTCTCCGGTCTTGGAGGCGCGGCCGTCCGCCGCCAGCATGGCTTCCGGACGGCGGCCAAGAAAGCCCAGGCGCGCCAGGCGGCTGGGCTTGTAGCGGCGCGTGCGCGGATCGAAGGCATCGCGCACGGCGTCCGCAAACAGGTTGGCGGCCAGCACCAGCGCCAGCATGAAGAGGAAAGCGGTCATCAGGTTCCACCAGATCATGGGATCGCGCGACATTTCCAGCCGCGCGCCGTCGATCATCGAGCCGAAGGAATTCATGCTGGGATCCACGCCGATGCCCAGGTAGGACAGCACTGCCTCGTAAAGCACCAGGCCCGAGAACTCCAGCACCACGGTGATCAGCACCAGATGGGCCACGTTGGGCAGCAGGTGGCGCGTCATGATGCGCCAGTGCGACACGCCAAAGGCGCGCGCGGCCTGCACGTATTCCAGTTCGCGCAATTTCAGGGTTTCGGCGCGCAGCAGACGGCACAGCCCTGCCCAGCCGGTCAGGCCCAGGATCATGCACAAGAGGAACAGCCGCAGGTCGGCGCGTGCCGCCGAGGTGTTGAAGAGGTCGGAATGGTTGTCGATGTACACCTGCATCATCAGGGCGCAGGCAGCAACCAGCAGCACGCCGGGGATCGAGGTGATGGTGGTGTACAGGTACTGGATGGCATCGTCGACCTTGCCCTTGAAATACCCGGCCGCGATGCCAAAAATGATGGCCGGCGGCAGCATCGCCAGCGTGGTGAGACTGCCAATGACGAGCGCCGTGCGGATGCTTTTCAGCGCCTGCCACAACACGTCATTGCCGATGCGGTCGGTGCCCAGCGCGTGATAGCCGCTGGACAGGCCGGCCAGCGCCCCCACCGCAAGGCACAACAGGGCGAAGGTGATCGTCATGGCGCGCCAGGGAATGTCGGCGCGGCCGGCCAGCAGTTCCTCGGCCGCGTGCGACGCCGAACCGGTGGCGCGCGTCAGGCAGGCAAATAGCAGGACCGCGCCCGCCAGCGCGACGGCCAGCCCCGCGGCCAGCCCCCACCCCAGCCGCATCGCAATGTCGCCCGCGCGCTCTTTCTCGGGATCGGTCAGGTGCAGCGCCGCCCCGCGCAGCCGCGGAAAATCGCGTACCGGCTTATCGTCGACCAGCATGGTCTCTTTGGTGAACTGATGCGCGGCCAGCGGCTCGGAATAGGTTTTTTCGGGGCGCGTGAGCACGGTGCCAGCCAATAGCCCATCCAGCGCGGACCGCACCGCGGGCGCGTAGACCGGCGGGGCGTCGGCGGCGGCGCCCGGCGCAGGCGGCAGCAGCGGACGATAGTGCACGGAATCCAGCAGGCCGACCACCGAAAACGCGACCAGGATGACGGCCGAACACATGGCGGGCGTGTCGCGCGCGACACGCGCCCAGGTGGCGCGCAGGTTGGGACTGCGGCGCACGTGCCAGACATAGGCCAGTGCGCCCGCCACCATCAGCCACAGCGCGATATCGGTCCAGAGAAAGACGAACTTGGGCATGGCGGCTACTCGAAACGCACGCGGGGATCGGCCAGCGTGTAGGAAATGTCGGCCAGGATCAGCCCCACGATATAAAGCGCCGCGCCCAGAAACACCATGGCGCGCACGATGGAGAAGTCCTGCGCATTGATGGCGTCGATGGTGTAGCTGCCCAGCCCCGGAATGCCGAAGAACGATTCGGCGATAAGGCTTCCCATGAACAGCAGCGGCAGCGCGGCGACCGTGCTGGTCAGGATGGGCAGCATGGCGTTGCGCAGCACGTGACGGAACAGCACGACACGTTCGGCCAGGCCCTTGGAGCGCGCGGTGCGCACGTAGTCCTTGCCGATCTCTTCAAGAAACAGCGTGCGGTAAAAGCGCGCCTCCGGGCCCAGCCGCGACACGATCGCCACCAGCACCGGCAATGCCAGGAACTTGATCACGTCCAGTCCGCCCGAGTAGCCCGAGAACGGCACCAGCCGCAGCAGCTTCGCAAACAGCCACTGGCCCGCAATGATGTAGAACAGGCTGGATATCGACAGCAGCATCACGCACAGCACGACGCCCCAGAAGTCCAGCCGCGTGGCCCGGAAATAGACCAGCGTCAGCGAGAACACGATGCTGGCGAACAGCCCCAGGAAAAACGTGGGCACCGCCAGCGCCAGGCTGGGCCCCATGCGCGTCTTGATCTCGCGGCCGATATCGCGGCCGCCATCCGACGCGCCAAAATCCATCACCAGCAGCGGCACCGAACGCCGGTAGAACACCGTGTCCGTGAGCTGCGCCGTGCCTTGGGCCTCGGCATTGAAAAAGAGCGGCTTGTCGTAGCCGCGTTCGGCCTTCCATTTCTCGACGGCGTCCTGGCTGACACGCTGGCCGCCGATGGCCAGCCGCGCCATGTCGTCGGGCGTATTCACCGCGAAGAAAAGGATGAAGGTAAAGAGATTGACGCCGATCAGAATCAGCACGCCATACAACAGCCGGCGAATGACATAGCCGATCATGATTGATGCTCCTTGCGTTCGGGCGGCACAAACGCCGTCTGGCGTTCACGCCGCTTGAGCGCCACGTACGAAGGCCAGATTGCCAGCGCCAGCAGCAGGATGAAGACGCCGACGGGCCACCAGATGGGCGAGTTCCATTCGTCGATCTTCTGCTGCCGCAGCGCCGGGTCGACCTTCATGTACTGCAGCGTGTTGCGCACCATCTGCGTGGGCTTGGCGTTGCCGACCCACTGCTGGTAGGCGCCGCCCGACATCGGGAAGTAGCCGAACATCCACGGCGCGTCGCGCTGGACGACGGCGATCATGTCGGCGATCAGCGCGCCCTTCTCGGGGCCGTCGTCCAGGAATTTCATCTGCTCGAACAGCTTGTCGAACTCGGGGCTGGCATAGTTGGCCGCGTTCTCGCCGCCGCCCTTGGCCTTGGCGTTGGGGCCGTACAGCAGGAACAGGAAGTTCTCGGCGTCGGGGTAGTCGGCGTTCCAGCCCCACAGGAAGATCTGCGCGGCGCCGCGCAGCATCTTGTCCTGGAAGCGGTTGTAGTCGGTGGCCCGCACGTCGAGCTGCACGCCGATCTTGGCAAGCTGGCGCCGCATCCAGTCGGATTGCGGGTTGGACCCGCCGCCGGACATCGAATCGAAGTAGAGCACCAGCGGCGCGCCGGTCTGCGCGTTGCGGCCGTCCGGGTAGCCGGCCTCGGCGAGCAGCCGCTTGGCCACGTCGATGGACTTGCGCACGGGCTTGCCATCGACCAGGTCATAGACCACGGGATTGATGCCTTCGGGCAGATCGCGGTAGCCCAGCACGCCGGGCGGAACCGGGCCATACGCCACCGATGCCTGGCTGTTCTCGAACACCGCCACGTACTCTTCCCAGTCGAAGGCGATGCTGATGGCCTGGCGCAGCTTGCGGTTGCGTTCCTGCTGCTCGGGCGTGTCGCCCTTGCCCACCACCGGATCCAGCCAGTTGAAGCCCATGTACCAGTTGGCGGTCTCGACCGTGGTCGGCAGCTTGATGCCGTGTTCCTGGTACTTGCGCGCCTTGTCCTGGCTGTCGCCGGCCGCCACCAGCATGGCCACGCCGTATTCGCCGCGCTCGATCTGCGGCACGTCGTAATAGCCCTGCATGAACTTGCCGGTCAGCGGAATGGCTTCCTTTTCGACGCTGAACTCGGCCCGGTCGATGAACGGCGTGGGCTTGCCGCAGTCGGCCAAAAGGCCGGCCGCCTTGTCGCCGGGTTCGCCTTCGCAGGGGTAGGGTTCGCCGTGGTAATTGGGATTGCGGCCCAGCACGTGGCGGCGGTTCTGCAGCGATTCGACCAGCATGTACGGCCCGGTGCCCACCGGCCAGGTGTTCAGCGAGAGGTCGTGCGCGGCCATGCCGGGCTGGTTATAGAAACGGTCCGCTTCCCACGGGATGGGCGCGGTAAAGGTCATGGCCAGCCAGTACTTGAACTGGGGATACTTGCCGTCCACGCGGATCCGCAGCGTGTGGGCATCCAGCGCCTCGACACCCTTGAAACCGTCGTCCTCGCGCAGATCCAGCCAGGGCGACGCGCCGGCGCCCCCAGGCACGTCGCGCCGCAGGTCCTGATCGCGCTTGCGCAGCCGGTCGCCGTAGTCTTTGAGGCCCTGCACGTGTTCGGCCATCAGCGAATAGATGGGCGACACCACCCGCGGGCTGGCCAGGCGCCGGAACGCATAGACGTAGTCGTCGGCGGTGAGCTCGCGGGTGCCGGTCAGCGGGAAATCGGGAATGTAGAACTTGTCGTCGAGTTCGCCGGGCGCCAGCGGATAGTACGCATAGTTGCCGTCCTGCTTGCGCGCAAAGGCCGGATGCGGCGCAAAGCGGATGCCCGGCCGGATCTTGATGTCGTAAACGCTTTGCGCGATCTGCTCGCCGGGCGCGTCCGCTGGCAGCGGGTTGCCGTCCTTGTCCTGGTACACCGGCGGATCGATCGACGCCGCCGCGCGCGGGATCAGTTCGTAGGGCCGCTTCAGGTAGTGATACCCGTAAAGCGGCTCATAGATGTTGTAGGTATATGGCGTCTCGTCGCCAGAATAAGAGCTGGCCGGGTCCAGGTATTTTGGGGATCGTTTGACGAAAGCGGAATACAGCGTGTTCTGGCTTTCGGCGCCGGATGGATACGGGCTGTTGATGGGGCTTTCTTGCGAGCAGCCCGCCAACGCCAGCGACAGCAGCATGGCCGACGCCCAGAGCCGCTTCAATACACCCATGGAAACCTTCCCTTCGTTTCGTAGCGACAGAGGATAGCAAATGGGGGGCTGGGGAAATACCCCGGCATGCCCTTAGAGGCGCAGCGGGCGAATCGGGCGGGAGCGGGTCGGGATGGCGACGCTCAGCCGCACTGGCGTTGCCGCCAGCAGTCGTAGCGCCATTTCCAGGGCTGCATGGCATCCGGACGCGCCCACAACCCGCGGCCGGCTGCCTTGGCCTGGCGCTGCAGGTCCGGCATGGCCTTGTCGCGCAGGTAATCGCCCTTGCGGGCCGTATAGGCCCAGGCGTAGCCCGCCTCGACCTGCACGCGGTTGGCGGAGCGCCCATCGTCCAGGATCAGCGCGCAGACATCGCGGCCATACTGATCCTGCTCGTAGCACTGCGCGGTGAGCGTCTTGCCGGCCACCAGACCCGCCAGGTGCTTGCGCGCGGCCTCGGCGTCAGGCTGGCCGGGCTGATCCGTGCCATGGCCTTCTTCCGGCGCGTCGATGCTGTCCATCCGGATGCGCCGCTGCCCGTCCGGCGCCCGCAGCGTCACGGTGTCGCCGTCCGCCACATTCACGATCGTGCCCGTCAGGGTGTAGCTCCCCGGCGGCACACCACCCGCGGGCGCCACGGCCGACGGTTTGCCACCCGCCGGCGCCGAGGGCTTGCCGCTTGCCGTCGGCCCCGGGCGCTGCGGCGCCGAATCCTGCGGCTGCAGCCAGTTCACGATGGCACCCGCCGCCGCCAGAACCAGGGCAACGACAAGGGCGGTCAGCTTGCTGCCGCCACGAAAGGGAGATTTGCCACGCACCGGCGGGACTCCAGAGGGAAAACGAAAGCGAGTTTGCCACAAGGAAGCTCGCCGCATTCGCCTGGATGTTGGAGTCTGACACTGGCGTGGAGGTGTCTGACACCCTGGGCACACCGCTGCAAACCCAAGGTCGTCTCACCAGGGTGTCAGACACCGGGGCAAGAACACCATCTCATTTGGAGGTGTCTGACACCCTAGGCACACCGCTGCAAATCCAAGGTCGTCTCACCAGGGTGTCAGACACCGGGGCAAGAACACCACCCTCATTTGGAGGTGTCTGACATCCTAGGCACACCGCTACAAACCCAAGGTCGTCTCACCAGGGTGTCAGACACCGGGGCAAGAACACCATCTCTCATTTGGAGGTGTCTGACACCCTAGGCACACCGCTGCAAACCCAAGGTCGTCTCACCAGGGTGTCAGACACCGGGGCAAGAACACCATCTCCCCATTACGTCAAACCCCAGTCCCACCCCTTACAACCAGCCCGACTTCCGGAACCGCCAATACAGCACCGAACAAACCGACGCGATGACGCCCAGCGTGATCGGATAGCCCCATGGGGACTTGAGTTCCGGCATGAACTCGAAGTTCATGCCGTAGATGCCGGCAATGGCGGTGGGGACGGCAAGAATGGCGGCCCAGGACGCGAGTTTGCGGGTGGTGTCGTTCTGCGCCGCCTGCCCGATCATCAGGCTGGCTTCAAAGGCGAACGCCAGCGACTCGCGCAGCGAATTGAAAAGCTCATCCACGCGCAACACGCGATCCGCCACTTCACCGAAGTAAGGCCGCGCATGTTCGTCGACCGCGGACATCTCGACGCGCGCCAGCCTGCGGCAGATCTCGGCCAGCGGCGACACCACGGTATGGATGCGCAGCAGGTCGCGGCGCTGCCGGTACAGCCTGCGGATGTCCGAGTCTTTGGCGCCGCGGATCAGCAGCTTCTGTTCGGCGCCTTCGACGACGCTTTCGATCTTGACGGCCGCCGCCACATAGCGATCCACCAGCCAGTCCAGCAGCTCGGACGCCACATAATCGCTGCCGCGCTTGAGGAGGTCGGGCGAGGCTTCCAGACGCTCTCGCAGCGGGCTGTGCCCGGCGGTGGCGCCGCGCCGCACCGTGACCAGAAAACCGTCGCCGATCAGGAACTGCGTCTCGCCGAAGATCGGACGCTCGGCTTCGACCTCCACCGTCGCGGCGACGATGAGAATCATGTTGCCGTAGTCGATGATCTTCGGCCGCCGGTGCGTTTCCAGCATCTCTTCCTGATTCTTGTCGCAGGCGCCCAATTCCCGCGCCACTTTGGCAAGCGTGTCCGGATTGGGATTGCGCAGCCCGATCCACAACATGCTCTGGCCCTGCCGTTGGGCGACGTACTGGCCGGCCTCTTCGATGGGGACCTCGCGGTCCCGCCGTCCGTTCACGTAGGCGATCGATGCCACGACCTCGCCTTTGGGCGCATCGGCGGCTTGCACTTCAGTAGACATAGACATCCTCGGACAAATCGATCCCTGCCGCACAGCTTGTGTTTATCGGCCGATGATAGCCCAGCCCGCGGGTGGACCGACCGCTCAGAAGAGGTTGCGTACCCGCTTGGCCACATCGATGCGCGGCGCCTGCGGCTCGCGCGGCTCGCCCCGTCCGGCCGGCAGGTCGGGGAGCTTGGGCAGATGGTCGAAGAGCGGCAGCATGGCGTTGGTGATGAACCGGGTGCGCGAGCCGTAGACGTGGCGGTCACCCATGCCCGTCTGCTGGTGCACGTAGAAGCGCTGCGGCACAACGAGCTGCAGCCGTTCCTTCGCGCGCGTCATGGCCACGTACAACAGCCGGCGCTCTTCCTCGATCTCTTCGGCCGTGCCGGTGCTCATGTCGGACGGAATGCAGCCGTCCACCACATTCAGCACATAGACCGCCTTCCACTCCTGCCCCTTTGCCGAATGGATCGTGGACAGGATCATGTAGTCCTCGTCCCGCAGCGGCGCGCCGGATTCGTCACTGGTGGCGTCGGGCGGGTCCAGCGTCAGCTCGGTCAGGAAGCGCTCGCGCGACGGATAGCCCGAAGCGATGCGCACGAGCTGGTCCAGGTCGGTCTTGCGCACGCGCGCATCGTCGTACAGGCGTTCGAGCTGGCCGCTGTACCAGCGCAGCGCCAGGTCCACATCGGCCGGCCACTTCAGCGTGGGGTCGCACAAAGCGGCGTACGTGTCGGCAAAGGCGCCCCACTCTTCCTGAGCTGCCGCGCCCGGCTTGAATTCGCGCAGTGTGCGCAGCGGCTCGGCGGACGCGGACATGGCGTCCATCAGCTTGCCCGCCGTGGCCGGGCCGATGCCCGGCATCAACTGCGCGACGCGGAAACCCGCCATGCGGCCACGCGGGTTCTCGGCCCAGCGCAGGATCGAAAGCAGGTCCTTGACGTGCGCCGCTTCCAGGAAACGCAATCCGCCGAATTTGACGAAGGGAATGTTGCGGCGGGTCAGTTCCAGTTCCAGCGCGGCGCTGTGGCTGGCGGTGCGAAACAGCGCCGCCTGCGACTTGAGCGTCGCGCCGCCCTCGCGCTGCGCCAGCACCTGGTCGGCCACCCAACGCGCCTGGCCGGCTTCGTCGCTGACCGTGACCAGTTCGGGCAACTGCGAAGACTTGCGGTCCGTCCACAGGTCCTTGGCATAGCGTTCGGTCGCCTGCGCGATCACGGCGTTGGAGGCGGTCAGGATGGGTTGCGAGGACCGATAGTTGCGGTCCAGCGTGATGACGCGCGCAGGCGCGGGAAACAGGTTGGGAAAGTCCAGGATGTTGCGCACCGTGGCCGCGCGAAACGAGTAGATGGACTGCGCGTCGTCACCCACCACGGTGAGCCCCCGGCCGTCGGGTTTCATGGCCAGCAGAATGGCCGACTGCAGCCGGTTCGTGTCCTGGTATTCGTCCACCAGCACGTGATCGAAGCGCGCGCCCACGTCCGCCGCGATCTCCGCATCCGACATCATTTCGGACCAGTACAGCAGCAGATCGTCGTAGTCGAGCACCTGCTGGTCCTGCTTGGCCGCGACATATGCACGGAACAGGTTCTTGAGCTCGTCCTCCCATTGGGCACACCACGGAAAGGACGTCTTGAGCACGTCGCCCACCGGCGTCTGACTGTTCACCACGCGCGAATAGATCGCCAGGCACGTTCCCTTGAGCGGAAAGCGCGACTTGGTGGAGGACAGGCCCAGCTCGTGGCGCACCATGCCCATCAGGTCCTCGGCGTCACCGCGGTCATGGATGGTGAATGCTTCGGACAGGCCAATGCGCAGCGCGCAATCGCGCAAGAGGCGCGCGCCAATCGCATGGAACGTGCCCGCCCAAGGCAGCGACGGCGCCTGCTGCGACGACCGCAGGTTCATCACCCGTTGCAGCACCGACCCCACGCGCCGCTCCATTTCCAGCGCGGCGCGGCGCGAAAACGTGAGCAGCAGCATGCGCTGCGGGTCCGCCCCGTTCAGGATCAGGTGCGCCACGCGATGCGCGAGCGTATTGGTCTTGCCCGACCCCGCGCCCGCGATCACCAGCAGCGGGCCGTCGTTGCCGGGCGCGCCGGCCACGCCGAACTCGGCGGCTTCGCGCTGCGCGGGATTCAGGTCGGCCAGCGGATCGGGCCGCTCGGCCGGACGGGCGGCGGTCAGGTGGTTGTCGGGCGTGCAGGGAATTTGATCTTGGTCTGGCATGTCGCGGAGCCGCAGCGCTGCGGCCGCAAAAAAGGAAGGAGCCAGGGCTGGCTCCGGATGAACACTGTATATTTATACAGAATTTTTGACCTTTCGTCTGAACGCCCCGGCGCCATGTCCGATTTCCCACGCATCCTGACCGGCACCGCCTCCTGGACCGACCCCACCCTGCTGGCCTGCGGCCGCTTCTATCCGCCCGATGCGCGCAGCGCTGAATCCCGGCTGCGGTTCTATGCGTCGCGCTTTTCGCTGGCCGAGGTCGACGCCAGCTTCTACGCGATGCCCACGCCGGACAACGCCTACCTGTGGTCCACCCGCACGCCGGACGATTTCGTCTTCAACATCAAGGCGTTCCGGCTGTTCACTGGCCACCAGACGCCACTCACTGCCCTGCCCGGCGACATCCGGCGCGAACTGGCGGATTGGCCGGAGCCCATCATCTACCACGACCGCATGCCGGCCGACCTGCGCGACGAACTCTGGCGGCGCTACCAGCTTGCCGTCGAGCCGCTGCGGATGCCGGGCAAGCTTGGCGCGGTGCATTTCCAGTTTCCGCCGTGGGTACGGCGCGACGCCCGCGGCATGGCGCGCGTGGCGGATTGCGCGCGGCGGATGGAGGAGCATCTGGTATCGGTGGAATTCCGCCATCGCAGCTGGTTCGAAACCCCGGCGGCCACCGCGGACACGCTGGCCTTCGAACGGGATCTGGGCGTGGTGCACACGGTTGTCGACGCGCCGCAGGGTTTTGAGAACACCGTGCCCGCGGTCTGGGAAAGCACCCATCCCGACCTGACGCTGCTGCGCCTGCACGGGCGCAATGCGGCCAAGTGGAATGCGTCCGGCCCGGCGTCGTCGGGACGGTTTCAGTACGAGTACTCGGAAGCGGAACTGGCCGAACTGGTCGCCCGCTTCACGCGGCTGGCGTCACAATCGGCGCAGGCGCACGCGGTGTTCAACACCAACTTCGAAGACCAGGGTATGCGCAACGCGGCGGCCTTCGCGTCGGCGCTGCAATTGCCGGGCATTTGAATGGGTGCCTGACGGCCGGCACGTTCGGTTGGGCCGGTGTCAGACACCCGGGAAAATGATCCGCAGTGCGCAGCCGCGTCTCAACGGGTGTCAGACACCTAGGTAGTGGCCAACATGCAAGGTGTCTGACACCCACAGAGAAACGCTTCAATCCAACGCCGTGCTACATGGGTGTCTGACACCGGCCGAGACACCCAGGTAGTGGCCCACATGCAAGGTGTCTGACACCCACAGAGAAACGCTTTAATCCAACGCCGTGCCACATGGGTGTCTGACACCGGCCGATAAAGCGCCAACCTTTGCTCTCGGGTGTCAAACACCCGCCTTCGCCGCAGTCCGCGCCGCCGGCCGCGCCACTTCCGCCAGACTCTCCAGCAGCACTTCAAACTTGCGCGCGATGTCGTGCTCCGGCACACAGGCATAACCCAGCAGCAGCCCGGGCCGGCGCCCTTCCTCGTTGACGTAGTAGCGCGACAGCGCGCGCGTCAGCACGCCCTTGCTGCGCGCCACCTCGACGACGCGCAGGTCGTCCATGTCCTCAGGCAAGGTCAGCACCAGATGCAAACCTGCCATGCTGGCATCGCGATGCAGCCAGTCCGGACCCAGCCGGCGCTCGATCAGGTTGACCAGCATGGCGCGGCGGCGGCCGTACAGCATGCGCATGCGGCGGATGTGCGCCGCGTAATGGCCCTCGGAAATGAACGTGGCCAGCGCCGCGTGGGTCATCAGGTGCCCCTCGCGGTACAGCTCCGCGTGCGCCGCCTGAAATGCCGCCGTCAGTGGTTTGGGCAGCACCAGATAGCCCACGCGCAGACCCGGATACAGCGTCTTGCTGAAGGTCCCCATGTAGATCACGGGCGCGTCGGACTCCAGGCCCAGCAGCGACGCGATCGGGCGCCCGGAGAAGCGGAACTCGCTGTCGTAGTCGTCTTCGATGATCCAGCTGCCGCACTGCCGCGCCACTGCCAGCAACTGCCGCCGGCGCGCCAACGACATCACGGGCCCCAGCGGGTACTGATGCGACGGCGTGACGAAGATGAATCGCGGCGGCGTGTCCACCGTGTCCGGCACCCGCATGCCTTCTTCGTCCACCGGCAGATGCACCGTTCGCAGACCGTTGGCCTGCAAGATGGTGCGCGCGCCCCAGTAGCCCGGGTCCTCGACCCATGCCGTTTCGCCCGCCTCGCCCAGGATGCGCGTGGTCAGGTCAATGGCCTGGTGCGAGCCCTCGGTAATGATGATCTGCTCCGGGTCGCAGTCGATGGACCGCGTCAGCGCGAGATGCTGCGCCAGCGCCTCGCGCAGCGCCGGCAGGCCGCCGCCATAGGAATAGGTCAGCAGGTCCGGCGCGGGGTTGCGCCACAGCGCGCTGAAGATGCGGCCGAACTTCTTGTGCGGGAACTCGGTCAGGTCGGGCACCCCCGGCATGAACGCGCCCCATTGGTACGGCGAGGCCGACACGCCATCCACGATGGCCGCGCCGCGCGGCGACAGGGCCGGACGCGAGGACGCCTGCTGCGCCTGGCGCGCGCGGCGGCCGCTGGCCAGATACGAATCCGGCACCGAGGCATTGACGAAGGTGCCGTTGCCCTGCCGGCTGCGGGTGTAGCCCTCGGCCAGCAGCTGGCTGTAGACGTGGACGACGGTGTTGCGGGCAATGCCCAGCTCCGCCGCCAGGTCGCGCGTGGCGGGCAGGCGCGAGTCCGCGGCAATGGATCCATCCAGGATCGCTTCGCGGATGCCGCGGTAGAGCCGCTTGTTCATGGGCTCGCTGGCGCCGTCGGCCAGGCGCAGCAGCAGCAAGTCACCGACGATGGACCGCAATTGGTTCTACCTAATTTATTAAAGTGGTTCCCACAAGTGGGGCCATCGTAGCATTAAATAAGTGCTTTACCGCCCATCACTCTCATCGAGACCGAGATGAAGAATCAGGATCTGAATACCCGCCGTTCCCTGGCCACGCCGCGCGGCGTCGGCGTCATGTGCGACTTCTACGCCGTGCGCGCGGAAAACGCCACGCTGTGGGATGCCGAAGGCAAGGAATACATCGACTTCGCGGGCGGCATCGCCGTCCTGAACACGGGCCACCTGCACCCGAAGGTCAAGGCCGCGGTCGCCGCGCAGCTCGACAACTTCACGCACACGGCCTATCAGATCGTGCCGTACGAAGGCTACATCTCGCTGGCCGAGCGCATCAACCGCCTCGCCCCCATCGACGGCCTGAAGAAGACCGCCTTCTTTACGACCGGCGTCGAAGCCGTCGAGAACGCCGTGAAGATCGCGCGCTCGTCCACCGGCCGCTCGGGCGTCATCGCCTTCTCGGGTTCGTTCCATGGCCGCACGATGCTGGGCATGGCGCTGACCGGCAAGGTCGCTCCCTACAAGCTGTCGTTCGGTCCCATGCCGGGCGACATCTATCACGTGCCGTTCCCCAACGCCACGCAGTCCATCAGCGTGGCCGATTCGCTCAAGGCGCTGGACTTGCTGTTCAAGGTCGACATCGATCCGAAGCGCGTCGCGGCCATCATCATTGAACCCGTGCAGGGCGAAGGCGGCTTCAACATCACGCCGCCCGAACTGATGACCGCGCTGCGCAAGGTCTGCGACGAGCACGGCATCCTGCTGATCGCCGACGAAGTCCAGACGGGCTTTGGCCGCACCGGCAAGCTGTTCGCGATGGAACATCACGGCGTGCAGGCCGACATCATCACCATGGCCAAGAGCCTGGGCGGCGGCTTCCCGATCTCGGGCATCGTCGGCCGCGCCGACGTCATGGACGGTCCCGCCGCGGGCGGCCTGGGCGGCACGTACGCCGGCAACCCGCTGGCCGTGGCCGCGGCGCACGCCGTGCTGGACGTCATCGCTGAAGAAAAGCTGTGCGAACGCGCCGCCCAACTGGGCGAAAAGCTGCGCGCGCATCTGGAAGGCCTGCGCGCCAAGGTTCCGGGCATCGCCGACGTGCGCGGCCTGGGCTCGATGGTCGCGCTGGAACTGAACGACGCGGCCGGCAAGCCCGACGCCGAAGCCGTCAAGCGCGTGCAGCAGCGCGCGCTCGACGCCGGCCTGATTTTGCTAAGCTGCGGTGTATACGGAAACGTCCTGCGCTTCCTGTATCCCTTGACCATTCCCGACGCCCAGTTCGCACGCGCGCTGGACATCCTGTCCGAGGCGCTTGCCGCTTGAGGCAAAGGCCCTGAATAACCGGTTATTCGGCTGGCAGGAACAACGATTGCGGGCGTAGCAGGCAGGCGGCTTGATGAACAGGCCGCACGCCTGCCACGCCCGTAATCGCTTGGCCCGCCGCACCATCAAGGAGACTTCCAACATGACAGCACTGTCCCATCCCCTCGCCCGTCCCGACCTGCTGCGCGACGCCTGCTACATCGACGGCAAGTGGGTCGGCGCCGGCGAAGGCGCATCGATCCCCGTCGACAATCCGTCCACTGGCAAGACCATCGTGTCGGTGCCCAAGCTGGGCCGCAAGGAAACCGAGCAGGCCATCGCCAGCGCCCAGGCCGCGCTGCCCGCGTGGGCCGCCAAGACTGGCAAGGAACGCGCCGCGATCCTGCTGAAGTGGGCGCAGCTGATGATGCAGCACCAGAAAGACCTGGCGGCCATCATGACGTCCGAACAAGGCAAGCCGGTCACCGAAGCCGCGGGCGAAATCGCCTACGCCGCGTCGTTCCTGGAATGGTTTGCCGAAGAGGCCAAGCGCATCGACGGCGACATCCTGCAAAGCCCCAAGGCCGGCCAGCGCCTGATGGCGCTCAAGCAGCCCATCGGCGTGACCGCCGCGATCACGCCGTGGAACTTCCCGGCCGCGATGATCACCCGCAAGGTCGGCCCGGCCCTGGCCGCCGGCTGCACCATGGTCGTCAAGCCCGCTCAGCAGACGCCGCTGACCGCGCTGGCGCTGGCCGTGCTGGCCGAAGAAGCCGGCGTGCCGGCAGGCGTGTTCCACGTCATCACGGGCAGCTCGCGCGACATCGGCGCGGCGCTGTGCGAAAGCGACGTGGTGCGCAAGCTGAGCTTCACGGGCTCGACCGAAGTCGGCCGTACGCTGATGGAGCAGTGCGCGCCCACCATCAAGAAGCTGTCGCTCGAACTAGGCGGCAACGCGCCCTTCATCGTGTTCGACGACGCCGACCTGGACCGCGCGGTCGACGGCATTCTGGCCTCGAAGTACCGCAACGCCGGCCAGACCTGCGTGTGCGCCAATCGCATCTATGTGCAAGCCGGCGTGTACGAAGAAGTCGCCAAGCGCCTGGTCGCCAAGGTCAACGCCATGAAGGTCGGCGACGGCTTTGAAGACGGTGTGACGCAAGGTCCGCTGATCGACAAGAACGCCATCGAAAAGGTGCAGGAGCACATCGCCGACGCCACGGCCCACGGCGCCAAGGTGATCGCAGGCGGCAAGCCCCACGCGAAGGGCGGCACGTTCTTCGAACCGACCGTCGTGCGCGACGTGACGCAATCGATGCGCTTTGCCAGCGAGGAAACCTTTGGTCCCGTCGCGCCGCTGTTCCGCTTTGAATCGGAAGACGAGGTCATTGGCATGGCGAACGACACTATTTTCGGTCTGGCCGCCTACTTCTTCACGCGCGACTACGCCCGCATCTGGCGCGTGTCCGAAGCGTTGGAATACGGCATCGTGGGCATCAACACCGGCCTCATCTCCAACGAAGTCGGCCCCTTCGGCGGCGTCAAGCAATCCGGCCTGGGCCGCGAAGGCTCCAAGTACGGCATCGAAGAGTACCTGGAGATCAAGTACCTCTGCGTCGACCTCGGCGCATGAAGTCCGGCGCGCGCGGCGCAACGCCGCGCGCGTTTGCAGCAAACGCGCTGCACGGCGGGCCCGCCGCCACGCAGCGCGTCGCCCGCCAACGGGTTACTTCGTGAACTGCATGTTCATGCCGAAGAACACCTGCCACTCCGGCTGGCCCGGCCCCCGGCTCGCCACCGACACCTGTGGTTCCAGGAAAAAATTGAGCACCGTATGGCCGCGCCGGACCACCTGGCCGATGCCGAGCCCGATGGGAATGCTGTAGGCGTCGTTTTGGAAGTTGTAGGACCAGATCGGCGTCGAGCGCAGATACGTGCCGCCGCCAAGCTGATAGAACGCGAACGGCTGAAACGCCCCGATGTTCACGCGTGAGCGGTTGCTGCTGCCCGCGAAGCTGGCTTCCCACGTCAGCAGATAGCCATATTGGAACTTGCGCGAACTGGCGTCGAACAGCACGTTCACCAATCCCGCGGACCACTTCTCGCTGCCCAACTCCTTCTTGCTGGCCGTTGGCGCGGTGATCTGCGGACCGATGCCGAAACTCACATCGGGATTACCCACGTCGATGAGATAGGCGGCGAACATGTTGAGATCGCCAGTGCCGGTCTTCTGGCTGCCGGTCGGCGTGGTGGGAAAGCTGTTGATCGGCAGCGATCCCCGGAAGATCCAGTCCGTCTTGCCCAACGAAAACGGTTGCGCATACCGCACCCAGAACTGATTCGCGCTGTCTTGAAAGCCGGACAGATCGCCGATGTAGTAGTTCTGAAGGTTGAATGCGGTCATATTGGCCAACGGGTTGTTGGCCTGGGCAGCGTCTTCCGCAGCCGCGGCACGTGCGATCGCGGTCAGCACGAGGCCAACTGCGGCATGTTTTTTCAGCATGGCGTCACCTCTGCAACGTGATAGGGAAACGTGGGCGAGACGAAACCGGTGCGCCGGCGGGGCGTTGTAAAAAACGCAGTCCCATCGGGCAAAAACTCACGTAGATACGGCGAACGAGGCAAGGCTAGAAAAAACCGCCACGCGGCGCCAGATGCGGCTGTCAGGGTATGGCTGGCGCAGCCGCCCTGCCTTGCGCGGCGCAGGCCATCCGGTGGACACACGGCCGATGCGCGCGCACCGATCGATCGGATACCATCCGGGCATGTTAGATTTGCGCGTTCCGTGGACGAGTCCGTATGAGCAGAACTTTCACCCTTGAGGACACCCGCAAGCTGGCGGCCATCCTGGCGGAAACCGCGCAGACCGAGGTCATGCCGCGTTTTCGCAACCTGCCCGAAGGCGCAGTGCGGGGCAAAAGCTCGCCGCGCGATCTGGTCACCGATGCCGACGAAGCCGCCGAACGCCTGATCGCCGCACGCCTGTCCAAGCTGCATCCCGGCGCCGTGCTGATCGGCGAGGAAGCCTCCGCGCGCAATCCCGCCCTGTTGAACATGCTGGTCGACGCCGACCTCGCCTTCCTGATCGATCCCATCGACGGCACGCGCAACTACGTGGCGGGCCTGCCGCTGTTCGGCATGATGATCGCGGCCTGCCATCGCGGCGACGTGATCGCAGGCGTGATCTACGACCCGGTCAGCCGCGACAGCGCGCTGGCCGTGCGCGGCGAAGGCGCCTTGCTGGAATTCGAGAACGGCAAGCGAGTGCCGCTTGCCGTCGCCAGTCCCGCGCCCCCGCAAGACATGGACGGCCTGATCTCCACCGGCGCCCTGCCCGAGCCGCTGCGCACCACCGTCAACGGCAACCTGTCCCGGCTGGGCAGCACGGCCTCGCTGCGCTGCGCAGCGCACGAATACCGCATGCTCGCGGCCGGCCATTGCCATGTAGCGCTGTACAACCAGCTCACCGCGTGGGACCACGCCGCGGGCTGGCTGCTGCACCGGGAAGCGGGCGGCTATGCGGCGCATTTCGATGGTTCGCCCTACAAGCCCACGCACCGCACGGGTGGCCTGCTTTATGCGCCCGACGCCGGAAGCTGGCACGCGGCGCGCAAGGCGCTGTTGGGGGACGCAATGGAAGGCACGGAGACTTGACAACGCCGTCGGGATCACCCCAAAAAACTGGGGTTATCCCTAGGAGTTATCCCCAGTTCCTGTGGACAACCCTATGGAAAGGTCTGTAACCGGCCGAAAAAACCGTTGCCGGGCAAGCACTTGCTTAGACCGGTCAAAAACCGGCCGCCGCCGCTTCTTTCTAAAGCGCTTCCAGCGCCAGTGCGCAGGGTTGTTCCACTTTCAGGGTCAACAGGCTGTCGGCGCGGGTGCGTCCCAGGTTGATGGCGGCGATCGGCAGGCCCATGCGCGAGGCAGCCGTCACGAATCGGTAGCCGGAATACACCATCAGGGATGAGCCCGCCACCAGGACGGCGTCGGCGCTCTCCAGGCCGGCGTTGGCGCGCTCCACGCGCTCGCGCGGAACGGTCTCGCCGAAGAACACCACGTCGGGCTTGACGATGCCGCCGCAGCGCGGGCACGGCGGCACCGCAAACCGCGAGAAATCGTGGCCGTCCAAATCGGCGTCGCCGTCGGGCGCGTCGCTGGCTTCAAGCTGCATCCAGTCCAGATTCAACGCGTGCAATTTTTCCTGCCAGTCGTGGCGGCCGCCGCGCCAATCGCAGTTCATGCAGCGCACGGCATCCAGCCGTCCGTGCAGGTCCACGACATCGCGGCTGCCCGCGGCCTCGTGCAAGCCGTCCACATTCTGCGTTACCAGCACGGCGACGTGACCCCGGTCCTGCAGGCGAGCCAGCGCAAGATGCGACGCATTGGGTTTGACGTGGCCAAAGCGGCGCCAGCCCACCATGCTGCGCGCCCAATAACGCGCCCGCGAAAGTTCAGCACCCATGAACGTTTGCAGCGTCATGGGAGGCTGGCGTTTCCATTCGCCTTCGGTATCGCGGTAGTCGGGGATGCCGGAATCGGTGCTGACCCCGGCCCCGGTCAGGACGAAGAGCCGCGGATGGCGGTCGATGAAGCCGCGCAGCGCGGCCAGCTCCGGAAGTGCTGTATCCAATCCTCGCTCCTCAGTCCCGCCGCCGTGCGCCCATCATGCCGCGCGGCCCGCAGCGTTCAACCGCCCAGCCCGCAATCGGGCATGTCGCTGACCAGGCTGGCCTGCGTCACATTGCTGCCCGGCGCCACGCTGCGCGTGAGCCAGACGTTGCCGCCGATGGTCGAGCCCTTGCCGATGGTGACGCGGCCCAGGATCGTGGCGCCCGCGTAGATCACGACGTCGTCCTCGATCAGGGGATGGCGCGCCAGGCCTTTCTTGAGTTCGCCGTTTTCGCCGGGCGGGAAACGCTTGGCGCCCAGCGTGACCATCTGGTAGAGCCGCACGCGGTCGCCGATGATGGCGGTTTCGCCGATCACCACACCCGTGCCGTGGTCGATGAAGAAGCTGCGGCCGATGGTCGCGCCCGGGTGGATGTCGATGCCGGTGTCGGCATGGGCGATCTCGGCCACGATGCGCGCCAGCATCGGCACACCCAGGCGGTACAGGACGTTGGCAAGGCGGTGATGGATCATGGCCGCGACGCCCGGATAGCACAGCAGGACCTCGTCCACGTTGTGCGCGGCCGGATCGCCCTGGTAGGCGGCCATCACGTCCAGATCGAGCGCGGCGCGCACGGCCGGCAGCTCGGCGCCAAAGCGGCGCACGATCTCGGTGGCGCGTTGCTGGGTGTCCGCGTGCTGGGCCGCATCATGCCGGCCCTCGTACTGCAGCTCCAGACAGACCTGGTGCAAAAGCGCATCGAGCGCGGCGCCGATGGTGTGGCCGACGTAAAAGTCCTCGACCTCTTCGCGCAGGTCGATGGGACCCAGGCGCATCGGGAACAAGGCGCCGCAGAGGTCCTTGACGATCTGGCGCAGGCTTTCCTGCGAAGGGAACTCACGCAGGCCGGCGTCGTCGCGCAGCCGGCCGCGCGGTCCGCGCCAGGCGACGCGCGCATCGCGCAGGCCGGACACGATGCCGTCCAGATTCCAGTGCGCCGTGGGGAAATAGCTGGGGCCGCTCATTGCCGGACTCCGGACGGGGAGCCGGCAGTTCCGGCAGACGGATGGATAACGAACATGGTTTTGCCTCGCTGACGGTGCGAAGCCCCCGGCGCCATGCCCCGGGGAATGCTGCTTCGCAATAATTCCGTCAACTGTAACCGCTCTGGCGTATCCGCCGGAAGTCCTCCGACACGGTGTTGGGGTTATGCCGCGGCCGATACCGAGACGGAGACCGAGACCAACCCCGGCTCCGCCTCATACCCTTGCGGGTTGCCCTGCTGCCAGCGCCAGCCGTCCGCGCACATGGATTCCACGTCGTGCGTGCTGCGCCAGCCCAGCAGCGATGCCGCCAACGCAGGATCGGCCCACATGCGCTCGACGTCGCCCGCGCGACGCGGCAGGATGCGCAGCGGGATCGTGCAGCCGTTGACCCGTTCAAACGCGCGCACGAGTTCCATGACGCTGGTGCCCTGCCCCGTGCCCAGGTTGACCGCCACGAAGCCGGAATGGCTGTCCGCGTAGGTCAGCGCCTGCACATGGCCGCGCGCCAGATCCATGACGTGCAGATAGTCGCGCACGCCGGTGCCATCCGGCGTGTCGTAGTCGTCGCCGAAGACGCGCAGGAACGGTTGGCGTCCCACCGCCACCTGCGTGATGAACGGAAAAAGATTGTTGGGCAGGTCGCGCGGGCTTTCGCCGATCATCCCGCTGGGATGCGCGCCGATCGGGTTGAAGTAGCGCAGCGTGACGGCGCTGAACGCCGGATCCGCCACGCACACGTCCCGCAGCATGTCCTCGACCATCAGCTTCGTGCGGCCATACGGATTGGCCGGCGCCAGCGGATGGGCCTCGGTGAATGGCAGGTATTGCGGCTCGCCATAGACCGTGGCCGACGAGCTGAAGACCAGCCGCGACACGCCCGTCTCGCGCATGGCGCGCAAGAGGACCAGTGAACCCTGCACGTTGTTGTCGTAGTACTTGAGCGGGTCCGCCACCGATTCGCCCACCGCCTTGCAGCCGGCCAGATGCAGCACGGACTGAACCGGCGTGCCTCGCGCGGCCGCATCCGCCAGCACGGCGGCCACCAGGCCGCGCGAGCGGATGTCGCCTTCGATCAGCGGGATGGGCGTGCCGCAAAGCTGTTCAACCCGGCGCACGGCCTCGCGGCTGCCGTTGCTGAGGTTGTCCAGCACGATCGGCCGCAAGCCGGCGGCGATCATCGCCACCAGCGTATGCGTACCGATGTAGCCGGCGCCGCCCGTCACCAACACTTGCGTGTCCGGCATGTCCACGCTCCGTCAGAGATGGGCCGTCATGCCGGGCACCCACGCATGGCGCGGACGCGGGGCTTGGGCATGGCTGCGGTAGCGGTCGATCCAGTACGACGTGGAGGCGTCATGCCCCCAATCGACCACGCCCGCCGACACCGGCACCGCCAACTCGCGCTCGATGCCGCTGGCAAGCCGCTTGCCCAGCTCAACGCCGTACTGGTCGAAGGGATTGATGCCCCAGACCACGCTCTGCACGAACACCTTGTGCTCATACAGGGCAAGCAGCGCGCCCAGACCGCGCGGATCAAGCTGGCGCAAGACGATCAGCGTCGACGGCCGGCCGCCCGGATGCACCATGTGCTGCGCCAGCGTCAGCGCGCGCTCCTGGTTGTCGATGTGCGCCACGTCCAGCAGCGCCTGCTCCAGGCTCTTGCCGCGCAGCAGCGCCTGGCGCTGCGCCAGGCAGTTGGCCAGCAGCATGCGATGCGCATCGGGGCTGTCCGTGTGCCCTTGCAGGCTGGCGATGAAGTCCACCGGCGCGCCTTCCTCGCTCTGATGCAGCCACTGGAAGAAGGTGTGCTGGCCGTCGGTGCCCGGCATGCCCCAGATGATGGGCGCCGTCGGCACGCCGACCGCGGTGCCGTCGCCGGCGACCCGCTTGCCGAGCGATTCCATCTCAAGCTGCTGCAGATAGGTCACCAGATGCAGCAGGCGTCCGCTATAGGCCGCCACGTTCAGCGAGTTGAATCCCAGCACGCTGCAATTGACCAAGCCGGCCAGCGCCAGCTGCACCGGCGCATTGGACGCAAACGGCGTCTGCAGGAAATGCTGGTCCATGGCCTCGGCGCCCGCCCGCATGCCGATCAGCACGTCCACGCCCACCGTCAGCGCGATCGACAGGCCGGCCACCGACCAGACGGAATAGCGTCCGCCCACCCAGTCGCACATCTTGAAGACCTGGCTGGACGGCACGCCCAGTGCGCGCGCGGCCGGCGCATTGGCGGTGACGGCCGCCAGATGGTCGGACACGTCGGCCACGCCCCCCTGCTTGAGCCAGGCGATGGCGGCGCGGGCGTTGTGCAGCGTCTCTGCGGTAGTGAAGGATTTGGAGGAGATGACGACCAGCGTGCGGCGCGGGTCCAGCCCGGCCACGGCGTCATGGAAGGCGTGGCCGCAAATGTTGGACACGAAACGGATCTGCCGCCGTTGCAACGGTCCGCCGAAGGCCTGCACCGCCAGGCGCGGGCCCCAGTCGCTGCCGCCGATACCGATGTGCAGAACGGTGGAGAAGTCTGCCGTCTGGTCCACGCGCCGCACGAAGTCGGTCATGCGCGAATACTCGCAAACGGAATCCGCGTCCTGCCCTTCCGGCTGCTCGCGGGTACGCCCCGCGCGCAGCGCGGTATGCCATGCCGCCCTGTTTTCAGTCCAGTTGACCGGTTCCCCGGCAAACAGCGCACGGCGCGCCTCGTCCAGTCCGCGCGCCTGCAAGAGCGCCTGTCCCGCGCCGTCCAGCGACGCCGACTGGCGTTGCATGGTCAAGTCCACGCACAATCCGGCCGCTTCGATCACTTTGAGCGCACTGGCGTCCAGTTCAGCGTTTTGCGCAGCCTGCGCGAAAGCCACCCACTCGGGGCTGTTTGCCAGTCCGGAGTCTGCCCTTAACGCCTCAATCGACTGTTGAGCCTTTCCCATCGCGTGATGCTCCTTAGAACGGTAAACGAATGTGAGGTGCAATGCGCCTGAACGCGTTGCGGAAGTCCTCCTCGATACGAGCCAGCGCGGCCACGTTGTCTCCTTCGAACCGGAGTACCACCGTTGGTGTGGTGTTGGACGGCCGCGCGAGGCCAAAGCCATCTGCGTAGTCCACACGGATCCCGTCGAGCTCGTTGATCGACACTGCGCCCGGGAACTCCCCTTGATCGCGCAACGCCTGAACCAGCTCAACGCCTTCCGTGGTCTCCAGTTTCAATTCGGGGGTGGCGCAGGACTGCGGCAAGCTTTCCAGCAAAGCCGAGGGGTCCGGCGCCGACGAGAGGATTTCCAGCAGGCGGGCGGCGGCGTAGATGCCGTCGTCAAAGCCATACCAGCGCTCCTTGAAAAAAATGTGGCCGCTCATCTCTCCAGCAAGTAGCGCTCCCGACTCGCGCATCTTGGCTTTGATTAGGGAATGCCCGGTCTTCCACATGGTCGCCTTGCCGCCCGCCTCGGTGATGGCGCGCGCCACGTGGCGGCTGCATTTGACGTCGTAGATGATCTCGGCGCCCGGGTTGCGCGCCAGCACATCGCGGGCGAAGAGAATCAGCTGGCGGTCCGGCCAGATGATCTGTCCCGATTTTGTGACCACGCCCAGCCGGTCGCCGTCGCCGTCGAACGCCAGTCCGACCTCGCAGTCCGAATAGCGCAGGCAATAGATCAGGTCCTGCAGGTTGTGCGGATCGGCCGGATCGGGGTGATGCCCCGGAAATGACCCGTCCACCTCGCAAAACAGCTCCGTCACCTCGCAGCCGAGCGCCCGGAAAAGCGCCGGCGCCACCGCGCCCGCCACCCCGCTGCCGCAGTCGATGGCGATCTTCATGGGCCGCGCCATGCGGATGTCGCCCACCAGGCGCGCCGCGTAGCACGGCGTGATCTGCATCTGAGTGCGGCCGCCGGGCGTCGGCGCGGAGTCGATCGGCTGGCGCATCGCGTCGCGCAGCGCCGTCAGGCCGTCGCCGTACAGCGAGTTGCCTTCCATCACGATCTTGAAGCCGTTGTGCGTGGGCGGATTGTGGCTGCCCGTCACCGCGATGCCGGTCCCCGTGTCCATCAACCGGGCCGTGAAATACACCATGGGCGTAGTCGCCATGCCGATGTCGATCACGTGCATGCCGGCGGAGCGCAGCCCGGCCTGCAGCGCCGCGGACAGCTCGACGCTGCTCAGCCTGCCGTCCCGCCCCACCACGATCGACCGCACCCCCTGTGCGTGCGCCTTGGCGCCCACCGCCATCCCCAGGCTGTGGGCAAACCGTGCATCCAATTCATCCGGTACCGTTCCCCGTATGTCATAGGCCTTGAAGACCGCGTCCAGAATTTGCGGCGTGTCCCAGCCAAAAGTTCCGTGCATGCCAGTTTCTCCGTGTGGCGTTCACTTGGGACCGTTCTGTTTGAAATCACCGTAGTACGCCGCACGGGAGTAGCGATAACCACCGTACTTGGACCGGAAGCCGAAGCGTTCCGGCAGAAGCTTGAGACCGTTGAAGACCACACCATCGACCGGCGCACCCGCCTGGATCAGGCGCTTGGCGGTTTCGCGGATCTCGCCCACCGTGTTCATGCCGGACCGCACCACCACCATGACCGCCGCCGCGTGCGTGCCGACCACGGCCGCATCAGGCGACGACAGCACGGGCGCCGTGTCCAGGATCACCATGTCGTACTGCGTGGCCAGTTCGCGCAGCGTCTCGCCGAACACCGGCGACGCCAGCAGTTCCGACGGGTCGAAGGTGACGGCGCCCGTGGCGATGAAGTCCACGCCTTCGGACACGCTGTGCTTCCTGACGCGGCTGAGCGGGATCGTGCCGGTCAGCACTTCGAACAGGCCGTCTTCCTTCGGCACGCCGAAATAGCGGTTGAGCTGGCCCTTGCGGAAGTCGGCATCGATCAGCAGCACGCGCTTGCCCACGCCGCCCTGGATGAAGGCGAAGTTTGCCGACAGGAAGGACTTGCCCACGCCCGCCACCGGACCGGTGAACATGACCATGTTGTTGGCGGACTGGCGCAGCGACGCCTGCAGCACGTTGCGGAAGGACCGCAGGCTTTCGATGGGTGGCGAGTTGCCCTGGCTCTGGGCCAGCAGCGCCGGCACGGTGGCGTTCTTGCGCCGGCTGCGGCGCCACAGCTTGTCCTGCACGTCGCTGTACGGAATGGCGGCCAACACCGGCAGGCCGGTATGGCGCTCGACGTCTTCCGGCTCGGACAGGCCGCCAAACAGGGCGTTGCGCACGAACGCGCACAGCATGGCGAAGATCAGGCCGATCGCGGTGGCCACGCCGATGATGATCGCGCCCTTCGGACGCACGGGCTTGTCGGGCTGCACGGCCGCATCCAGGATGCGCACGTTGCCCACCTTGCCGGCGCGGATCAGCTTGAGCTGCTGCGTGTTGTTCAAGAGCGCCGTGTAGAGCTCGGTGTTGACGCGCACGTCGCGCACCAGGCGCACCACGTCCTGCTCCAGATCCGGAAGCTGCCTGATGTTGTTGCCCAGGCGGTTGACGTCGCCCGTCAGCGATGCGATCTGGCGGTCGATGCCAACGATGCTCGGGTGCGTCGGCGCAAAGCGCGTGATCAGCTCCTGGCGCTTCTGGCGCAGTTCCATCACGCGGGTCTGCGCATCGACCGACTGCGCGAGGATCAGCTTGGCTTCTTCGCTCAGGTCGATCGTGCCGCGCTTGTTGCGCAACTGGTTGTACTTGGTTTCAGCGGCGTCCAGCTCGGACTTCAGCTGCGGCAGCTGCTGCTCCAGGAACACCAGCGACTTCTCGGCCTGCGCAGATTTGCGGTTCACGTTCTGCTGCACGTATTCCTGGCCGATCTGGTTCAGCACCGCGGTGGTCAGCGCCGGATCGTTGCCTTCCAGCGTGACGCCGATCACGCCCGAGGCGCGGCCGCGTTCAAAGATGCCCATGCGCGACTGCACGTTTTCAATGGCCGCCAGACGCGAGCTGCGCGACACCGTGAACTCGGTGCCGGGACGGCCCGACAGCGCGTCGACGTGCACATCCATGGCGCCGCCGCCCGGCAACAGGAAGCGTTCGGGCTTGCCCACCGTGCCCGTGAAGGTTGCCCCCGTCAGCTTGTCGCTGAGCGTGTAGCGCCCCTCGCCCAGCGTGGTCAGCCGGAACGGCTTGCCCAGCCACTCGTTGGGCACGTCCAGTTGCGAGATCGCAATGGTCTCGCCGCCCCACGCATAGCCCCCGCGCGGCAAGCTGGTCGGATACGGCAGGCTTTCGTAGCGCTGCGCCAGCCATTCGCCCACGACGGGGAAATAGCGCGGCTTGGCGTGGATGTACAGCAGGAACTTGTCGACGGCCGGGCCGACGACCATGCGCGAGCGCAGCACTTCCATTTCGCCCGACGCTTCCGCCTTGGTGTCGAACATCGATGAGACATCGCCCAGCAGGCTGCGGGCCTGGCCGTTCGGAAGCTCCTCCTCGACCTGGACGATGATGTCAGCCGAATAGACCGACGGCGTCACCATCACATAGGCCAGCGCGCCGAGAAACGCGAACATGGTGATCGCAATGATCATCCAGCGGTTGGAAAAAATGGCGTCCACGTGAGACGACAACGGTGTTTCCTGCTGACGGGCCGGGACTGACGGCTCGAACGATTCGATGGGCAACGACATGCAGCTCTCCAGGAGAGGGCGCCGCTGCGGATGCGGCGCCCCCAAAGGCGGGGTTTTGAGGCGGACTAATCGATGGACCTGACGGTCTGTACGGTTTGCGCGCTCGGGAAGAGGTTGCTGATGAAGCGGTTCCACCGCACCAGACCGGCCGAATCCACGAACACGACATCCTTGGGTTGCAATTCAAACTTGGCGCCTACCGCCAGCGCCTGCGGCGATGCGGCGTTCAGGTGATACACCAAGGGCTTTGCCTCCTCCGTGGCGCGCACGACGAAAATCTGCGAGGTATCGGCGGTGGTCTGGTTGGGCCCGCCTGCGAGGCCCAATGCCTCGGTCAGCGACAAGCGTCCATCACGCATGACGGAAGCGCCGGGGATGAACACTTCACCCATCACGAACACCTTGCTATCGTCGCGCGGCGTGACTCTCACGATGTCCCCTGCCTTGAGCATGACTTGATTCAGGTCCTGGCCGCGCTCGATCAGCGCGGGAAGGTTCACGCGAGTACGTTTTCCATCGCGGATCACATAGACCGAGCTGCGGTCTCCGGTCGGTAAGATGCCTCCGGCCCTGTTGAGCGCTTCCAACAGGGTCATGGGCACATCGTTGATCGCAACCGTGCCCGGCGTCGTCACCTCGCCATCGACGAAGATGCGCTTGCTGCGGAATCCCAGAACGCGTACGGTGATCTGCGGGTCCTGTATGTACTTGCCCGAACTATTGACTATGAGATTGCGCGCCTGCAGTTCAGTCAACCCCGCCACTTTCAGCAGTCCCGTATACGGAAACTGGATATATCCAGTGGATGAGACCGTATAGCCCGGAATGCCCGAGGCGGTATCCCCAATAGCTAATTCCGTTGCCCCAGATCCGATGGCGTAGGTTTGCGTCGGAAGGACGAGCTCGGGGTGATCCCACACGACGATGGAGAGGATGTCTCCCGGCCCGATGAGGTAGGGGCCCGGCTTGCCGACGAGGTGGCCAATGCCTTCGTTGTCGAGCAGCGCTTCACGCGCGCGCTGTTCTTCAAGAACGAGGGACGGCGTGATCTGTTTGATGACGGCCTTCGAGTTCGGGTCCAGCGGATCCGCGAGTTGGTTGGCGCTGAACGTCATACCGGGAGATAAGGCGCAAGCGCCCAGCGAGGACACGAGCGCGATAGCGGCTATGGCTCGGCTCAACGTTCCGAAAAATGTAGTCATGGCGAATCCACTGTGAATGACTTCGTTGCCTGGAAAGGAGCCCGATGCGTAACGGGTTGCGACATTCCACACTCTTTTCCTAGGCCCGCACATTCGACGGATGCCCTAAGCCTTCTCCTACATCGTTTGGAGGTTTCGGGTGAGTTGCGCACTCAATAAGATTTTGTCGGTAGCCACATGCTTTGCGGCACTGCACAGTTTTTGCTTGCCGCAAGGCGCTCCCACCCGAACAGGAGTGCGCGATGGACCCGTCCCAAACGGACACGTCGGCAAGGTTCAGCGGGGCAAGTTATCTGTATCGCTTGCTCGACGCCGCGATCGTCATCACCTGCGGCCTGACTGCCACCGGCTTGAAATTCTCGGAAGATGCTTTCACGGATCCTCCGCAGATTCATTTGTTCCTGATCTATCTGTGCGGCCTGGGCGTGATCGCCGTCTTCCCGGCCTTCCGCCTGTATGTGTCGTGGCGGGGACGCCTGCTCACCGATCTGGTGGTGCGCAGCCTGGCTGCGTGGGCCACCGTGTTCGCGTTGGGCATCTTCGTCAGTTTTCTCATGCACCAGACCGGCGCGATATCCCGCTTATGGGCTGCAACCTGGTTCGGCATGGCGGCGCTGGCGCTGGCCGGCGTGCGCATCGCGGTCTATGCGGTGCTGGGCGCGGCGCGCGATCGCGGCATGGACAAGAAGCGGGTGCTGCTCGTGGGCTTTGGCGCACTGGGTCACGACATGTGGCGCCGCGTGGAAAAGTACCGTGAGGCCGGCTATCAGATATTGGGGATCTACGCCGAACCGCATGAGATCCTGCCGCCGCAGGTCCGCCGTCTGCACGATCTGGACAACCTGACCGACTTCGTGCGCGAAAACAAGGTCCGGGAGATCTGGATCGTGCTGCCGATGGAAGCCGGCCAGGAGCTGCGCGAGGTGCTCTATCACCTGCGCAACGACCTGGTGGACATCCGCTGGATTCCCGATGTGATGTCGATCCAGCTTCTGGGCCATCGCATCGGCGAATTCCTGGGACTGCCCGCAATCCAGTTGAACAGCCTGCCCGCGGCCGGCGTGCGCGGCTGGGCAAAGGAAGCCTTCGACCGCAGCTTCGCGTTGTGCGCGCTGATCGGATTGGCGCCCGTGATGCTGACCGTCGCCGCGCTGATCAAGCTGACGTCGCGCGGCCCCGTGTTCTTCACGCAGCCCCGGCTGGGCGTGGACGGCAAGGTGTTCCATGTCTACAAGTTCCGCACCATGACCGTGCACCAGGAACAGGGCGTGGTCACGCAGGCCACACGCAACGACAACCGTGTCACGCGCATTGGGGGTTTCTTGCGGCGCACCAGCCTGGACGAGCTGCCGCAATTCCTGAACGTGCTGATGGGCGACATGTCGGTGGTGGGCCCGCGCCCGCACGCGCTGGAGCACAACGAGATGTACAAGGACCTGGTGCAGCGCTACATGATGCGCCACCGCGTCAAGCCCGGCATCACCGGCTGGGCGCAGGTCAATGGTTTTCGCGGCCAGACCGACACGCTGCGCAAGATGAGCGACCGCGTCGAACACGACATCTACTACATCCAGCATTGGACGTTCAGGATGGACCTGCTGATCATTGCGCGCACCGCGGTATCGGGTTGGACGGGCCGCAATGTCTACTGAACCGTTGGGATGGCCCGTGCGCGAAGCGCCGGCACCGCGTCGCGGCATGCTCGCCCGATCGGACTTCCGCCAGGCGGTGGAGATGCTGCCCCTGGTGTCGATCGACCTCTTGCTGCGCGACGGCGCCGGCAACTACCTGACCGGCCTGCGCGCCAATCCCCCCGCCCAGGGCGCTTGGTTCGTGCCCGGCGGCCGGATCCGCAAGAACGAGTCCCTGCGCCACGCGCTGCACCGAATCGTCCACGACGAGCTGGGCCTGGCGCTGCCCGATCTGGAGTGGACGCCGCGCGGCGTGTACGAGCACTTCTATGGCACCAATTTCGCGGGTGAGGCGGGACGCTCCACCCACTACGTCGTCCTCGCGTATGAGGCCGAGCTTTCTCTGGATACCGCAAGCCTTCCCCTGGCCCAGCACAGCGGCTACCGCTGGCTGCCGCGGGAAGTGATCGCCGCCGATCCCGGCGTGCATCCGTACACCCAGGCCTACTTCAAGGAGTGAGAGCCATGACCACCCCCCGTCCCCCGTACCGGGCAGTGATTCTTTGCGGCGGTTCAGG
>Ga0213829_1000128_pt1 | contig 98629 bp, 85 predicted proteins | sample MC6MC0896MG_FD_180665 | JGI IMG/M metagenome (GOLD analysis project Ga0213829, IMG submission 180665) | Enriched soil aggregate microbial communities from Iowa State University, Ames, United States - MC6-MC0896-MG | ecosystem: Environmental > Terrestrial > Soil > Unclassified | place: USA: Iowa... | reverse complement strand
GTGAATTTGTAGGCGCCGTGGCTGGTGCCGATGGCGATGGCCAAGGCGTCGACCTGAGTCTTCTTGACGAAGTCGGCGGCTTCTTCCGGATCGGTCAGCATCTGGCTGTGATCGAGCACGCCTTCGGCGCCGATACCGTCTTCCTCACCGGCCATGCCGGTTTCCAGCGAACCCAGGCAGCCCAGCTCGCCCTCTACCGAAACACCGCAGGCGTGGGCCATGGCGACGGTCTGCTGGGTGACGCGGACGTTGTAGTCGTAGTCGGTTGGGGTCTTGCCGTCTTCGCCCAGCGAGCCGTCCATCATCACCGAGCTGAAGCCCAGCTGGATCGAGCGCTGGCAAACGTCAGGGCTGGTACCGTGGTCCTGGTGCATGCACACCGGGATGTGGGGGAACTCTTCGATTGCCGCCAGGATCAGGTGGCGCAGGAAGGGTGCACCGGCGTATTTGCGAGCACCGGCCGAGGCCTGCACGATGACCGGAGAGTCGGTCTTGTCGGCGGCTTCCATGATGGCGCGCATCTGCTCGAGGTTGTTTACGTTGAAAGCTGGAACGCCGTAACCGAACTCGGCGGCGTGGTCCAGCATCTGGCGCATGCTAATGAGTGCCATTGTGTATCTCTCTCCCGACAAGCGTCGTTGTTTCGTGCAAACCTGCCATAGGGCGGTTGCTGTTCATGTTATGTGGGCCGCCGAAGCGACCCGGCCATCACGGTGCCTTGCAGCCCCGCCCTATCAGATCGTTGGTTGCTACCCAGTACACCAGGCCTTCTTCGCCGCGCAGATGCAGGGCCAGAACGCCATCGCTGTACAGCGCGCCAGAGGCGCCCGGCTCGGACTTGAGCCGGTAGACCTGGTCATTACCGCCAAGGCGGACATCGACCGAGTCCTGGTTGGCATCGGCGAAACGCCAGGATACTTCGGTCTGTGTATCACAGACCCAGCGCGTCCAGGTGTCTGTCGGCGCAGCCGGTGCCGGCTGCAGCAGTGAGCAGCCTGCCAGTGTCGCCAGGGCCATCAGGGCCAATAGCGCTTTCATCCGAAACCCTCGTTATGGGTCCGCTATGCGGCCCTTCGCGGGTAAACCCGCTCCCACAGGTTCGGTGCACGTCTGTGGGAGCGGGTTTACCCGCGAAGGCCGTGAAGCGGCCCCTAATCCAAGACCACAAAACCCAGTTTAGGTTGCCCGCCAACCCATCACGGGCAACCTGGCGCCTTGCGTTGGTGCTCGTCGTCGTACTTTTCCAGCCCGTCCGGACCCAGCCGCTTGTTGATCACCGGCACCGTCTCGGCCTGCCACTGCGACTGGTAACAGCCGCCCGGCACCGCCTGCGACGGCTCGTCATCGGCAGCCGGCCCGCTGGAGCAGGCGCCCAACAGACAGGCCACGATCATCACCGGCAATTGCTTGAGCATCCGCTCGCTCCCTGCGCCAGGCGCCTTCATGCTCAGGCCTTGGCTCGTTGTTCCAGGATTTCCACAGCAGGCAGAACCTTGCCCTCGACGAACTCGAGGAACGCGCCGCCACCGGTAGAAATGTAGGAGATATCGCTGCCAACGCCATATTTATCGATGGCCGCCAGGGTGTCACCACCGCCCGCGATGGAAAACGCGTCGCTGCTGGCAATGGCCTGGGCCAGTACTTTGGTGCCGTTACCGAACTGATCGAACTCGAACACGCCGACCGGGCCGTTCCACAGCACGGTCTTCGACGACTTCAGCAACTCGGCGAACTGCTCGGCAGTTTGCGGGCCGATGTCGAGGATCATGTCGTCGTCGGCAACCTCGCTGATCAGCTTGACGGTAGCCACGGCGCTCTCGGCGAACTCCTTGGCCACTACCACGTCGACCGGCAGCGGCACGTTGACCTTGGCGGCGATGGCCTTGGCGGTGTCGACCAGGTCAGGCTCGTACAGCGACTTGCCGACTTTGTGGCCAGCGGCGGCGAGGAAGGTGTTGGCAATGCCGCCACCGACGATCAGCAGGTCGCAGACGCTGCTGAGGCTGTTCAGTACATCGAGCTTGGTCGACACCTTGGAGCCGGCAACGATGGCAGCCATTGGCTTGGCAGGCGCTTTCAGGGCCTTGCCCAATGCGTCCAGCTCAGCAGCCAGCAGCGGGCCGGCAGCGGCAACCTTGGCGAACTTGGCCACGCCGTGGGTCGAGCCTTCGGCGCGGTGGGCGGTGCCGAACGCATCCATCACGAATACGTCGCACAGGGCAGCGTACTGCTGCGCCAGCTCGTCGGCGTTTTTCTTCTCGCCCTTGTTGAAGCGCACGTTCTCGAACAGCACCAGCTCACCGGCGGCAACTTCAACGCCGTCGAGATAATCGGCCACCAGCGGTACTTCACGGCCGAGTGCCTTGCTCAGGTAGTCAGCCACCGGCTTGAGGCTGTTTTCGGCAGAAAACTCGCCTTCGGTTGGCCGACCGAGGTGCGAGCAGACCATTACCGCGGCGCCTTTTTCCAGGGCCAGCTTGATGGTCGGCAGCGCCGCCAGGATACGCGCATCGCTGGCAACCGCACCGTCTTTGACAGGCACGTTGAGGTCTTCGCGAATCAGTACGCGCTTACCTTGCAGGTCGAGGTCAGTCATCTTCAACACGGTCATGAATGCAGTCCTTCAGGGCTGTTTGCTGCGGGTTTGGTGGACGACGTGCAGGAAATGATCAGCAACGTCGAGCATACGGTTGGCAAACCCCCATTCGTTGTCGAACCAGGCCAGCAGGTTCACCAGGCGGGGGCCGGAAACGCGGGTCTGGCTGGCATCGACGATGGCCGAATGCGGGTCATGGTTGAAATCACAGCTGGCGTGCGGCAGCTCGGTGTAGGCCAGCAGCCCTCGCAGCGGGCCGCTCAGGGCTGCATCACGCAGCACCTGGTTGACCTCGGCAGCGGTGGTGTCACGGGCGGTCTGCAGGGTGATGTCCAGGCACGACACGTTGACAGTGGGCACACGCACCGCTTTGGCCTGAATTCGCCCGGCAAGTTCCGGCAGCAGCCGTTCGATGCCACGCGCCAGACCAGTGGACACCGGGATCACCGACTGAAACGCCGAGCGGGTGCGGCGCAGGTCTTCATGGTGATAGGCGTCGATCACCGGCTGGTCGTTCATCGCCGAGTGAATGGTGGTGATCTGCACGTACTCGATGCCGAACGCCTGATCCAGCACGCGCAGCAGCGGCACGCCGCAGTTGGTGGTGCAGGAGGCATTCGACACCAACTGCTCGGCACCGCTCAGGCAAGCCTGGTTGATGCCATAGACGATGGTGGCGTCGACGTCGGCCTCGCTGGCCATCGGCTGCGAGAACAGTACCCGTGGCGCGCCGGCGTCGAGAAAGCGCTGGCCATCGGCGCGGGTGTTGTAGGCACCGGTGCATTCGAGCACCAGGTCAACCTCCAGCGCGGCCCATTCGATGCCTTCCGGGGTGGCACTGCGCAACACCTGCACGCAGTCGCCGTTGATATGCAGACAATCGCCATCGACCTTGACCTCGCCGGGGAAGCGGCCATGGGTGGAGTCGAAGCGTGTCAGGTATTCCAGGCTGGCCTGATCGGCCAGGTCATTCAAGGCAACGATCTCGAAGCTCGCAGCAGCCCCCCGCTCAACCAGCGCGCGCAGGACACAGCGGCCAATGCGGCCGTAACCGTTGAGTGCAACTTTGTAAGGGCGACCTTGAGACATGCAGGACTCGCTAACACAGGATGATCATTGACCGTCGCGGCACAAGGCCGCGCCTACAAGATACTGCACAGGCAATAACTTGTAGGCGCGGCCTTGAGTCGCGAAAACGAGGGCAACGCCCTCGCCTCGCTCAGGATGAATCAGTCTTCCAGCAGCTCTTCAGCGGTACCGAGGATGTTCTCCAGGGTAAAGCCGAATTCCTCGAACAGCGCCGAGGCCGGAGCCGATTCGCCGTAAGTGGTCATGCCGATGACGCGACCTTCAAGGCCAACGTACTTGTACCAGAAGTCGGCATGGGCAGCCTCGATGGCGATCCGTGCACCGACTTCAAGCGGCAGCACAGCCTGCTTGTAGCTGGCGTCCTGGGCATCGAACACGCTGGTGCACGGCATCGAGACGACGCGGACCTTGCGGCCTTGCTCGCTCAGTTGGTCGAACGCCTGCACGGCCAGACCGACTTCGGAACCGGTAGCGATGAGGATCAGCTCAGGCTCGCCAGCGCAGTCCTTGAGCACATAACCGCCGCGCTCGATGTCGGCGATCTGCTGCGCATCGCGCTGCTGATGCTGCAGGTTCTGACGCGAGAAGATCAGCGCCGACGGGCCGTCCTTGCGCTGCAGTGCCTGCTTCCAGGAAACCGCCGACTCGACCGCATCGGCCGGGCGCCAGGTGTCCAGGTTCGGCGTGCTGCGCAGGCTGGTCAGCTGCTCGATTGGCTGGTGAGTCGGGCCGTCTTCGCCCAGGCCGATCGAGTCGTGGGTGTACACGTGGATGACGCGCTGCTTCATCAGAGCCGACATGCGCACGGCGTTGCGGGCGTATTCCATGAACATCAGGAAGGTCGCGCCGTAAGGCACCAGGCCGCCGTGCAGGGCGACGCCGTTCATGATCGCGGTCATGCCGAATTCGCGCACGCCGTAGAACACGTAGTTGCCGCTGGCATCAACGGCGTCGACGCCTTTGCAGCCTTTCCACAAGGTCAGGTTGGAGCCGGCCAGGTCAGCCGAACCGCCGAGGAACTCGGGCAGCAGCGGGCCGAAGGCGTTCAGGGCGTTCTGGCTGGCCTTGCGGCTGGCGATGGTTTCACCCTTGGCAGCAACTTCGTTGACGTAGGCCTGAGCCTTGGCCGAGAAGTCGGCAGGCAAGTCACCGGCCATCCGACGCTTGAACTCGGCAGCCAGCTCTGGGTGAGCAGCGGCGTAAGCTTCAAAGCGCTGGTTCCACTCGGCTTCGGCCTTGGCACCGGCGGCCTTGGCGTCCCACTCGGCATAGATGTCGGCCGGGATTTCGAACGGGCCGTAGTTCCAGTTCAGCTCTTTGCGGGCCAGGGCGATTTCGTCATTGCCCAGCGGTGCGCCGTGGCAGTCTTCCTTGCCCTGCTTGTTCGGCGAACCGAAACCGATGATGGTCTTGCAGCAGATCAGGGTCGGACGATCGCTCTTGCGCGCCGTCTCGATGGCCATCTTGATTTCTTCGGCATCGTGGCCGTCGACGTTGCGGATCACCTGCCAGTTGTAGGCTTCGAAGCGTGCCGGGGTGTTGTCGGTGAACCAGCCGTGGACTTCGCCATCGATGGAGATGCCGTTGTCGTCGTAGAACGCGACCAGCTTGTTCAGGCCCAGAGTGCCGGCCAGCGAGGCGACTTCATGGGAGATGCCTTCCATCAGGCAGCCATCGCCGAGGAACACGTAGGTGTTGTGGTCGACTATGTTGTGGCTGTCACGGTTGAACTGCGCCGCCATGACTTTTTCGGCGAGGGCGAAGCCGACCGCGTTGGCCAGGCCCTGGCCGAGTGGGCCGGTGGTGGTTTCGACGCCTGGGGTGTAGCCGAACTCCGGGTGGCCCGGGGTGCGGCTGTGCAGCTGACGGAAACCTTTGAGGTCTTCGATCGACAGGTCGTAGCCGGTCAGGTGCAGCAGCGAATAGATCAGCATCGAGCCGTGGCCGTTGGACAGCACGAAGCGGTCACGGTCGGCGAAGCTCGGGTTGCTCGGGTTGTGCTTCAGGTAGTCGCGCCAAAGCACTTCGGCGATATCCGCCATGCCCATTGGGGCACCGGGATGGCCGCTGTTGGCCTTTTGCACGGCATCCATGCTGAGGGCACGAATGGCGTTGGCACGATCACGACGGCTGGGCATCGCTAAGTCTCCTGGGGGCTTGAATAAGTAATGAAGCGCAAAAAAGACGACCATTTTCCCCCACAGTCGGCTCCGGGGCAATGACGGATGGTCGCAGTTGGGTGTTTTTCCTGTGATTGATGAGCGATTCGCGAGAATAGACGGTGGTTCGGACTGACTCGGGCCATCCATCGTCCAATATCAAAACTTTTTGATATTGCCCTTGCGAGGGCAACCTTGCCTGTCTAGACTGCCGCGCTATGAATCTTCCCGCGCAACCATTGGCCCTGCAACGCAGCGACGACCTGGCAGCTTTATGCAAAGCCAGCGGCGACGAGCTGCGCCTGCATGTATTGCGCGCGCTGGCCAGTGACTCGTTCGGCGTGCTCGAGCTGGCGCAGATCTTCGACGTCGGCCAGTCCGGCATGAGTCATCACCTCAAGGTGCTGGCCCAGGCCGAACTGGTGGCCACACGCCGCGAAGGCAACGCCATCTTCTACCGGCGCGCCCTGCCCGACAGCCTGCGCCCCGGTGGCCGGCTGCATACGGCACTGCTTGAAGAGGTCGACGACCTCGCGTTGCCGGCCGCAGTGCAGGCGCGCATTGCCCAGGTGCAACAGCGCCGGGCCGCTACCAGTCAGGACTTCTTCCTGCGTGTGGAAGAAAAGTTTCGTGCCCAGCAGGACTTGATCGCCGGCTTGCCGCAGTACCGCGAGAGCCTGCTGGCACTGCTCGACAAACTCAGCTTCGGCGCTGACGCCAGTGCCCTTGAAGTCGGCCCGGGTGACGGTGGTTTTCTGCCCGACCTGGCGCGGCGCTTTGCCAGCGTCACGGCGATGGACAACAGCCCGACCATGCTCGAGCTGGCGCGCCAGGTCTGTGAACGAGAAAGCTTGAGTAATGTAAACCTGCAGTTGGCCGATGCATTGGGTGCAACGGATGTGACAGCCGACTGCGTAGTGCTGAACATGGTCTTGCACCATTTCAGCGATCCGGCCCAGGCCCTGCGCCTGCTGGCCAAACGGGTAAAGGCAGGCGGCAGCCTGCTGGTCACCGAACTGTGCAGCCATGATCAGCATTGGGCCCGCGAGGCCTGCGGCGATCTCTGGCTGGGCTTTGAGCAGGATGACCTGGCCCGTTGGGCCCGGGCAGCAGGGCTGGCTCTTGGAGACAGCCTGTATGTGGGCTTGCGTAACGGTTTCCAGATCCAGGTCCGCCATTTTCAGCGGACGGCTGGCGACATCACCATCGGTAAATTTTAGGAACCCGTCGAGATGAGCGAATATTCCCTTTTCACCTCCGAGTCCGTGTCTGAAGGACATCCGGACAAGATCGCCGACCAGATTTCGGACGCGGTCCTGGACGCCATCATCACCCAGGACAAGTTCGCCCGTGTGGCCTGCGAAACCTTGGTCAAGACCGGTGTTGCCATTATTGCCGGCGAAGTCACCACCTCGGCCTGGGTCGACCTCGAGCAGATCGTGCGCGACGTCATCGTCGACATCGGCTACAACAGCTCCGACGTCGGCTTCGATGGCGCGACCTGCGCGGTGATGAACATCATCGGCAAGCAGTCGGTCGATATCGCCCAGGGCGTTGACCGCTCCAAGCCCGAAGATCAAGGCGCCGGCGACCAGGGCCTGATGTTCGGCTACGCCAGCAACGAAACCGACGTGCTGATGCCAGCACCGATCTGCTTCTCGCACCGTCTGGTCGAGCGCCAGGCCGAAGCGCGCAAGTCCGGCCTGCTGCCGTGGCTGCGCCCGGATGCCAAGTCGCAGGTCACCTGCCGTTACGAAGGCGGCAAGGTTGTTGGTATCGACGCAGTCGTGCTGTCGACCCAGCACAACCCTGAAGTCTCGCAAAAAGACCTCAAAGAAGCCGTCATGGAGCTGATCGTCAAGCACACCCTGCCTGCCGAACTGCTGCACAAGGACACCCAGTTCCATATCAACCCGACTGGCCAGTTCATCATTGGCGGCCCAGTGGGCGACTGCGGCCTGACCGGGCGCAAGATCATCGTCGACTCCTACGGCGGCATGGCCCGTCACGGCGGCGGCGCATTCTCCGGCAAGGATCCATCCAAGGTTGACCGTTCGGCGGCCTACGCCGGTCGTTACGTCGCCAAGAACATCGTGGCTGCCGGCCTGGCCGAGCGTTGCGAGATTCAGGTGTCCTACGCCATCGGTGTTGCTCAGCCGACCTCGATCTCGCTGAATACCTTTGGTACCGGCAAGATTTCCGACGCCAAGATCGTCCAGCTGGTGCGTGAGTGCTTCGACCTGCGTCCTTATGCAATCACCACCATGCTCGACCTGCTGCACCCGATGTATCAGGAAACTGCGGCCTACGGTCACTTCGGCCGTACCCCTGAGCAGAAAACCGTGGGTGACGACACCTTCACTACCTTCACCTGGGAACGCACCGACCGCGCCCAGTCGCTGAAGGACGCTGCTGGCCTGTAAGCTTTCTTACAGCCACAGACGAAAGCCCCTGCCGAGTAATCGACAGGGGCTTTTTTGTGACATATCGCCTGACAAACTGGCCCAGCGTTGATCCGCTTGCGCGCTTAGGCTGAGGGTTCCGAATCGCCTGGCAAGGATGCTGGCCATGATGCTTAAACTGCTGCTGTGTTTGCTGCAGCTGTTGTACCTCTCGGGTGCTCAGGCCGCCGCTTGCCCCGCCTGGCCTGGCGAGCGGGCGCAACAAGAGGTCGAACAGTTGCGCCAGTCACTGGCAACGTGGGATGACCACTACCATCGCCAAGGTATCGCGCTGGTCGATGATGAACTCTACGACCAAAGCCGGCAGCGCCTGCTGGACCTGCAACAGTGCTTTGCCATCAATGCCAGTGACGACCCGCTGGCCAGCGCGCGCGGCCCGCTGGCGCACCCGACGGTTCATACCGGCGTCGCCAAGCTGCGTGATGAGCAGGCCGCCGCACAATGGCTGCGCGGTAAACAGGCCGTGTGGATTCAGCCCAAGGTCGATGGTGTGGCGGTCTCGCTGGTTTACCGACAAGGTCGGTTGGTGCAGTTGCTGAGCCGCGGTGACGGCGTCCATGGGCATGACTGGAGCCGGCACCTGCCGTACCTTTCGGGCATCCAGCGCGAACTGCCACGCGCCCTTGATCTGGCGCTGCAGGGCGAGCTGTACCTGCGCCTGGACAACCACGTGCAGGCAGCCGCCGGTGGGCGCGGCGCCCGCGGGAGTGTCGCCGGCCTGATGGCGCGCAAGCAGCTCAGCGCGCAATTGGGCGCGGATATCGGCCTGTTCGTCTGGGATTGGCCCGAGGGCCCAGCTACACAGGCAGAACGGCTCAGTGCACTGACTGCACTAGGCTTCAGCGACAGCCAGCAGTACAGCGTCGCCATCGATACCTTCGAGCAGGCCGCTCACTGGCGCCAGCACTGGTATCGATCAGCCCTGCCGTTCGCTACTGACGGAGTGATCCTGCGCCAGGATCAGCGCCCCGCCGCAGAGCGTTGGCAGGCCAATGCGCCGTACTGGATTGCGGCCTGGAAGTATCCGCTGCGCCAGGCACTGGCCGAAGTGCGCGAGGTGCAGTTCAAGGTTGGCCGCACCGGGCGCATCACGCCTCTGTTACAGCTGAAACCGCTGCAGCTGGATGATCGCCAGGTCAGTCAGGTCAGCCTCGGGTCGCTGGCACGCTGGCAAGCGCTGGACATCCGTGCAGGCGATCAGGTGGCAATAAGCCTGGCCGGCTTGACCATTCCGCGGTTGGAGTCCGTGGTGCAGCGCAGCAGCCAGCGTGCGCCGGCACAGGTCCCGGAACCGGGCCGCTACCATTCGCTCAGTTGCTGGCAGGACAGCCCCGCCTGCCGCCAGCAGTTTGTCGCCCGCCTGCACTGGCTGGGCGGCAAGCAAGGCCTGAACATGCCAGGAATGGGCTCGGCAACCTGGACTCAGTTGGTCGACAGCGGCCTGGTCAGTACGCTGGACGATTGGCTGAACCTGGACCGGGAGCAGTTGCTGAGTGTTGCGGGCATCGCTGAAACGCGCGCCGAACAGCTGCTCGAGGTGTTCACCCAAGCCCGCCAGCAACCCTTCCAGCGCTGGCTACACGGCCTGGGTATGCCTGCGCCGCGCCGCCTTGAGCCAGGCCCTGACTGGCAGACCTTGGCGAGCAAAACCGCACGAGAATGGCTGCAGGTACCCGGCATCGGCAACGGCCGTGCCGAGCAATTGCAGGCATTTTTCAATGACGACGCAGTGCAATTACTGGCCGGGCAGTTACGCCATCACACAATCAAGGGTTTCTAATTTTGCCGGATCAGGGCAGCATTTCCCTTTTCGCTGCCCTGCACCCGAATGGAGCCCCCGATGAAACTGTTCTCTACCCTCGCCCTGTCCGCCTTGCTTGGCCTCACTGCCCACGGCGCGCTGGCTGCCGAGCAGACCGAGCTCAAAGGTTGCGCCGCCAAGAAGCAAGCGATCAGCGAACAGATCGAGCAGGCACGTGCCCACGGCAACAGCAACCAGCAGGCTGGTCTGGAAAAAGCCCTGAGCGAAGTGACTGCCAACTGCACCGACAGCAGCCTGCGCAAAGAGCGCGAGCAGAAGGTGCTGGATGCGCGTCACGAGGTGAACAAGCGCACCAAGGATCTGGACAAGGCCATGAAGCGCGGCGACTCCGAGAAGATCAACAAGCGTAAAGATAAGCTTGCCGAATCGAAAAAGGAGCTGCAGGAGGCGCTCGACGATCTGGAAAAGTAACCACTCCGACGCCACGCTGAGCCGTGAGCGCGCTGCCGGCGTCAGCGCGGCCTAGTGGTTACGAAATTCGGTGTGGCAGGCCTTGCAGGCCGCTTCGACCTTGTCCGTAGGCGCTTGCAACTGCGCTGCGTGCAGCGGTTTGTTGCTGCTCGCGGCAACCAGTTCACCGGTCACGCCTTCCAGTTGCCGGGCCAGCTCCTCGAAGCGCGCCTGGCGCTGCCAGACCTCGGCCCGCGCACTGCTGTCGCCGCCATCCTGAGCCTGCGGAAAATGCTTCCAAGGGGCGTGCGCCAGACCATCGAGCTTGATGGCGCCGGCAGCGAACTTGTCGCCATCGAACGGCAAGCGTCCGCGCAGCATGCCGCCAAGGTCTTCGCTGGTGTTGAGCATCTGCTTGAAGATCGCCTTGCGCTGCCCGAGCGGTGAGTTAGGATCGACACGGTCGCAGCCCAGCAGGGCCAGGCTAGCTACCAGCAGCACGGTGAAACATTTGAACATCACGGTCACATTGGCATCGGAAGAGGGCCGACAGTATCCTCGCCTGCTCGACAAAGACCAATACCCTTACAGAAAACAGGGGCAGCCACGCCGCTGCCCGCTCAAGGATTCAACCATGAAATCTGCTCTGCGCCAGCTCGCCTGGGCGCTGCCAGCCCTGGCCCTGCTGGCCGGCTGCAACGGCGGTGACAGCACCAAGCCTGAACCGCACGCCATTGCCACCTATGCTCCCGCCACCTGGAAAGATCTGCCCAGCGTCAGTGATGCTGATCTGTTGGCGGGCTTTCAGGCGTGGCGCGTCGGCTGCGAGAAGCTCAAGCGCGATGCGGTCTGGGCGGCGACCTGCGAGGCGGCGCTGCGCATTCCTGACGATGCCGCCCAGGCCCGCGCGTTTCTCCAGCAGAACCTGCAGGTGTACGGCCTGCGCTCGGCCGAGAACAACGCCACCGGGCTGATCACCGGTTATTACGAGCCGGTCTACCCTGGCAGCCTGACCCGCACTGCGGCGGCCCAGGTGCCGGTGTACGGCGTGCCGCAGGACATGATCGTGGTCGATCTGGCGAGTATCTACCCTGAGCTCAAGGGCAAGCGCCTGCGCGGGCGCCTGGAAGGCCGCGTGCTCAAGCCCTATGACACCTCGGAAACCATCTACCGTGATGGCGTCAACGCACCTGTGCAGGCCTGGCTGACGGACCCGATGGACCTGCAATTCCTGCAGATTCAGGGCTCTGGCCGGGTTCAGTTGGAAGACGGGCGCCAGTTACGCCTGGGTTATGCCGACCAGAACGGCCACCCGTATCGGCCGATCGGCCGCTGGCTGATCGAACAAGGCCAGTTGAAGAAAGAAGATGTCAGCATGGGCGCGATTCACGCCTGGGCCCAGGCCAACCCGCAGCGGGTACCGGAGTTGCTGGCGAGCAACCCCAGTTACGTGTTCTTCAGCACCCGGCCGGACAGCAACGAAGGCCCGCGCGGTTCGTTGAACGTGCCGCTGACCGCAGGGTACAGCGTCGCCATCGACCGCAAGGTGATCCCACTGGGCAGCCTGCTGTGGCTGTCGACCACCCGCCCGGATGGTTCACCCGTGGTGCGCCCGGTCGGCGCGCAGGATACCGGCGGGGCGATCACCGGCGAAGTACGTGCCGACCTGTTCTGGGGTACCGGGCCGCAAGCCGGTGAGTTGGCCGGCAACATGAAGCAGCAAGGGCAGATCTGGATGCTCTGGCCCAAAGGCCAGCCATTGCCTGAGCTACCCAAAGTCCCCTGACCCCATCGCCTCCCCCTGTAGGAGCGGCCTTGCCGGGGCGCCGGACCGGTCGGAAAGGGCTGCGCAGCGGCCCCACGATTTATGCTTCGCCGCGTTTATCGCCGGGCCAGCTCTGCTGGCCTTTCCGACCGGTCCGGCGCCCCGGCAAGGCCGCTCCTACACGGTCGGCGTAAGTCGCTCGGTCAAACCGAGACTACAAAAAACGCCACGATCAATGCCAAACCGGCAAACCACACTATCGAGCGCAATATCGCCCAATCGGCCAGGTAGCAGATGATGAACAGCAACCGGCTGGTGATGTACATCACCCCCAACACATCCTGGGTCACTTGTTCGGCGTTGCCGACGATATCCGCCACCAGCACCGCCGCCGCAAAGGCCGGGAAGGCTTCATAGCTGTTCTGCTGGGCAGCATGGGCGCGGCGTGGCAGGCCTGACAGCGTGTCCAGAAACGCCCGCGGGTCATGGTTGTGTTGCATGCCGAAACGGCCGCTGCTGAGTTTGGCGATCAGCGCACACAGCGGCGGCAGGATCATGGCGATCAAAATGCACCACAGGGCAACGGTCATGGACAGAATTCCTTGTTCAAAAGAGTTGGATTCAGAGCTTCATCACCAGCATACCTGCCAGCACCAGCCCGCAAGCTAAGAGCCTCGGCCCGCCGAAAGGTTCTTTGAGGTAGCGCATGCCCAGCAGCACCACCAGAATCACGCTGATCTCGCGCAACGCCGCCGCCTCGGCCACCGACCCCAGGTGCATCGCCCACAGCACCAGAGCGTAGCTGGCCAGCACGCAAACACCGACCGCCAGGCCCAGCCGCCATTGATTACGCCAGAACTGCACGAACGGTGCACGCCGGGCAACGCCGGCCAGCAGCGGAAACGGCCAGGTACTGAGCAAGGTCAGCCACACCAGATAATCCCAGGGCTTGCCCCACGCACGCACGCCCTGGCCGTCGAACCAGGTGTAGCAGCCGATACACATCCCGATCAGCCCCACTACCGGCAACATCGACCATGGCAAACGCGCACCGCCACCGCCCTGCCAGAGCAGGCAGGCCATGCCACAGGGGATCAGCAAGATGCCGATGATCTGCTGGCCGCTGAGGGTCTCGCCGGCAAACGCCAGAGTAAGACCCAGCACCACCAGCGGTGACAAACCGCGCATCAGTGGGTAAACCAGACCAAGGTCGCCGACCCGATAGGCCTTGATCAGCAAGACCCGGTAGATCTGCTGGGCCAGCGCCGAAACCAGCAGCCAGGGCCAGATTTCGCCAGGCGGGAAATCGACGAACCACACAGCCACCACAGCGAACAGCAACGCTACCGAGTCCATGCTGGCAATCACCAGCAGCCGCTCGCCACTGAACTTGACCAGGGTGTTCCAGATGGCATGCAACAGGGCTGCGACAAGAACAAGAACGGTTGCCAGCACGCGAGGTTTCCTTGGAGGGCTCAGACTCAGAGGTCGGCACAATATAGCGGGTTACGCAGCGGACAGGGCCAGGGCGCCCTTGTACATATTTTGAACGATTCGGACATTTCTGGTCATAGAGTGTGTCCCACCCCCCCTGCTGGACCATCAAACCCGTGACCCGAGCGATTCGGGTCCGACTTGGAAGCCACTTTTTACAGGATTCGGGATGCTTGAACTTGTTGCCGCTTTTATCTGCCTGACCACCCTCCTCACCTATGTCAACTATCGCTTCATCGGCCTGCCGCCAGCCATCGGTGTCATGGTCACGGCGCTGCTGTTCTCGTTGATTCTGCAGGGTCTGAGCCTGATCGGCTTTCCGGGCCTGGAAGAACGCGTCGAAGGTTTGATGAACCAGATCGACTTCAATGACCTGCTGATGCACTGGATGCTGGCATTCCTGCTGTTTGCCGGCGCCCTGCACGTCAACCTCAGCGATCTGCGCAGCTACCGTTGGCCGATCGGCCTGCTGGCGACCATCGGCGTGCTCATCGCCACCGTGGTCATCGGTTTTCTCGCGCACTGGGTGTTCGCCATGTTCGGCTGGCACGTCAGCCTGATCTACTGCCTGCTGTTCGGCGCATTGATCTCGCCGACCGACCCGATTGCCGTGCTCGGCGCGCTGCGTACGGCCAACGCCTCCAAGCCGCTGAAGACCACCATCGTTGGCGAGTCGCTGTTCAACGACGGCACGGCGGTGGTGGTGTTCACGGTACTGCTCGGCATCGTCCAGCTGGGCGAGACGCCAAGTATCTCCGAGACCGCCCTGCTGTTCGCCCGCGAAGCCATCGGCGGGATCGCCTTCGGCGGCCTGATCGGCTATGCGACCTATCGCATGATCAAGAGCATCGACCAATACCAGGTCCAGGTCATGCTGACCCTGGCGCTGGTCATCGGCGGCTCGGCAATGTGCTACGAGCTGCATGTCTCGGCACCGATCGCGATGGTGGTGGCCGGCCTGATCATCGGCAACATGGGCCGCAACCTGGCCATGAACGACATGACCCGGCGCTACATGGACGGTTTCTGGGAACTGATCGATGACATGCTCAATGCCTTGTTGTTTGCCCTGATCGGCCTGGAGCTGTTGCTGCTGCCGTTCAACTGGATGCACCTGGCCGCCGGTTCGGTGCTGGCCCTAGCCGTGCTGATGTCGCGCCTGCTCACGGTGGCGCCGGCAATTCTGCTGCTGCGGCGCTGGCGCAGCGTGCCGCAGGGCACCATTCGCGTGCTGACCTGGGGTGGTTTGCGTGGGGGCGTGTCGGTGGCGCTGGCGTTGTCGTTGCCGCTGGGTGAAGAGCGTGATTTGCTGCTGTCGATCACCTACATCGTGGTGCTGTCGTCGATCCTGATTCAGGGTCTGAGCATTGGTCGTGTGGTGAGCAAGGTTAGCGTTCAGCCTTGAGAATGTCGGGGCCGCTTTGCGGCCCCGACGAATCACTCTACCGCAGAGTCGGGAAACTGATCCTGCACGTACTTGATCTCGGTGCGCCCATGCGCAGCCGGCAAGCCATCGTCACCCAGGTTGACGAAGACCATCTTGTCGACGGTGAGGATGCTCTTGCGGGTGATCTTGTTGCGCACTTCGCACTTGAGGGTGATCGAGGTGCGGCCAAACTCGGTGGCAGTAATGCCCAGCTCGATGATGTCGCCCTGGCGCGAGGCGCTGACGAAGTTGATCTCCGAGATGTACTTGGTCACCACTCGCTGATTACCCAGCTGGACGATGGCGTAGATCGCCGCTTCCTCGTCGATCCAGCGCAGCAGGCTGCCGCCGAACAGAGTGCCATTGGGGTTGAGGTCTTCGGGTTTTACCCATTTGCGGGTGTGGAAGTTCATCATTGCTCCTACCAGCTTTGGCTAACGTGCAGTCATGATGGCAGAGCCTGCCGCAGGGCTCCATTGGTCATCGACTATCGTCGCGATTAATCGACAGAAAACCTTGGGCCTGATCGCCCTGCCCGGCTATAATCAGCGCCGTTTAACATGGCCACCCGCCGCGGTGCCATGCCCGCCACCTGTCCGAGGGGCGCTGCAGCAGGTTCGACCTGTCAGGCTCGGATGGGGCGTTGTCCGCTCAAGTGGACGCTCAACGCACAACGGCGCCCATTCGCACACTACGAATGGAGGCTCTTCATGAGCGCTGTAAACACGCCTGCTGGTTTTACCGATTTCAAGGTCGCTGACATCTCCCTGGCCGCCTGGGGCCGTCGCGAAACCATCATCGCCGAATCGGAAATGCCGGCACTGATGGGCCTGCGCCGCAAGTACCTCGAAGAGCAACCGCTCAAGGGTGCGAAAATCCTCGGCTGCATCCACATGACCATTCAGACTGCCGTGCTGATCGAAACCCTGGTTGCCCTGGGTGCCGAAGTGCGCTGGTCGTCCTGCAACATCTTCTCCACGCAAGACCAGGCCGCTGCGTCCATCGCCGCTGCCGGTATCCCGGTATTCGCCTGGAAAGGCGAGACCGAGCAAGAGTACGAGTGGTGCCTGGAGCAGACCATCCTCAAGGATGGCCAGCCATGGGATGCCAACATGATCCTCGACGACGGCGGCGACCTGACCCAGCTGCTGCACGACAAGTACCCACAGGTTCTGGATCGCGTCCACGGCGTTACCGAAGAGACCACCACCGGTGTTCACCGTCTGCTCGACATGCTGGCCAAGGGCGAGCTGAAAGTCCCGGCGATCAACGTCAACGACTCGGTCACCAAGAGCAAGAACGACAACAAGTACGGCTGCCGTCACAGCCTCAACGACGCTATCAAGCGCGGCACCGACCACCTGCTGTCGGGCAAGCAGGCGCTGGTCATCGGCTACGGTGACGTCGGCAAGGGCTCGGCCCAGTCGCTGCGTCAGGAAGGCATGATCGTCAAGGTTTCCGAAGTTGACCCGATCTGCGCCATGCAAGCCTGTATGGACGGCTTCGAGCTGGTTTCGCCGTTCATCGACGGCCTCAACACCGGCAGCGAAGCCTGCATCGACAAGGCTCTGCTGGGCAAGATCGACCTGATCGTGACCACCACCGGTAACGTCAACGTCTGCGATGCGAACATGCTCAAGGCGCTGAAAAAGCGCGCTGTAGTGTGCAACATCGGCCACTTCGACAACGAAATCGACACCGCTTTCATGCGCAAGAACTGGGCATGGGAAGAGGTCAAGCCGCAGGTGCACAAGATTCACCGCACCGGCGCTGGCGACTTCGATCCGCAGAACGACGACTACTTGATCCTGCTGGCCGAAGGCCGTCTGGTCAACCTGGGCAACGCCACTGGCCACCCAAGCCGGATCATGGACGGCTCGTTCGCCAACCAGGTGCTGGCACAGATCTTCCTGTTCGGGCAGAAGTTCGCTGACCTCTCGGCCGAGAAGAAAGCCGAGCGTCTGACCGTTGAAGTGCTGCCGAAGAAACTCGACGAAGAAGTCGCTCTGGAAATGGTCCGTGGCTTCGGCGGCGTGGTCACCCAGCTGACCTCGCAGCAGGCCGAATACATCGGCGTCACCGTCGAAGGCCCGTTCAAGCCGGACGCCTACCGCTACTAAGCGAGTGGCCCGCGGCAGACATGCTTGCCGCGGGCAGTACATGCTATTGAATGACGCCAAGCCAGACCGGCCTTCACCGCTCTGGCTTTTACTTGCAGATTGCAGCTGAAGGCGCGCTACTGGCGTTGGCTGCATGAGGAACGAACGATGTCCGAAGAACGCCGTTACAGTTTCGAGTTTTTCCCGACCAAGACCGAAGCCGGTCACGAAAAGCTGATGGCCGTTGCTCGCCAGCTGGCTGGCTACAATCCTGATTTTTTCTCCTGCACCTACGGCGCTGGCGGTTCGACCCGCGACCGCACGCTTAACACCGTGCTGCAGCTGGAACATGAAGTCAAAGTCGCCGCTGCACCGCACCTGTCCTGCGTCGGTGATTCCAAGGCCGATCTGCGCGGCTTGCTCAGCGAATACCAGGCTGCCGGCATCAAGCGGATCGTCGCTCTGCGCGGTGATTTGCCGTCGGGCATGGGCATGGCCTCGGGCGAACTGCGCTACGCCAGCGATCTGGTCGAGTTCATCCGCCAGGAAAGCGGCGATCACTTCCACCTGGAAGTTGCCGCCTACCCCGAGATGCACCCGCAGGCGCAGAACTTCGAAGCCGACCTGAGCAACTTCGTGCGCAAGGTCAAGGCCGGTGCCGACAGCGCCATTACCCAGTACTTCTTCAACGCCGACAGCTATTTCTACTTCGTCGAACGCGTGCAGAAAATGGGCGTGGATATCCCGGTAGTGCCCGGCATCATGCCGATCACCAACTACAGCAAGCTGGCGCGCTTCTCCGACGCCTGTGGTGCTGAACTGCCGCGCTGGATCCGCAAGCAACTGGAAGCCTATGGCGACGACAGCGCGAGCATCCAGGCCTTTGGCGAAGAAGTGATCAGCAACATGTGCGAGCAACTGCTGCAAGGCGGCGCACCTGGGTTGCACTTCTATACCCTGAACCAGGCCGAACCGAGCCTGGCGATCTGGAACAACCTCAAGCTGCCACGCTAACGCGATCTGCTTTGTGTAGGAGCGGCCTTGCCGGGGCGCCGGACCGGTCGGAAAGGCCAGCGTAGCTGGCCCAGCGATATTGGCGGCGAAGCTGAAAATCTGGGGCCGCTGCGCGACCCTTTCGCGACACAAGGCCGCTCCTACAGGCGTTTGTGACCGGCACCCAGGTGTTTACAACTATCAGCGTTTGTACAAGCGCCGTTCACTGTTCATCGCCCGATGGACGGCGTACTCTCACGCCATGTCGCTTCTGCCCCGCCTACTCTGCCTGTTGCTTGTCTGCCTGAGCTGTTCGGCTCAGGCCGAACGCCTGCGCGTGGTCAGCGATGACTGGGCGCCTTATATCTACGAACACAACGGCCAGCCGCAGGGTATCGAGTACGAGGTTGCCAGCGAGGTGTTCAAGCGCCTCGGTGTGCAGGTCGACTGGGAGTTCATGCCGTGGAAGCGCTGCCTGGCGATGGTCGAGCAGGGCCAGGCCGATGGCGTGCTGGGGATTTTCCAGAACGATGCGCGCAAGGTGTTCATGGTGTTCCCGGACGAACCCCTGTCCGCAGTCGAGTTCGTTCTGCTCGGCAGACACGGCCAGCACCGCGCCGTCAAGCGACTGGAGGACCTCGCCGGGCTGACCCTCGGCACCTCGCCGGGCTACGACTATGGCGCGGCATTCAATCAGTCGACATTGTTCAAACGTGAGCCGGCGCCCACTCACGAGGCCAATTTCGGCAAACTGATGCTCGGCCGCATCGATCTGCTGGTCACCGACAGTCGCGTCGGGCGCTATCTGCGCCGGCAGATGGGGCTGCAGCAGCAAATCGAACAATTGCCGCTGCTGATCGATCGGCAAAACCAGTATCTGGGTCTGGCGCGCAAGCCCGGGCGCGAACAACTGGCTCGCTCGTTTGCCGACGAACTGCGCCGTTTCAAGCAAGAACCCGCCTACGTGCAGATGATCGCTCGCTTCGAAGACGACCTTGGAGTGCTGCCTGGCGCCGTTGAGCAGCAGGAACGCAGCACACTTCGCTAGCTCTGTTATACTCGGGCCTTCCCGCCAGGCTCACGCCCGGACGCTCGGTCTTCATCCAGGCATCTCGATCATCGCCAACGCGCTCTACAGCGCAGGCCCGATGTTTCTCTGATGCGCAGTGGACACCAAGCTGGACCGGACGCGATCGCATCCCTCAGATGCCCGTCGCGCCAGGCAGATCACCCTATAGGGCCTAGCCCCCACCAGAACAGGATTGCCCATGTCCTTTGCTTCCCTCGGTCTCTCCGAGGCACTTGTCCGCGCTATCGAAGCAGCGGGCTACACCGAGCCTACCCCAGTGCAACAGCGGGCCATCCCCGCCGTGTTGCAAGGTCGCGACCTGATGGTCGCCGCACAGACAGGTACTGGCAAAACCGGCGGTTTCGCCCTGCCGATCCTGGAGCGTCTGTTCCCGGGCGGCCACCCAGACAAATCCCAGCGCCACGGCCCGCGTCAACCGCGGGTACTGGTGCTGACCCCGACCCGCGAACTGGCGGCTCAGGTGCACGACAGCTTCAAAGTGTATGCACGCGACCTCAGCCTGGTCAGCACCTGCATCTTCGGCGGTGTCGGCATGAACCCACAGGTTCAGGCCATGGCCAAAGGCGTCGACGTACTGGTGGCCTGCCCTGGCCGCCTGCTCGACCTGGCCGGCCAAGGCAAGGTTGACCTGTCCCGCGTCGAAATCCTGGTCCTCGATGAAGCCGACCGCATGCTCGACATGGGCTTCATCCATGACGTCAAGAAGGTCCTCGCCCGTTTGCCGGCGAAGCGCCAGAACCTGCTGTTCTCGGCGACCTTCTCCAAAGACATCACCGACCTCGCCGACAAGCTCCTGCACAACCCCGAGCGCATCGAAGTCACGCCGCCGAACACCACGGTCGAGCGTATCGAACAGCGCGTCTACCGCCTGCCGGCGAGCCACAAGCGTGCCCTGCTGGCGCACTTGATCACCCTCGGTGCGTGGGAACAGGTGCTGGTCTTCACCCGCACCAAGCATGGCGCCAACCGCCTGGCCGAGTACCTTGAGAAGCACGGCCTGCCGGCTGCAGCGATCCACGGCAACAAGAGCCAGAACGCACGCACCAAGGCCCTGGCCGACTTCAAGGCCAACGAAGTGCGCATCCTCGTCGCAACCGACATTGCCGCGCGTGGCCTGGACATCGACCAGCTGCCGCACGTGGTCAACTTCGAGCTGCCGAATGTCGAGGAAGACTACGTGCACCGCATCGGCCGTACTGGCCGTGCCGGTCGCTCAGGTGAAGCCATCTCGCTGGTTGCCCCGGACGAAGAGAAACTGCTCAAGAGCATCGAGCGCGTCACTCGCCAGAAGATCCAGGACGGCGATCTGATGGGCTTTGACGCCAGCACCGTCGAAGTCGAGAAGCCTGAAGTCCGTGAGCGCCCGCAGGCCAACGGCCGCGGTGGTCGTAACCAGCCGCGCAGCGACGCCAGCAAAGACAGCAACGGCGGACGCAAGGACAAGGGCAAGGACAAAGGCCGCGCCAAGCAGGGCAGCGCCGCTGAAAAGCCGGCCGACAAGCCTGCAGGTGAGCGCCAGCAGCAGCCGCGCAAGCCACGTGAGAACAAGCCGCGCCAGCCACAGGGCGAGCGCCGCGAAGCATCGGCGCCAGCCAACGGTAATGGCAACGGCAACCGTGACCCGGAAGCGTTCCTCGACGACGACGTGGATAACTTCGGTAACAAGGCCGACTACGTCAGCCCTTACCAGAATGGCAAGAACCAAGGCCGCAACCGTCGCCCAGGCGCTGCAGCTGGTGCCGGCCAAACCCAAGGCAGCGGCACTCGCGGTGCCGGTGCGCCAGCAAAAGGCCGCAGCAACAACGGCGGCAGCGGCCAGCCACGTCAGGGTGCTGGCGACAAGCGCCCACGCAGCAACAACGGCAGCAACGCTGGTGGTGGCCGTCGCGACGGCAACCCGGGCCGTAACCGCCCAGCCCGTGACGACAGCGCTCGTCAAGAGCCAGCAGTACGCAACCCGCGTGAGTCGCAAAGCCAGCCAGTGATCATCCGCAAGGAATCCAAGCTCGAGCGTTACCCAACGCCTGAGCAGCTGGAAGACTTGCCGAGCCGCCCGCGTGGCGAGCGCCCGGCCCTGCTGACCCGTAATCGCTGATTACGGTTTTGCAGACATGAAAAAGCCGCCCTGATGGGCGGCTTTTTCGTTTGCGGCTGATTACTTCTGCTTCACGCCTTCAACACTGATATCCAGATCCAGTGTCTGCGAGGTTGGGCCTGGGCCCTTGATGCCGAAGTCGTTCAGGTTCAGGGTAGTGGTGGCGTTGAAGCCAGCGCGCTCGCCGCCCCATGGATCCTTGCCTTCACCGTTGAAGGTAGCCTTGAAGGTTACCGGCTTGGTCACACCGTGCAGGGTCAGGTCGCCGGTCACATCAGCGGTCTTGTCACCGGTCGATTTGACTGCGGTGGAGACGAACTTGGCCTCTGGATACTTGCTGACGTCCAGGAAGTCCTTGCTCGCGATGTGCTTGTCACGTTCGGCATGGTTCGACCACAGGCTGGCGGTCTTCAGGTCGACGTTGATCTTGCTGGCTTCAGGCTTGGCCGAATCCCAGGTAAAGCTACCGTCGAAGTCTTTGAAAGTACCGTGGATGAAGCTGTAGCCCAAATGGCTGATCTTCCAGTCAACGAACGCGTGCTGGCCTTCCTTGTCGATCTTGTAGTCAGCAGCCATGGCCTGACCAGCGGCGAACAGAGCGGTACCGAGCGCCAGAGCGGCAAAAGTCTTTTTCAACATCCTTTCGATTCCTTGCAATTGAGGTTGAGGGTCAAGCTTTGCGGCCCAGCATACGAGTCAGGGTCGCGTCACGGTCGATAAAGTGGTGTTTCAGTGCTGCCAGGCCATGCAGGACGGCGAAAATCACCAGCCCCCAGGCCAGGTAAAAATGGATCACGCCAGCGGTGTCAGCCTGGTCGGGCAGGTTGCTGAGCAATGCCGGCACATCGAACAGGCCAAACACCGAGATCCCCGCGCCATCGGCGGTAGAGATCAGGTACCCGGCGATCATTACCGCAAACAGCCCTGCATATAAAGCCAGGTGGCCCAGTTTGGCTGCAACTCGGGTGAAGCGGTCATGGCTGGCCAGCACTGCCGGCGGTGGACTGATGAAACGCCACAGCACCCGCAGCAGCATTACCGCCAGCAACACCAGGCCAATACTTTTATGCAGATCCGGGCCGGCCTTGCGCCACGGGTCGTAGTAGTCAAGATCGACCATCCACAGGCCCAGGGCAAACAGCCCGAAGACTGCCAGCGCTACACCCCAGTGCATGACCATGCTGACCAGGCCGTAGCGAGTTGATGAATTGCGTACTTGCATGTTGGCGGCGCTCTCCCTTGAAGCTGCGTACAGACTAGCGCGAAACGTATCGAATAAAAGCGGAAAAAACTGCTTTGGTAGATCGAATTAATCGATGCTTATTCTCTCGACCGGTTATTAAGGAAACATTAACCCTAGACCAGCCAGGTAGGCTCGCAGAATAAGAAAGGGCCGCGATGCGGCCCTTGGGGGTGTTGGCTCAATCAGCCTTGGCTGCTGGTCGCCGGTTTCTTCACCGGCTCGGCCTTGGCGGGAGCCTTTTTCGCTTGCGCAGGCTTGTTTGCGGCCTTCTTCGCGGCATCCGATTTGGCAGCTGGCTTATGCGCAGGCGCATGCTTGGCTGGTGCGGCCTTGCTTGCCGCAGGCTTGACCGGTGCAGGCTTGGCCGCAGGCTCCGGTACCGGCGCAACCACTGGCGCTGGTTCAGGCGCCGGTGCTACTGGTGCAACTTCCGCAGCCTTGGCCACAGGTGCCGGCTTGGCTGCAGGCTCTTCTGCGCCACCAAACAGGCGCGAGAAGAAGCCAGGCTTGGCTGGCTCGGCGTCCTTGGCCTTGGCCGGCTCGTCCTTGGCTGGCGCGCTGTCCGCCTTGGCCGCCTTGTCGCCGCCGCCAAACAGATTGGAGAAGAAGCCGCCCTTGGCCGCTGCGGCGCCGGTTGCGGCAGCTGCCGCCACAGGCACGGCCTTGACCGGGTCAAACGACTTGCCTGCCAGCAGGTCCTGCACCTGGCCGGCAGCACGCTGGCCGCTGCGCAGGGCGCCTTCGAGCGTGCCTGGGTAGAGCGCGTCGGTATGCTCACCAGCAAAGCTGATGCGCTGCAAAGGGCGCTCCCACAGGCGCCAGTATTTGCTGATCTGACCAGGGCCATATGCCAGATAGGCACCACCAGTACCGGGATCGGCGCTGTAGCGCTTCACTTCATAGCCAGTGAATGCGCCGCGCGCCTTCGGGTAGAACGCATGCAGGCGGATCAGCACCTGGTCGGCCATCTGCTTGTCGCCAAAGGCCTGCAACAGACGGGCGTTGTCGCCCGAGAGGTTGATCACCACGTTGGCACCACCTTTCAGCGCCGGCTCGATCCAGAGCATGCCCAGGCCGGTGTTGCTGAAGATCTCACCCGACATCCGCGCCCGGCTTTCCCACACAGGCTGTTTGAACTTGAGCAGTATCTGGTCGCGCCAGCCATAGTTGGTGCCTTTGATCGCAGCCATATGCTGGTTGTCCAGGCCTGGGGTCATCTGGATCTTGGCCAGTGCCCGCAGCGGCACCGCCATCACCAGGTAGTCGGCGCGATAGCCAACAGCGCCGACCTTGACGGTAACGCCGTCCTTGTCCTGGACGATCGCGGTAACCGGTGCGTTGGTCTTGATGGTTTTCAGCTGTTTGACGAAGGCCTGAGCCAGCACCGGGCTACCGCCAGGCAGGCGCGCAGCACGCAGGTCACGGTCGCTGACGCCACGATAGACGCGGGTCTGCTGGGCGAAATAGAGCAGCGACAGGCGCGAAGGCTCGTCATAACGGCTGCGAATCTGCTGGTTGATCAATTGCCGCGCAGTGGCGGGCAGTTGCAAACGGTCGAGCCAGTTGGCGACGTTGATCTGGTCGAGGGCGAATAGCGTGCTGTTGGCCTGCGGGTTGAGCGGGTCGTCGATCGAGCGGGCCAGATCGTCGAGGGTTTTCTCGTAGCGCTTGAGCGCTTCGGCAGTTGCCGGCTGCTTGACGGCCAGGTCAGCTGCGCTGAAGTATTCGCCATCGATCAGGTAGCCCGGCGTGCGCACGAACTCAGGGGCCGGCAAGGTATCGAGCTTGAAGCGATCCAGGTACTGGTTGAGTACCGGCTGGGCTTTGCCGTTGCCGATCCATTCGCTGGTGGCCAGGCCAGAGCGCCCGCCCATGCCCGCCTTGGCTTCCAGCAGCGTGACCTGCCAGCCTTTGTTCTGCAGCTCGTAGGCAGCCGTCAAGCCGGCCAGGCCGCCACCGACGACGATTGCCGTGGGTGTCTTGTCCTGCGCCAGCGCCGAGGTGCTGGAAAATCCGATCAATACCAACGCGCACAGGCGCACCCAAGCAGCAGCCATGTCGGCAAACTCCGGTTGAAAACAGGTCGATGAAAACGGGAAAGAAGCCCCGAGAAAATTGCGCTAAGAATACGTCACCCGTGGGCACCCTGCCAGCAGGGCGATGCCAAGCCGCTTACGCAACTGGCATTTTTGTCAGTAGCCAGCAGCGCCGCTTTCGTCGGACAGTGGCGTCGACGACCGCAGCGGGACTTTCAGCCATGCAACAGCACCACTACTTTCTGGCTGACCTTGTCAGGCCTGGCCGGCACCGAAAGCGTGCCTGGTCACTACGCCAGTTCGCCCACCCGCCAGTTGCTGCTGGGGCCATTTCGCACCCTGACCATCTCCACCACCCACGCCGGCACCGTGCCCATCCCGGCCCTGAGCTGGCAGCCCGTTGTGCGCCATTGAGCCTGATCACGGTTGTGGTGGCCGGCACCTTTGCTTAGGCTTGTGCGGTCAAACCAAGCCGTGCCGCCAGGAGAAGTGCCGATGGGCCTCAATGATCAGTGGATGCAACGTGACCTCAAGGTCCTGTGGCACCCCTGCACCCAGATGAAAGACCACGAAAAGCTGCCGCTGATCCCGATCAAGCGCGGCGACGGCGTGTGGCTCGAGGACTTCGAAGGCAAGCGCTACCTGGACGCCGTCAGTTCGTGGTGGGTCAACGTGTTCGGCCATGCCAATCCGCGCATCAACCAGCGCATCAAGGACCAGGTCGACCAGCTCGAACACGTGATTCTGGCTGGCTTCAGCCATCAGCCGGTGATCGAGCTGTCCGAGCGCCTGGTAGCCATGACTCCAGCCGGGCTGGACCGAGTGTTCTACGCCGACAACGGCTCGTCGTGCATCGAAGTCGCGCTGAAGATGAGCTTCCATTACTGGCTGAACAAGGGCCAGAGCAGCAAGAAGCGCTTCGTCACCCTGACCAACAGCTACCACGGTGAAACCATCGCAGCGATGTCGGTGGGCGATGTACCGCTGTTCACCGAGACTTACAAGACGCTGTTGCTCGACACCATCAAGGTGCCCAGCCCGGACTGCTACCTGCGCCCTGAAGGGGTCAGCTGGGAGGAGCACTCGCGGACGATGTTCCTGGCCATGGAGCAGACCCTCGCCGAGCATCACGCCACTGTCGCGGCAGTCATCGTCGAGCCGCTGATCCAGGGCGCCGGCGGCATGCGCATGTACCACCCGGTGTACCTCAAGCTGCTGCGCGAAGCCTGCGACCGTTATGGCGTGCACCTGATCCACGACGAGATTGCCGTGGGCTTTGGCCGCACCGGGACGATGTTCGCCTGCGAGCAGGCCGGCATCCGCCCGGACTTCCTCTGCCTGTCCAAGGCCCTCACCGGCGGTTACCTGCCGCTGGCGGCCTGCCTGACCACCGATGATGTCTATCAGGCTTTCTACGACGACTATCCGACCCTGCGCGCATTCCTCCACTCGCACAGCTACACCGGCAACCCGCTGGCCTGCGCTGCCGCGTTGGCAACCCTGGATATCTTCGAGCAGGACAACGTCATCGAGGCCAACAAGGCCCTGTCAGCGCGGATGGCCAGCGCTACTGCACACCTGGTCGATCACCCGCATGTGGCCGAAGTGCGCCAGACCGGCATGGCCCTGGCCATCGAAATGGTCGAGGACAAAGCCAGCAAAACCGCTTACCCATGGCAGCAACGGCGCGGACTCAAGGTATTCGAACATGCCCTGACCCGCGGCGCCCTGCTGCGCCCGCTGGGCAGCGTGGTGTACTTCCTGCCGCCGTATGTGATCACCCCCGAGCAGATCGACTTCCTTGCCGAGGTGGCCACCGAGGGCATCGATATCGCCACCCGCGACAGCATCAGCGTGGCCGTGCCGCAGAATTTCCACCCCGACTTTCGCGATCCGGGCTGAGCACAGCCCGTGCAGCAGGCCTCGGCGGTGGGCTCTCCCGCCGCCGAGGTGTATGTGTCTTCCCTAATTCCAGAGCAGAACCATGAGACTGTCCCGCTTCTTTATCGACGCCCCGCTGTCCATCGGCGAACACGACCTCCCCGAAGCCCAGGCCCATTACATCGGCCGCGTGCTGCGCATGGCCGCCGGCGATGCCGTGCAGCTGTTCGATGGCAGTGGCCAGGAGTACCTCGGCCAACTGCTTGAAGTGGGCAAGAAGAGCGTGCGCGTCAGCCTCGACCAGGCTCTGCCCGGCCAGGCCGACTCAAGCCTGCACGTGCACCTCGGCCAAGGCCTGTCGCGCGGCGAGCGGATGGACTGGGCCATCCAGAAAGCCACCGAACTGGGCGTCAACCAGATCACCCCGATCGTCAGCGAACGTTGCGAAGTGCGGCTCAAGGACGAACGCGCCGACAAGCGTCTGGCGCACTGGCGCCAGGTGGCGATCAGCGCCTGCGAACAATGCGGCCGCTCGACCCTGCCGCTGATCAATCCGCCATTGACCCTGGCCGAATGGCTGAAGGCAACCGAGGCTGACCTGAAGCTGGTGCTGCACCCGGTCGCCGAGCCGCTGACCAGTCACCAGCGGCCCGAGCGGCTGGCGTTTCTGATCGGCCCTGAAGGCGGTTTGACCGACGCCGAGGTCGAGCAGGCCAAGGCCGCCAGCTACCATGCCGCGCGCCTCGGCCCACGCGTGCTGCGTACCGAAACCGCGCCGGTAGTGGCGCTCGCAGTAGCGCAGCAGCTGTGGGGCGATTTTTAACTGCTGCTCAGCGCACGTAGAAGCTGATGGCGATGAAGTGCAGCAGGCTGCCGGCAATCACGAACAGGTGCCAGATGCCGTGCCAGTGGCGAAAGCGGCTGTCATAGGCGAAGAAGATGATGCCGATGGTGTAGCACGCACCACCGGCCGCCAGCCAGGCAAAACCGGCAGTGCCCAAAGTCTGCAGCAGCGGCTTGACCGCTACCAGCACGATCCAGCCCATCAGCGCATAGATGATGATCGACAGAATCCGCGCTTCCGAGCGCGGCTTGATCTCTTGCAGCATGCCGATCACCGCCAACCCCCAGACCACGCCGAACAGGCTCCAGCCCCACGGGCCGCGCAGGCTGATCAGGCAGAACGGGGTGTAGCTGCCGGCAATCAGCAGGTAGATCGACAGGTGATCGAGCTTGCGCATGATCACTTTGGCCTGGCCGCGGGTGCTGTGGTACAGGGTCGAGGTGCTGTATAGCAGCACCAGGGTGCCGCCGTAGATCGAGAAGCTGATGATCTTCCATGGGTCGCCTTGCAGGCCGGCGGTGATGATCAGCCAGCTGGCACCGATGAAAGCCAAGATGGCACCGACCAGGTGCGTCCAGGCATTGAAGCGTTCACCGTAATACATGCAGTCAAAGACCTCCTCGCTAGTTCCGGGTTTCAGCGCAGCGCCGCCTCGCGCACCATCCGCTCCAGCGCGACCAGGTCCGGCACCCGCGCTACTTGCTCGCCTACCTGGACCGCCGCCAGCTCCAGCGCGTTCAACGGCACGTCGACATAATTGAGCTGGCTGTCCAGCTTGCACGCCCGCGGGATGCCCTGCAGCAGCAACGCCAGGTAGCGCAGGCCGGTATCACCCAACGCATTGAGCACGACAATCCGCGCGCGCTCGCCGCACACCGTCTGGCCGCCACAGGCCGCCTCGAACCCAATCAGCGGCAAGCGTTGCTGGCGCCAGTCGAGCCAGCCCAGGTGCCAGTTTGGCTCACCGATCTGACAAGACAACGCACGCTGGCCGATCAACTCTGCCACAGCCACATTCGGCAGAACCAGGGTCCGATCACCTAGGGGCAGCAGCAGGCCGGTCAGGCTGCTGCGTTGGCCGGCGATATGTTCAAGCATGGGTTTGGCTCCAGTGGGCAATGCTTTGCAGCAGCAGCGACTCCTGATACGGCTTGCCCAGGTATTCGTTGACGCCGATGGCCATGGCTCGGTCGCGGTGCTTATGGCCGCTGCGCGAGGTAATCATGATGATCGGCAGGTCCTTCAGGCGCTGGTCCTGACGGATCCGCGTGGCCACTTCAAAGCCATCCATACGGGGCATTTCGATGTCCAGCAGCAGTACGTCAGGCCGATGCTCTGCCAGCAGGGCCATGGCATCAACGCCGTCCTTGGCGGTCAGCACGCTCATGCCGTGGCGCTCGAGCAAGCGGCTGGTGACCTTGCGCACCGTTACCGAATCGTCGACCACCATCACCAACCGTTGCCGAGGCGCGGCCTCGAACTGCCGCTGTTGATGTACATCGCCACTGGGCAGCCGGGCCAGACGCCGTTGCTGGCCGCGGAGCTGGCCGAGCAGATCGAGAATCAGCACCACCCGACCGTCACCGAGCAAGGTTGCCCCGGACAGCCCCGGCACTGCAGCAAACTGCGGGCCGAGGCTCTTGACCACGATCTCGCGGCTGGGTGACAGGCTGTCGACCTGGATCGCGAACGACGCTTCCTGGGAATGCACCAGGATCACCGGCAGCGGCACGCTCTGGCCAAGCAGGCCAGGCCGGGCAACACCGCTTTGCAGCAACTCGCCCAGGTAGCGCAGCTGGTAGGCGTGGCCGCCATACACGTAGCTCGGCGTATCCAGCTGGTAGCAGGCAGCCAGTTCGCTGGGCGGCACGCGGACGATGCCTTCGATGGTGTTGAGCGGAATGGCGTATTGCTCATCACCCAGGTGGACCATCAAGGCGCGGTTGATCGACACCGTGAATGGCAGGCGGATCTGGAAGCGCGCGCCCTTGCCGGGGCTGGAAGCGATGCTCATGGCGCCGCCGAGCTGCTTGACCTCTTCATGAACAACATCCATGCCCAGCCCGCGGCCGGAAATCTGAGTGATCTTTTCTGCCGTCGAGAAACCGGGGCGGAGGATGAACTGGAGGATTTCGTGGTCGCTCAGGCGCGCGCGCGGATCGAGCAGGCCGCGCTTGATGGCTTTGTCGCGCACCGCCGCGAGCGGCACCCCGGCACCGTCGTCACTCATCTCGATAACGATGTCGGCGCCTTCGTGGAGCAGATTCAGATGGATCGTACCTTGCTCAGGTTTACCGGCAGCCAGGCGCGCCTCGCGCGACTCCAGGCCATGGTCGACGGCGTTGCGCAGCATGTGTTCAAGCGGCGCCACCATGCGCTCCAGCACGCTGCGGTCAAGCTCGCTCTCGGCATTGCCGACCACCAACTCGACCTGCTTGCCGAGTTCGCTGGAGACCTGCCGCACGACACGTTGCAAACGCGGCACCAGGCGCTCGAACGGCACCATCAGGGTAGCGGTAAGGCCCTCCTGCAACTGGCTGTTGACCCGCGCCTGCTGCTGCAGCAGGCCGTGGGCTTCCTGCGCCCCCTGAGCCAGGGTTTCCTTCAGGTCGAGCAGGTCCGAGGCGGATTCGAACAGCGCCCGCGACAGTTGCTGCAACTGTGAATGGCGGTCCATTTCCAGCGGATCGAAATCGTCATAGCTGTCGCTTTCAGCCTGATAACGGCTGGCGCTGCTGGCCTGAGTTTCTATCTCCAGGCGCAGCAACTGATCACGCATGCGCTCAAGGGTGGTTTCCATCTCGCTGAGGGCGAACTGGGCGTCGCTGACCTGCTGCTCGATACGGCCGCGGATCAGCGCGTGCTCGCCGGCCAGGTTGCCAAGATCATCGAGCAGCTCGGCATCGACCTTGACCATATCGCCCGGCGCCCGCTCCGGGGCAACCGCTGCCGGTTCAGCGGGCACTGCCGCTTCGCTGGCGATGGCCGGCGCGGCGGCGCTGTCGGTCAACGCCGCGCTGCTGAAGTTGCGGATGTAGTCGATCAGCGCCGTGGCCGCATGCAGCGGCTCGCCCAGGCGCACCGCATCGAGCATGTGCGCCAGGCGGTCGTGGCAGTTCTGCAGCAGGGCAAACAGCGCTGCGGTCGGCGGCAGGCGGCCAGCGGCAAGCAGCTCGTAGAGAAATTCCAGCTCATGGGCGAGGTCGCCGATCGCGGCGATTTCGACCATGCGCGCGCCGCCCTTGAGCGTATGCAGGTCGCGCAGCAGGGTCTCGACCTCGACACTGCTGCGCGGGTCGGCCTGCCAGCGGGCCAGCGCTGCCGCAGAGCTTTCGACGATGTCCGAGCTTTCTTCGAGGAACACCTCGAGTAGCTCCTGATCACCTGGGCTGTCCGCCGCTTCGGCGGGTTCAACAGGCTCTACAGTAGCCGGAGCCTGACTTGGCTCGGGCGGTGCTTCGAGCAGCGCTGGCTGCACTACTTGCGCATATTCGAGGGGCGGCAGCGGCGTGATCCCATCACGGCCGATCAAGCCGGTGCCATCGGGCGCCAGCGCTTGATCGAGCAGTGCGCGCAAACCGTCGACGCACTCGCCGCGCGAGCTGACTTCCTGCCCGGCGGCAATCTCGTCGAGCATGTCGATCAGCACGTCGTGGGCCTGGCGGGCCTGGTTGAAAAAGCGCGTGTCGGCGACCAGGCTGCCCTCTTCCACCGCACCGTACAGATCGAGCAGCGCCTCACAGACCTCGTCCACTTGCCAGAGGTCGGCCAGGTTCGCGCCGTGGCTGAGATTGGTCAGTTCGTCGAGCAGGGTTTCCAGCTCCTGACGCTGCTGCGGTTGCTGCTGCCAGCGCGCCAGCAGCGACTCGGCATCGAGCAGAATGTCCATGCTCTCGGCCAGAAAGCTGGCGATCAGCTGCGGGTCACGCCGACTACGGCGATTGGCCGAGGATTCGTCGTGCAATGCCGCTAACTGAGCATCGACGCCCTGACCAACCTGTTCGATCAACTCGGCGGCGCCGGCGATGGGCGCCAGCGGTGTGCTGTGCAGCTGCGCCAGGCCCAGATGGAACAGCGCGTGGGCGGCTTCCAGCCAGTCGAGTTCGGTCTGTTGCAGGCGCAACTCATGGCTGCGGTATTCCCGCGCGAGCCGATCGAAGGCCGTGGCCAGCTCGGCGATCGGCATCACCCCGGCCATGGCGGCGCTGCCCTTGAGCGTGTGCAGCGCGCGCTGCAAGCTGTCGCTGACCGGCGTGCCATGGCTGTCGGCAGCTAGCAGAAACGCCTCGAGGCTGGCCAGATGGCCTTGCGCCTCGTTACGGAAGATCTCCAGCAACTGCGGATCAAGCCCATCCAGCCCCGCCGCGACAGGGGCTTCGTTGACGGCCAGCGCATGCAACTGGCTGACCAGATGCTCGACCTCGGCCAGCGGCGGCAAATGGCCCACGGCGAAGTCGGCGAGCAGGTCCGGCAGGCGCACGAAAGCCTGCTGCAAGGCGACCAGGCCTTGCCCGGCCAGGCCGACCCGGCCTTCGAGCACCCGGTTGATCAGCCGCTCGGCGCCCCAGGCCAGCTCCGCCAGAGCTTCGGCGCGGACCATGCGGCCGCTGCCCTTGAGCGTGTGCAAAGCCCGGCGCACTTCGATCAGCGCCTCACGCAGGCTGTTGTCGGCACGCCAGCGCAGCCAGTGGCGTTCGATCTCGGGCAGCAGCTCGTTGGCTTCTTCAAGGAATACCTCGCGCAACTCGGCGTCGATTTCCTCGCCTTCATCGGCCAGTGCGCCATGCCCACAGTTCACGCCAAGTGCCGTCAGGCTGGACCTGGCCATGTCGATGAACGGCTGGGCGTCGGCCAGCGGATCAGCCACGCGCCACTGCAAATAGCATTCGCCGGCACACAACGCATCGGCCAGGTGGGTCAGTTCATCCAGCTGTGGCTCTTCCTCCAGATGCGCAAGCCAGCCCTGCACATAGCCTGCGGCACCGGCAAACAGCTCGGCGGCAGCAGGCAGCATGAGCATCGCCAATGCACCGCGCACTTGCTGCAACAACCCCGGCAAGGCTTGCAGGCGCTGACGTGGCCAGCCCGATTCGAGGCAGTCGCCAATCAGGTCCTTGGCCTGTTGCAGCACCGACACCGCTTCGCTGAGGACCACGTGGCGGATGTGCGCCATGTCCGAGCCGGGCATGCTGCCCTGGCCGCTTTCTTCCAGGGGGCCGACCATACCATTGAGGGTTGCCTCGACGTACAGCAGGGCCCCGGCAACGTCCATCAACAGCGCATCGTCGACGCTCTGCTGATCCTGTGCCAGAGCCTGCAACGCCAGCACCTGATCGATGATGACCCGCCGCGGTTGCTGGAAATTCAACACTGCCAGGGTGTCTGCGACCTGACGCAAGGGCGCGACCAGGGCGTCCAGTTGCTCGCGCGATTGCTCGCCTCGGACAAACTGATCGAGGCAGTCCTTGATCCGCATCAGGTCATCGCACAGCGCCGCCACCACCGAACGCAGGGCGTCGCGGCCCTGGCCAGCCTGTAGTTGCTCGCGCCAGTTGCCCAGCGACAGGTCCAGGTCAGCCAGGTCTGCAGCACCGGCCAGGCGCTGCGCCGCTTCACCCATCAGGCTGCCTTGGGCCAATGGCTCGACACCACGGCACTCACGCAGGCGATTGAGCAACGGCAGCATCACCAGCGGCAGGTCGTGGCGGGCGCCGCGCAGGCGCTCAAGGTAAGGTGGTAGCTGTTCAAGGCCACGGAACATCGCGCCGAGGCAGTCGCCGCGCGGGCTGATCTGGCCGTCGGCCATGGCCCGCCCGAGCAGCTCGAGTTCTTCGGCCAGGCGCGTCGCCCCGCGCAGTTCAAGCATGCGCAGGCAACCGTGGACCAGGTGCAGGTTATCCACATACAGCGCCAGCGTGGCCAGCTCCGTAGGGTCGCCGGCAAACCGCTCAAGCGCCTGCCGGGCCTGGGCCAGGCAATCGAGAATGGGCGCCTTGGTCCAGGCCAGGGCGACCGTGTCGTGACGTTCGGGGCTTACTGCTGCCGAGGCCATGGGTTACTCCTCAGCGGGGTTCGGCCGGGGCCGGCAGGGTGAAACCGGAGACCGAGCGGCGCATCTCGCTGGCCATCCGCGCCAGGTGGCGAATGCTGTCGGCGGTGGCGCCGGAGCCGCTTGAGGTCTGCGCGGTAATCTGCTGGATCACAGCCATGGTGTGGGAAATCTGCCCGGCTGAAGAGGTCTGCAGTTGGGCGGCATCGGAAATACTGTGGATCAGCTCGGCGAGAGTCTGCGAGACGCCTTCAATTTCCGCCAGAGCCACCCCGGCATCCTGCGCCAGACGCGCTCCGCGGACTACTTCGGCGGTGGTCTGCTCCATGGAGATGACCGCCTCGTTGGTGTCGGTCTGAATGGTCCGCACCAACGCCTCGATCTGCCGGGTGGCCGACGACGAGCGTTCGGCCAGACGCTGGACTTCGTCGGCAACCACGGCAAAACCGCGGCCGGCTTCACCGGCCAGCGAGGCCTGAATCGCTGCGTTGAGGGCGAGAATGTTGGTCTGTTCGGCAATGTCGTCGATCAGGCTGACGATGTCGCCGATCTCCTGAGACGACTCACCCAGGCGCTTGATCCGTTTGGCGGTGTCCTGAATCTGCTCGCGAATGTTGTCCATGCCGTGGATGGTGTTGTGCACCACCTCGTTGCCTTTGTTGGCGATGGCCACCGAACGCTCGGCGACCTTGGCCGACTCGTAGGCGTGGGCCGACACCCGGTCGATCGACTCGACCATGTCGCCCACCGCCACCGAGGCTTCGCTGATCTGCTCGGCCTGCTGCTCAGAGGCCTTGGCCAGCTGGCGTGCGGTGTTCTGCGTGTCCTGCACGGCGGCGGCAACCTGCAGGGCGCTGTGGTTGATGGTGGTGACCAGGTCACGCAGCTGGTCCACCGAGTAGTTGATCGAGTCGGCGATGGCCCCGGTGAAGTCTTCGGTGACCGACACCGTCACTGTCAGGTCGCCGTCGGCCAGCTCCTCGATTTCGTCGAGCAGGCGCATGATTGCCTGCTGGTTGCGCTCGTTCTTTTCCGCGGTTTCACGCAGCTGGCGATTGGTCGCGCGGACCATCACCGAGCCGATGAGGATGATCGAGGCCAGCGCCAGCAAGCCGAGCACGTAGCCGCCAACGGTATCGAGGGTGCGCCCGTTGGCCAGGTTCTCGAAGCTGTTGGCCAGGTGCGAGGCTTCATCGAGCAGGGTTTGCGACAGGCTGAAGATATTGCTCGCTGCTTCGCGCACGCGGAACAGTTCGGGGGAGGTTTCGAGGATTTCATCGACACTGCCGGAGACAAACTGGAACAGCTCGGCAATCTCCGCCAGTCGCGCGCGGGCATCGGCGTCCTCGACCCGAGTGACCTGGATCGCCAGGTTGCCGCCGAGCATGCCTTCAAGCACCTGACCAAAGCGGCTGGCATCGCGGCCAAAGGCATCGGCCGCCTGCGCTGCCGAGTCATCGCCGGCCAGCACGGTGTTGACCGAACCCAGAATCCGCTCAGCCAGCAACAACTGGCGCTGGGCTACCGCCACTTGCGCGGCGGGGGCACCGCTTTGCAGGAGGATCTCGACCACCTTCTCGTACTCGACCTGCAACTGCGGCACGGTCTCGGCCAGGGTGGCCGCGACCTGGTGCAGCGACAACACGGTCTGTTCGCTGGCGAGGATCACGTCGGTGTTCTTGCGCAGCGTCTCCCAGTCCTGGCGCACCGCTTCCATTTCATCGCGGACCTTGGCTGGCGCTGCCGGCAGCGCGGTGGCCTTGTCACCTTCACGCAGGTAGCCCCAGCGCCGCTCGAAGTCGTTGCGCGCATCCGACAGCAGGCGAAACGCCAGGGCCTTGCCGGCAGCAGCCTCGGTAGCGTTCTTGGCGATACGTTGGGACAGCACGCGCAACTCACCGGCGTGGCCGATGTACTGCTTGTCGTAATTGGACTGGGTGTTGAGATAGGCGAAGTTGGCGAACAGCAGGATGATCGACAGGATCAGCACCACGAACAGCACGGTGATCTGCGCACTGCTGCGCACGCGCGGGGTCACGGCCGGTGGAGTGACGGGGCTGACAGGCTTGTTCACGATCGATCCTCTACAACGCTACATCAAGAAAACCCGGCGCCTGGGCCAGGGCCAGCGGGCTGAAGATGGCCCAGTTGTGCTCGCGGGCAAAATGGCCCTGCACAAACGGCGTCGCCGCCGCCAGCAACGGCTGCGGTGGCGACAGGTCAAGGCTGCTCAGGCTGAAGTGCTGCAACCCCAGCACCTCATCGACCAGCAAGCCGGCAAACAGTGCCTCGTGATCCAGCACCAGCACCCGCCGTTGCTTGCCTGGCGGCAGTGGCCCAAGGCCAAAAAAACTGCTCAGGTCCATCACCGGCAACAGCCGCCCACGCAGGTTGGCCACCCCGCAGACCCACGGCTGCACGCCGGGGACGCGGCTGCTGCGCGGCTCGCGCAAGACTTCGGCGACTTCGACCATGGGCGCCACGAACCACTGCTCGGCAACGCGAAAGCCAATCCCGCTCCACTGTTGCAGCCGGCTGTCCTGCGACGGCTGATCGGCCTCCAGCAGACGGCAGCGGCGATCGATGTCGAGCAGCAGCTCGAACGCAGTCAGCGAGGCGCGGCGGGTGGTCAAATGTCGAGCACCGCTTTCAGCTTGGCCAGCAGCGAGTCTTCATCGACCGGCTTGATGAGAAAATCACGCGCGCCCTGGCGCGCCGCCCAGACCCGATCGGTTTCCTGGTCCTTGGCGGTGATGACGATTACCGGGATGCCGCTGGTAGCGGCGTCCTTGCTCAGCTGGCGAGTTGCCTGAAAGCCGTTGAGGATGGGCATGACGATGTCCATCAGGACCACATCGGGCTTTTCCTGGCGGGCCAGCGCCACGCCGTTGGCGCCGTTGTCGGCCTTGAGCACCTCATGGCCATGCTTTTCCAGGATCGCGGTGAGTTTGTGCAACTCTGTCGGCGAATCATCGACAATCAGAACTCGGGCCATGCTGTTCCCCATTGAAGGAAAGTGCCGCCGCCATGCCAGGCGCGGTCAGGATGCAGGTTGCGCCTGAGCGGCAAATTCCGGCACATGGGCCCGGATCGCCTCAAGCAATTCTTCTTTGCTGAATGGTTTGGTCAAAAATTGATCAGAGCCAACGACGCGGCCGCGGGCCTTGTCGAACAGGCCATCACGCGACGACAGCAGGATCACCGGGGTGTCCTTGAAGGCGCTGTTGTGCTTGATCACGGCGCAGGTCTGGTAACCGTCCAGACGCGGCATCAGCACGTCGACGAAGATGATCCGCGGCCTATGGTCGACAATCTTGGCCAGCGCGTCAAAGCCGTCGCTGGCGGTGATCACTTCACAGCCGACCTCACCCAGCAGCAGCTGCGCAGTGCGGCGGATCGTGCGTGAATCGTCGATCACCATCACCTTCAGGGGTTGTTCCATAATCGCCTACCGACAATGACGTTGCGCCGCACAGTACAAGGTTCACGCGCCCGGAAAAAGCGCTGCGCCAGCGACTGTGCGCATTTACCAGCAGCTTATAGCGTGCAGCTTGAAGCTGCACGCATCCTGACAGCCTTTGCCATCGCCGCCCCCTTGACCGACGGCGCGCGCGGCGCCACCCTGAGCCACTTTATCTATTGCCATCGCGGCCCATTGCCGCCAAGAGGAATTCACCCATGAGCGTTCGCCTCGGGATTGTCATGGACCCTATCGCGTCCATCTCCTACAAAAAGGACAGTTCGCTGGCCATGCTGCTGGCAGCCCAGGCCCGCGGCTGGACGCTGTTCTACATGGAGCAGCAGGACCTGTACCAGAGCGCAGGCGTGGCGCGGGCGAAGATGCGCCCGCTGCAGGTATTCGCCAATCCCGAGAAGTGGTTCGAGCTGGACGCTGAAATCGACGCACCGCTGAGCGACCTCAACGTGATCCTGATGCGCAAGGATCCGCCGTTCGACATGGAATTCGTCTACAGCACCTACCTGCTGGAGCAGGCCGAAGCTGCCGGGGTACTGGTGGTCAATCGCCCGCAGAGCCTGCGCGACTGCAACGAAAAGCTGTTCGCCACGCTGTTCCCGCAGTGCACCCCGCCGACCCTGGTCAGCCGCCGCCCGGACATCATCCGTGCGTTTGCCGCCGAGCATGGCGATGTGATCCTCAAGCCGCTGGACGGCATGGGCGGCACCTCGATCTTCCGCCACCGGGTCGGTGACCCGAACCTGTCGGTGATCCTCGAAACCCTGACCGCGCTTGGCACCCAGCAGATCATGGCGCAAGCCTACCTGCCGGCAATCAAGGACGGCGACAAGCGCATCCTGATGATCGACGGCGAGCCGGTGCCGTACTGCCTGGCACGCATCCCGGCCAGCGGCGAAACCCGTGGCAACCTGGCTGCTGGCGGCCGTGGTGAAGCGCGCGAACTGAGCGAGCGCGACCGCTGGATCGCCGCCCAGGTCGGGCCAACCCTGCGCGAAAAGGGCCTGCTGTTCGTCGGCCTGGACGTGATCGGCGAGCATCTGACCGAAATCAACGTGACCAGCCCGACCTGCATCCGCGAAATCGACAACGCCTACGGCACCCAGATCGGCGTGCAGTTGATGGACGCCATTGATCGCAAGCTGAAGGCGCGCTGACCACCGACGCGAAGCGCAATCGCTCAGTGCGGTATGATGCCGGTCCTTTGACCTGCTGCCCCGCCTGGCGATTGCTGGATACCCGATGACGCTGCCCGCTGACATCCCTGCCGACCTGCTGCCACCCCGCGTTCGCCCGGTGGACCGGCTTGGCTTTACCTTGTTTCTGGCTGCCCTGGTGCACCTGGCGCTGATCCTCGGGGTCGGCTTCACTGTGGTCAAGCCGAGTGAAATCCGTCACACCATGGATATCACCCTGGCAACCTTCAAGAGCGAGAAAGCGCCTGAGAAGGCCGACTTCCAGGCCCAGGACAACCAGCAAGGCAGCGGTACCCTGGACAAGAAAGCGGTGCCCAAGACCACTGAACTGGCGCCGTTTCAGGACAGCAAGATCAACAAGGTCACGCCTCCGCCGGCCGCCAAGCGCGAAACGCCACCTGCTCCGCAGAAGGCAGCGGTCGCCACCACGGCAGCCAAGGTGCAGAAGGTCGAACCCAAGCCGAAGGAAACCAAGGCCCAGCCCAAGCCTCCTGCGGCGACCCCGGAATTTGACAGCTCGCAGCTGTCGAGCCAGATCGCCAGCCTTGAAGCCGAGCTGTCCAACGAGCAGCAGCTGTATGCCAAGCGGCCCAAGATCCATCGCTTGAATGCGGCTTCGACCATGCGCGACAAAGGCGCCTGGTACAAAGAGGAGTGGCGCAAGAAGGTCGAGCGGGTCGGCAACCTCAACTACCCCGACGAGGCGCGCCGCCAGCAGATCTACGGCAACCTGCGCATGATGGTTTCGATCAACCGCGATGGCTCGTTGTTCGAGGTGCTGGTGCTGGAGTCGTCCGGCCAACCGCTGCTGGATCAGGCCGCGCAGCGCATCGTTCGCCTTGCCGCGCCGTTCGCGCCGTTTACCGGTGATCTGGCCGAATTCGACCGTTTGGAGATCATTCGTACCTGGCGCTTTGCCCGCGGCGACCGGCTGTCGAGCAACTAAACCGCGTCAGTGTTTTTTTCTCACAGCTTGCAGCTTGAAGCTGGCGTCGCCTGGCGCCACACTACCCCCATGAAAAACCTCACTCCGAGTTACCTCAAGCATCAGTTCCTGATCGCCATGCCGCACATGGCCGATCCGAACTTTGCCCAGACCCTGACCTATATCGTTGAGCACAACGCCAATGGCGCCATGGGCCTGGTGGTCAACCGGCCGCAGGAACTCAACCTGGCAGACATCCTCGAGCAGTTGCGCCCGGACGAAGAACCGCCGTTGAGTACCCTGCAAGTACCGATCTACATCGGCGGGCCGGTACAGACCGACCGCGGCTTTGTTCTGCACAGCAGCGAGCGCAGCTATGAGGCCACCATCGAGCTCGAAGGCCTGTCGCTGTCGACCTCGCAGGATGTGCTGTTTGCCCTGGCCAACGGCGAAGGCCCGGCGCAGAGCCTGATCACCCTCGGTTACGCGGGTTGGGAAGCCGGCCAGCTGGAGGCCGAACTTGCCGACAACGCCTGGCTCAACTGCCCATTCGACCCTGAAATCATCTTCAGCCTGGCCAGCGACCAGCGCCTGAGTGCGGCAGCAGCGTCGCTGGGCATCAATCTCAGCCTGCTGACCAGCCAGGCAGGTCACGCCTGATGGCCGAGGTGCGCCTGCTGCTGGGCTTTGACTACGGCACCAAACAGATCGGCGTGGCGGTTGGCCAGGTCATCACCGGCCAGGCCCGCGAGCTGTGCACCCTGCGTGCCCAGGACGGTATTCCGGATTGGGCCCAGGTGGAAAAACTGATCAAGGAATGGAAGCCCGACGCCATCGTCGTTGGCCTGCCGCTGAACATGGACGGCACCCCCAGCGAGATGAGCGCCCGCGCGCAGAAGTTCGCCAACCGCCTGCACGGCCGCTATAACCTGCCGGTGCACACCCACGACGAGCGCCTGACCACCTTCGAAGCCAAGGGCGAGCGCATGGCCCGTGGCGGTCAGCGCGGCACCTATCGCGACAACCCGGTCGACGCCATCGCCGCCGCGCTGCTCCTGCAGGGCTGGCTGGAGGCCAATACCGGTCACTGATTCCACCTTTCGCTTTGCCGCCGGGTCTGCCGGCGCCCCGAGGAGCACGCAATGAGCCTACCTAACCCCGCCGAGTTGATCCGGCAGATGGCCGTCGACCTTCGCGCCCACCTGGCCCGCCGCAACATTGCCGAGCCGCGCTTCATCGGCATCCGCACCGGTGGTGTGTGGGTCGCTCAGGCGCTGCAGCAGGAGCTTGCCGACAGCAGCCCGCTGGGCACCCTGGATGTGTCGTTCTATCGCGACGACTTCAGCCAGAACGGCCTGCACCCGCAAGTGCGCCCCTCCGAGCTGCCGTTCGAGGTCGAAGGTCAGCACCTGGTGCTGGTCGATGACGTGCTGATGAGCGGGCGCACAATTCGCGCTGCCCTCAACGAACTGTTCGATTATGGCCGCCCGGCCAGCGTCACCCTGGTGTGCCTGCTTGACCTGGATGCCGGCGAACTGCCGATCCGGCCCAACGTGCTCGGCGCCACGCTGTCACTGGCAGCCCATGAGCGGGTAAAATTGACCGGCCCGGCCCCGCTCGCCCTCGAGCGCCAGGACCTTGCTACCGCTTCCGCCCTTTAAGAGTCCCCCGCGATGACGCCACTCGACGCCAAGCGCCCGCTGCAGCTCAATGATCAGGGCCAGCTGCGCCACTTCCTCTCGCTTGATGGTTTGCCCCGCGAACTGCTCACCGAGATTCTCGACACTGCCGACTCGTTTCTTGAAGTCGGCGACCGGGCAGTGAAGAAAGTCCCGTTGCTGCGCGGCAAGACCGTGTGCAACGTGTTCTTCGAAAACTCCACCCGCACCCGCACCACCTTCGAGCTGGCGGCCCAGCGGCTGTCAGCCGACGTCATCAGCCTGAACGTGTCGACCTCCTCGACCAGCAAGGGCGAGACCCTGTTCGACACCCTGCGCAACCTTGAGGCCATGGCCGCGGACATGTTCGTCGTGCGCCACTCCGACTCGGGCGCGGCGCACTTCATCGCCGAGCACGTGTGCCCGGACGTTGCCGTGATCAACGGTGGCGACGGCCGCCACGCGCACCCGACCCAGGGCATGCTCGACATGCTCGCCATTCGCCGCCACAAAGGCAGCTTCGAGAACCTCTCGGTAGCCATCGTCGGCGATATCCTGCACTCGCGGGTGGCCCGCTCCGACATGCTCGCGCTGAAGACCCTGGGCTGCCCGGACATCCGCGTGATCGGCCCGAAAACCCTGATCCCGGTGGGCATCGAGCAGTACGGCGTGAAGGTCTACACCGACCTCGCCGAAGGCCTCAAGGACGTCGACGTGGTGATCATGCTGCGCCTGCAGCGTGAGCGCATGGCCGGCGGCCTGCTGCCCAGCGAAGGCGAGTTCTACCGCCTGTTCGGCCTGACCACGGCGCGCCTGGCCGGGGCCAAACCGGATGCCATCGTCATGCATCCGGGGCCGATCAACCGCGGCGTCGAGATCGAATCGGCAGTCGCCGACGGTAAACATTCGGTGATCCTCAACCAGGTCACCTACGGCATCGCCGTGCGCATGGCGGTGCTGTCGATGGCCATGAGCGGGCAGAACACGCAACGACAACTGGACCAGGAGCACGCCCTGTGAGCATCAGTATTCTTGGCGCCCGGGTCATCGATCCGATTAGCGGCCTGGACAGCATCAGCGACCTGCACCTGGAAGCGGGCAAGATCGTCGCCATCGGCGCCGCCCCGGCCGGTTTCAGCGCCAGCCGCAGTATCGACGCCAACGGCCTGGTCGCCGCACCGGGCCTGGTCGACCTCGACGTCGCCCTGCGCGAGCCGGGCTACAGCCGCAAGGGCAACATCGCCAGCGAAACCCGCGCAGCCGTCGCCGGTGGCGTCACCAGCCTGTGCTGCCCACCGCAGACCAAGCCGGTGCTGGACACCTCGGCAGTGGCCGAGCTGGTGCTCGACCGTGCCCGTGAAGCCGGCAACAGCAAGGTCTACCCGATCGGCGCCCTGACCAAGGGGCTTGAAGGCGAGCAACTGGCCGAGCTGGTGGCCCTGCGTGATACCGGCTGCGTAGCATTTGGCAACGGTTTGAAGCAGATCCCCAACAACCGCACCCTGGCGCGCGCGCTGGAGTACGCCGCCACCTTCGACCTGACCGTGGTGTTTCACTCCCAGGACCATGACCTGGCCCTCGGCGGGCTGGCCCACGAAGGTGCGATGGCCAGCTTCCTCGGCTTGCCCGGCATCCCGGAAAGCGCCGAAACCGTCGCCCTGGCGCGCAACCTGCTGCTGGTCGAGCAAAGTGGCGTGCGTGCGCACTTCACCCAGATCACCAGCGCCCGCGGCGCCCGCCTGATTGCCCAGGCGCAGGCACTGGGCCTGCCGGTCACGGCCGACGTAGCGTTGTACCAGCTGATCCTCACCGACGAAGCGCTGCGCGACTTCTCCAGCCTGTACCACGTGCAGCCACCGCTGCGCACCGCGGCGGATCGCGATGGCCTGCGTGAAGCGGTCAAGTCGGGGGTGATCCAGGCGATTTCCAGCCATCACCAGCCGCACGAGCGCGATGCCAAACTGGCGCCGTTTGGCGCTACCGAGCCTGGTATCAGCAGTGTCGAGCTGTTGTTGCCGTTGGCGATGACGCTGGTCGAGGATGGCCTATTGGATCTGCCGACCTTGCTTGCGCGACTGACCAGCGGGCCTGCCCAGGCACTGCGCTTGCCGGCAGGTGAGCTGAAGGTTGGCGGTGCGGCGGATCTGGTGTTGTTTGATCCAAAGGCCTCGACCGTGGCCGGTGAGCATTGGCTGTCGCGCGGCGACAACTGCCCGTTCATCGGCCACTGCCTGCCGAGTGCGGTGCGTTATACGCTGGTGGACGGCCACATCTGCCACGAAGCCTGAGGCTTGGCGCGGCCGTTCCTGCACCGACCGCGAACACCGCGATCTGTAGGAGCGGCCTTGTGTCGCGAAAGGCCCGCACAGCGGGCCCGGCGATGTCGGCGGCGAAGCTGAAAATATGGGGCCGCTCCGCGACCCTTTCGCGACACAAGGCCGCTCCTACGCCGACCGCGTACCCCATCGGGCATCGCTTGGCCCTGAAGCCAACCATCCATCCGCCAAGGTTGAAATCTTTCCCCCCTCCCCCCATATGAGTCTGCATCAGGCATTTTCGCCCCGCTGCGTGGAGACTCTCCCTTGACTACCATCGTTTCAGTCCGCCGCCACGGCAAAGTCGTCATGGCGGGCGACGGCCAGGTATCCCTCGGCAACACCGTGATGAAAGGCAACGCGAAAAAAGTCCGCCGCCTGTACCACGGTCAGGTCATTGCAGGCTTCGCCGGGGCCACTGCCGATGCCTTCACCCTGTTCGAGCGCTTCGAAGGCCAGCTGGAAAAACACCAGGGTCACCTGGTTCGCGCCGCCGTCGAACTGGCCAAGGAATGGCGTACCGACCGCTCCCTGAGCCGCCTCGAAGCCATGCTCGCCGTGGCCAACAAAGACGCCTCGCTGATCATCACCGGCAACGGTGACGTGGTCGAGCCAGAAGACGGCCTGATCGCCATGGGTTCCGGCGGCGCCTTCGCCCAGGCCGCTGCCCGCGCACTACTGAACAAGACTGAGCTGTCGGCTCGCGAAATCGCCGAAACCGCGCTGCACATTGCCGGTGACATCTGCGTGTTCACCAACCACAACCTGACCATCGAGGAGCAGGACCTGGCCGAGTGATCAGTTGTTCTGGCGTCCCGCTCAGCGCGGGACTTTTCCACACTGATTACTGTGCCCGAGGACCGAATAGATCATGTCCATGACCCCCCGCGAAATCGTCCACGAACTCAACCGCCATATCATCGGCCAGGACGACGCCAAACGCGCCGTCGCCATTGCCCTGCGCAACCGCTGGCGGCGCATGCAGCTGCCGGCTGAGCTGCGCGCTGAAGTCACCCCGAAAAACATCCTGATGATCGGTCCGACCGGCGTCGGCAAGACCGAGATCGCCCGTCGCCTGGCCAAGCTGGCCAACGCGCCGTTCATCAAGGTCGAAGCGACCAAGTTCACCGAAGTCGGCTACGTTGGCCGCGACGTCGAGTCGATCATTCGCGACCTCGCCGACGCTGCGTTGAAGCTGTTCCGTGAGCAGGAAATCATCCGTGTGCGCCACCGCGCCGAAGATGCCGCCGAAGACCGGATACTCGATGCACTGCTGCCACAGGCCCGCAGCGCCAGCAGCTTTGCCGAAGAAGCCGCGCCGTCGAGCAGCGATACCAACACCCGTCAGCTGTTCCGCAAGCGCCTGCGCGAAGGCCAGCTGGACGACAAGGAAATCGAGATCGAAGTAGCCGAGAGCATGGGCGTCGACATCGCCGCTCCGCCCGGCATGGAAGAGATGACCAACCAGCTGCAGAGCCTGTTCGCCAACATGGGCAAGGGCAAGCGCAAGTCGCGCAAACTCAAGGTCAAGGAAGCGCTGAAGATGGTCCGCGAAGAAGAAGCGGGTCGCCTGGTCAACGAAGAAGAGCTCAAGGCCAAGGCCCTCGAAGCGGTCGAGCAGCACGGCATCGTGTTCATCGACGAGATCGACAAGGTGGCCAAGCGCGGCAATGTCGGCGGCGCCGATGTCTCCCGTGAAGGCGTACAGCGCGACCTGCTGCCGCTGATCGAAGGCTGCACGGTCAACACCAAGCTGGGCATGGTCAAGACCGACCACATCCTGTTCATCGCCTCCGGTGCATTCCACCTGAGCAAGCCGAGCGACCTGGTACCCGAGCTGCAAGGCCGTCTGCCGATCCGCGTCGAACTCAAGGCGCTCACCCCGGAAGACTTCGAGCGCATCCTGCAGGAGCCGCACGCGTCGCTGACCGAACAGTACCGCGAGCTGCTCAAGACCGAAGGCCTCACCATCGAGTTCGCGGCCGACGGCATCAAGCGTCTGGCCGAGATTGCCTATCAGGTCAACGAGAAGACCGAAAATATCGGTGCGCGTCGTTTGCACACCCTGCTTGAACGTCTGCTCGAAGAGGTTTCGTTCAGTGCTGGCGACCTGGCCAGCGCGCATGACGACACGCCGATCCGGATCGACGCCGAGTACGTCAACGGCCATCTGGGTGAGCTGGCGCAGAACGAAGATCTGTCTCGGTATATTCTGTAAGACCGCTGGGGGCTGCTACGCAGCCCTTTCGCGACACAAGGCCGCTCCTACAGACACCGCGGTCCCCTGTAGGAGCGGCCTTGTGTCGCGAAAGGGTCGCGGAGCGGCCCCCATGGCCCTCAGCTCCGAAAGAGATCCCGACCCATGCCCCGCCTCCCAACCGCGATCAACCTGCACAAAGCCTCGAAAACCCTCGCCCTGACCTACGCCCCCGGCGAGGTCTACCAGCTGCCCGCCGAATTCCTGCGGGTGCACTCGCCTTCCGCCGAGGTCCAGGGCCACGGCAAACCCATCCTGCAATTCGGCAAGATCAACGTCGGCCTCATCGGCGTGGAACCGGCCGGCCAATATGCACTGAAATTGATCTTCGACGACGGCCATGACAGCGGATTGTTCACCTGGGAATACCTCGAACAACTCAGCCTGCGTCAGGCCGAGCTGTGGGCCGACTATCTCGACGAGCTGCGCAAGGCCGGCAAATCCCGCGATCCTGCCGAATCTGTGGTCAAGCTGATGCTCTAGCGCAAGGATTGTCATGTTTAGAGCGCATTTTCTAATTTGCTCTGCTTGAATGGCTTGATGCCAGCCAGGGTTTGGGCTGTCTTGCGCAATACATGAAAGTCGGGTAACCAATGGAGCTGGCAAGCTCCCTGCATTGCATTCAGCCAAGCAGGGCCGAGCCGGTTGTTGTAGAGGTCGCGAGCGAAAGCAGGCTGTCTTCACACGCAGAATCCCCCGCAGCTCATCACCACTACGCATCCGCTCGCCGCAGCGCTGTTCCTTATCACTGGTCACCCGAGCGATCTGTACCGGCATGTGCTGTGTATCTGCCTCAGCCAGCCGGTACTCGTCTCAGGACAACGGAGCGTCGTAGATGAGTAACAAGAACAACGATGACTTGCAGCGCCAGGCCTCGGAAAACACCCTGGGCCTGAACCCGATCATCGGCATTCGCCGCAAGGATCTGCTCAGCACGGCGCGTACGGTGTTGCGCCAGGCCATCCGCCAGCCGCTGCACAGCGCCAAGCACGTCGCCCACTTTGGCCTGGAACTGAAAAACGTGCTGCTGGGCAAGTCCAGCCTGCAACCGGCCGGCGACGACCGCCGCTTCAATGATCCAGCCTGGCAACAAAACCCGCTGTACCGACGCTACCTGCAGACCTACCTGGCCTGGCGCCAGGAGCTCAACGACTGGATCAGCACCAGCGACCTGTCGCCACAGGACATCAGCCGCGGCCAGTTCGTCATCGGCCTGATGACCGAGGCCATGTCGCCGACCAATACCCTGTCCAACCCGCAAGCGGTCAAACGCTTCTTCGAAACCGGCGGCAAGAGCCTGCTCGATGGCATGTCCAACCTGGCCAAGGACATGGTCAGCAATGGCGGCATGCCCAGCCAGGTCAACAAGGACGCGTTCGAAGTGGGCAAGAACCTCGGCACCAGCGAAGGCGCAGTGGTGTTTCGCAACGACGTGCTCGAGCTGATCCAGTACCGGCCGATCACCGAACAAGTGCACGCCCGGCCGTTGCTGGTGGTGCCGCCGCAGATCAACAAGTTCTACGTCTTCGACCTGAGCCCGGACAAGAGCCTGGCGCGCTTTTGCCTGCGCTCGCACCAGCAGACCTTCATCATCAGCTGGCGCAACCCGACCAAGGCCCAGCGCGAATGGGGCCTGTCGACCTACATCGATGCGCTCAAGGAAGCGGTCGACGCGGTGCTGGCGATCACCGGCAGCAAGGACTTGAACATGCTTGGGGCCTGTTCCGGCGGCATCACCTGCACCGCGCTGGTCGGCCACTACGCCGCGCTCGGCGAGAACAAGGTCAACGCTCTGACCCTGCTGGTCAGCGTGCTCGACACCACCATGGACAACCAGGTCGCGCTGTTTGTCGACGAGCAGACCCTGGAGTCAGCCAAGCGCCACTCCTACCAGGCCGGCGTACTCGAAGGCAGCGACATGGCCAAGGTGTTTGCCTGGATGCGCCCCAATGACCTGATCTGGAACTACTGGGTCAACAACTACCTGCTTGGCAACGAGCCGCCGGTGTTCGACATCCTGTTCTGGAACAATGACACCACGCGCTTGCCGGCGGCCTTCCACGGCGACCTGATCGAGATGTTCAAGAACAACCCGCTGACCCGCCCCCAAGCGTTGGAAGTGTGCGGCACGGCCATCGACCTCAAGCAGGTCAAGTGCGATATCTACAGCCTGGCCGGCACCGCCGACCACATCACGCCGTGGCAGGCCTGCTACCGCTCGGCGCATCTGTTCGGTGGCAAGATCGAGTTCGTGTTGTCCAGCAGCGGCCACATCCAGAGCATCCTCAACCCGCCAGGCAATCCCAAGGCGCGCTTCATGACCGGTGAAGATCGCCCGGACAGCCCGCTGGCCTGGCAGGAAAACGCCATCAAGCACGCCGACTCCTGGTGGCTGCACTGGCAAGCCTGGCTCGGCGAGCGTGCGGGCGAGCTGAAAAAAGCCCCAGCGCGGCTGGGCAATCGGGCCTATGTCGCCGGCGAAGCTGCACCGGGCACCTACGTTCACGAACGTTGAGCATGACCGCCACGGCCTAGCGCCGTGGCGCTTCGTTCCTCACAGAGTTTCGCGCATGCCGCAACCCTATGTTTTTCGCACCGTCGAGCTGGACGACCAGTCCATCCGCACGGCGGTTCGCCCAGGCAAGCCGCACCTGACGCCGTTGCTGATCTTCAACGGCATCGGCGCCAACCTTGAGCTGGTGTTTCCATTCATCGAGGCGCTTGACCCGGACCTCGAGGTAATTGCCTTCGACGTGCCCGGTGTGGGCGGCTCATCGACGCCGCGCCAGCCATATCGCTTTCCTGGCCTGGCCAAGCTGACCGCGCGCATGCTCGACTACCTCGACTACGGCCAGGTCAACGTCATCGGCGTGTCCTGGGGCGGCGCCCTCGCCCAGCAATTCGCCCATGATTACCCCGAGCGCTGCAAGAAGCTGGTGCTGGCGGCCACGGCGGCCGGCGCGGTGATGGTGCCGGGCAAGCCCAAGGTGCTGTGGATGATGGCCAGCCCGCGGCGTTATGTGCAGCCATCCCATGTGATACGTATCGCCCCGCTGATCTACGGCGGCGCGTTTCGCCGCGACCCGGAACTGGCTGCCCGGCATGCCGCAAAAGTGCGCTCGGGCGGCAAGCTCGGTTATTACTGGCAACTGTTCGCCGGCCTTGGCTGGACCAGCATTCACTGGCTGCACAAGATCAGCCAGCCGACCCTTGTGCTGGCCGGTGACGATGACCCGTTGATTCCGCTGATCAACATGCGCCTGCTGGCCTGGCGCATCCCCAACGCCCAGTTGCACATCATCGACGACGGTCACTTGTTCCTGATTACCCGGGCCGAAGCGGTGGCGCCGATCATCATGAAGTTTCTCGAGCAGGAACGGCAGCGCGCACGGATGCACCCGCGCCCCGCCAGCGGCACCTAGCTACACCTGTGCATCTGGCGCTGTTCGGGCAGTGACGCCGCGACCGCGCTGGTGCAACCGACGCCATCACAACGAGGGAGTGTTGTCATGCAAGAAAAGCCGGCCAAAGGCAACTCACCCGCCCCGGTCACGGTGATGAATGTGCAGAACGCCATCACCGGCCTGCGCGGTCGCGACCTGATTTCGACACTGCGCCAGGTTGGCCGTCAGGGCCTGCGCGATCCGCTACACACCGCCCGCCACCTGCTCGCCCTGGGCAGCCAACTGGGCCGGGTGATGCTCGGCGATTCGCCGCTACAGCCGCACCCGCGTGACACCCGCTTTGCTGACCCGACCTGGCAGGACAACCCGCTGTACCGACGCGGCCTGCAGGCGTATCTGGCCTGGCAGAAACAATCGCGGCTGTGGATCGAGCACAGTTCACTGTCGGCAGATGATCGCGCCCGCGCGCAGTTTCTGCTCAACCAGATCAACGACGCGCTGGCGCCGAGCAACTCGCTGCTCAACCCGCTGGCCGTCAAAGAGCTGCTCAACACCGGCGGGCAGAGCCTGCTGCGCGGCCTTGGCCACCTGCTTGACGACCTGCGCCACAACGACGGCATGCCGCGCCAGGTCGACCAGAGCGCCTTCGCCGTGGGTGGCAACGTGGCCAACACGCCCGGCGCGGTGGTGTTTCGCAACGAGCTGCTGGAGCTGATCCAGTACCAGCCGATGAGCGAGCAACAGCATGCGCGGCCGCTGCTGATCGTGCCGCCGCAGATCAACAAGTACTACATTTTCGACCTCAGCCCCGGCAACAGCTTCGTCCAGTACATGCTCAAGAACGGCCTGCAGGTGTTCATGGTCAGCTGGCGTAACCCGGAACCGCGTCACCGCGAATGGGGCCTGTCGAGCTACGTGCAGGCGCTGGAGGAAGCGCTCGATGCTTGCCGCAGCATTACCGGCAACCGCGACCCGAACCTGCTCGGCGCCTGCGCCGGCGGCCTGACCATGGCGGCCTTGCAAGGCCATCTGCAGGCCAGGAAGCAACTGCGCAAGGTGCGCAGCGCGACCTATCTGGTGAGCCTGCTCGACAGCCAGTTCGACAGCCCGGCCAGCCTGTTTGCCGACGAGCAGACAGTCGAAGCCGCCAAGCGCCGCTCCTACCAGCGCGGCGTGCTCGACGGCGCTGAAGTGGCGCGGATCTTTGCCTGGATGCGGCCCAACGATCTGGTCTGGAATTACTGGGTCAACAACTACCTGCTCGGCAAGACCCCGCCGGCCTTCGACATCCTCTACTGGAACGCCGACAGCACGCGGCTGCCGGCAGCCCTGCATGGCGACCTGCTGGACTTTTTCAAGCTCAACCCATTGGCCCACGCCGATGGCCTGGAGGTGTGCGGCACGCCGATCAATCTCAAGCAGGTCGAGCTGGACAGCTTTCATGTCGCCGGCAGCAACGATCACATCACGCCCTGGGATGCGGTGTACCGCTCGGCGCTGCTGGTCGGCGGCAAGCAACGCTTCGTGCTGGCCAACAGCGGCCATATCCAGAGCATCATCAACCCGCCCGGCAACCCCAAGGCCTACTACCTCGACAACCCACGCCTGAGCAGCGACCCGCGCGCCTGGTTCCATGATGCCAAGCGCAGCGAAGGCAGTTGGTGGCCACTGTGGCTGGAGTGGATCGGCCAGCGCTCGGGGCCGCTGAAGGCTCCGCGCAGCAGCCTGGGCAACACCACCTATCCACCCCTGGCGCCGGCACCTGGCACTTACGTATTGGTGCGCTGACTCGATGAAGACCCGTGACCGTATCCTTGAGTGTGCCCTGCAGTTGTTCAACCAGCAGGGCGAACCGAATGTGTCGACGCTGGAAATCGCCAACGAGCTGGGCATCAGCCCGGGCAACCTGTACTACCACTTCCACGGCAAGGAACCGTTGGTCAACGGCCTGTTCGAGCGCTTCGAAGAGGCCCTGATGCCGCTGCTCGATCCGCCGCTGGACGTGCGCCTGGACGCCGAGGACTACTGGCTGTTCCTGCACCTGATCGTCGAGCGCATGGCCCAGTACCGTTTCCTGTTTCAGGACCTGTCGAACCTGACCGGGCGCCTGCCCAAGCTGGCCCGCGGCATGCGCAGCCTGATCAACGCGATCAAACGCACGCTCGCGGCGCTGCTTGCCAGCCTCAAGGCGCACGGGCAGGTCACCAGCGATACTCAGGCGTTGGGGCAGTTGGTCGAGCAGATCACCATGACCCTGATGTTCTCGCTGGACTATCAGCGCGTGATCGGCCGCGCGGCCGACGTCGGGGTGGTGGTGTACCAGGTGATGATGCTGGTGGCGCCGCATCTGCAAGCACAGGCGCGGGCCGCGGCGGAGCAGTTGGCGGTGCGGTATCTGGAGGGGTAGACCTGAGGTTCCGGCGTTGGGGCCTTCGCGGGCAAGCCCGCTCCCACGGAGCCTGCGCTGAGCTGCTGATCGGCGCTGTACCTGTGGGAGCGGGCTCGCCCGCGAAGAAGACGACGCGTTATCAGATCAGGGTATCGGTACCCGTTGGTGCCGACGGCGTGCTGCTGCCCGGAGCCGCGGCAGATGCGGGTGCTGCGGTAGCGGCCGGAGCGGCGCTGGCTGCCGGTTTGGCCGGCGCTTTCTTCGGCGCAGGCTTCTTCGCTGCCGCTGCCTTGGCCGCTGCCGGTTTCGCCGCAGGCTTGGCAGCTACAGACTTGACCGCCGGCTTGGCTACAGGCTTGGCCGCTGCGGTTTTAGCCGCTAGTTTGGCGCCTGCCGTTTTGCCTGCAGGCTTGGCGCCGGCGGTTTTGGCGGCTGCTTTGGCCAACGGTTTTGCAGCAGATTTGCTCGCGGCCGCCTTGGACACCGGCGTCACCGACGCGCCAGTCAGCTTCTCGATCTGCTTGGTCAGCGTGTCGACCTGCTGGTGCAGCGCCTTGATCTCGTTGCGGCTCGGTACACCGAGGCGCGAGATAGCACTGTTGAGGCGCTTGTCGAAGGCTTCTTCCAACTCGCCCCACTTGCCCAGCGCGCGCTCCTTGACGTCGGCAACGCGCGAAGAGGTTGCCGACTTGGCTTCATCAGCCGCCGAATCAACGGTCTTCTTCGCCTGCTTCTCGGCTTTTTCGCCGTCCTTGACCAACGAATCAAACAGCTTGGGGCCGTCCTGATCGACCTTGGAGTAGATACCCAGGCCAGCCAACCAGATCTTGCGGGAGTACTTCTCGATTCCGCCGATCCAGGAGCCGCCTTCTTTATCGATATTCTTCTTGCCAGCCATCCTGCTCTCCTTATGGTTTGCGCGCGACACGCTCGAGCAACTCGTGGAGTTGTTCCAACTTGATGGACAACGCCTCAACGTCATGTTTAGACGGAATGCCGAGGCGATTCAAGCCACGCGCGACACGCGCATCAAAAGCTTTTTCAATTTTGTCGAGTTGAACTTCAACCTTGCCACGTACGCGGCTGACTTCTTCACCGGCTTCATCGATCTGCTCGTTGGCGGCATCGAGCTTTTTGTCGATGACTTTCTTGCCACGCTTCTCGACGCCTTCGCCAGCCTTGACCAGCTCCTTGAAGTAGTCGGTGCTCTCCTGGCCGACTCGGGCATAGGCGCCCAGGCCTGCCAGCCAGACTCTGCGCGCATAGTTACGCACTTCGTCCAGCGTGCCTTGGGCGTCGTCTTTTTTCTTCAGATTGATCTTGGCCATGCTCTGCACCTCTCGCTCATAGGGGATGGAGGAACTGCCCACGGACTTCGGGCTTGAGCACAACGGTATGCAGAAAAATTAGAATTCTCACCCTAAGCGACGCAACCGCAACGACCAGGCCCACGTTTGATGTATTTACCGCAGGCCACCACCGCCGCTGGCCTAGCGTACGAGCTCCTTTCGCACTGGAGACCTGCACCATGCCGCTTGCCGCCCCAACGCCCGTCGCTTCGATCCAACGCCTCGTCGCGGCGCGCTTCGCCAACCGCCCCAGCCTGCGCCAGGTCATTGCCCACGAAGGCCTGGAGACGCTTGCCAGGCGCTATCCGTGGATTCGTACCAGCTACCCTCAGCTCGAATCGCTCGAAGGCTTCGGCATTGTCCACGCCCAAGCCCCCGGCGCAGGGCCTGGGCAAAGCCCGCTGGTCGACACGCTGATCGCCCACCTGCTCAGCGGAAAGCGCATGGCGTTGGCGCCGACCGATCAGCTCAGCCTGGCAACGGGACAGGTGTTTCACCCGCAGCAAGCCGGGCCAGGCCAGCCAGAGATCGATCTGCGCATGGCCGACCTCAACCAGGATTTCGACGCCCTGCTGGCCTGCGTGATCGACAGCTTCCAGCAAGCCCAGATCGGCTTCTGGAACGCCCGCGAAGGCGATTCGGAAATCTCCGCTCTGCGCTGGATGCAACAGTTATTGAAAGCAAACCTGCTGGCCAACATCCAGCGCCAGGGCCTCGGCGACGCCGAGAAGAGCGTGCTGTACGGCTTGCTCGAGGGCCGCAGCGATGGCCTGGTGTGCCATGCCCTGCAGGTCAGGCTGAACAGCGCGGGGGTCGAGCACTGCCTCTCACTCAGCAGCACGTTGCTCTGTGCACGCCACGCCGATCGTGACTTGCTGCTCTGGTGCAAGCCCACCGGCACCGTGCACGGTTACCACGACCTGTCCGCCCTCGCCTGCGCCCTGCGCGACGAATTGGCACAGCGGTATCACTTCGAATCGATGGTGTGGGCGAAGGCGCCGCTGGAGGAGGATACGTTCGCACATCAGGCCCGCCAGCTGCTCAATGGCATCCTCGATGAGATTGGCCGCCTGCGACTGGCCGATATCGCTACCCCGCGTGAACTTGAAGCGGCGCTGAGCCTGCTCAGTGACCCTGCGGCCGGCTTTCTCGATCAGCCGTGGCCGCCAGCGGCCCAACCCACCATCGAAGTACCGGGCTGGCTGGCCCAGGCCAGCGCGGGCGATCGTTTCCAGTACCAGACGGCCCTGCTCCAGTTAGCCGCCAGCCAAGCCTTGGCCAAAGGCGAGACCTCGTGGGGTGATATCGAAGACCTCAACCAATACGCCTCACGCTGCCTGCGTGAACAGATGCACGCGGATCATCCCCAGGGGAGGCTGTTACAGCCAGACCAGGTGCTGGCGAGCATTGCCCAAAGGGTGCAGACCTCTTCGCTGACCTTCGATCTTCAATACCTCAGAACCGAGTCGCTCACCGCGCTGGCCATTACCCGCCTGCAGGTCGGCGAGCATGAAGCGGTGACCGGCATTCTTCTGGCCGACGGCTCGCAACCGCCTCAATGGCTGACGCCTGAGTATGTCGACAGGTTGATACGGACAGTCGACATCGGCGGGCGCTACCCGGGGTACGTCAACGCCGCGCTGCAGGATGCCCGCAACACGGCCCACCGGGTGCGGCTGCACGCCCGCGAATGGCGCAGCCATCTGCTGCTCGGAGCCCTCCAGGCGAAGATCGCTGGCCAGTTGCGGGACCGCAGCTGGCAGGCGTTGGCCGATTTCTGTGACCGGCCCGGGGATCGCTCCAGCGTCCACGCCATGGCCCCGCTGGCGTTTCTCTGTGCGCCGCAAGCGGCTGCGGCCAATGAGGTCCAGGGCATGTTCCTGATCCGGCTCCAGGCGAACGGGCCCTGGGTGCTTTACCGGGCGCTTTGCAACGAGCAGGTCGTACGCGAATTCGACGACCTCGAGCATCTGATGGACAGCGTTCTCGCCGATCAGCCCCTGCAGCAAGACATGCTGGACTGGATGGACGACGACGCTCGCGCGATCTATGAAGACGGTGGTTTCCAGCGACCGCACCTGCACCGCAATCTGTCTGAACTGGCGCACCTGCTGGCCCCTGCAGACATGCTGGATGCACTGCTGAGTCGATTGCGCCAGCCGGCAAGGGTGCGCTTCAGCGCCTGGCAGGGCGATCTTGACCAGCACATGTTCCAGGCCCGCGGCAAGGCCCTGCTGGTGCTGGCGTCCAGGCAAAGCGTCTCCAACGCTCAACAACGCTGGGCACTGATCAGTCAACTGGCCTGGCTGGCCTTCAACACGGTCGCATCGGTGCTACGCGGTCCAGCCGCGTCAGTGGCCTGGCTGATCATCAGCCTGGTGGCACTCAAGGATGACCTCGCCGCGCTGGAGCGGGGTACGCCTGAAGAGAAGGCCCTGGCTGTCACTGACGTGCTGACCAACCTGGCCATGCTGCTGGTTCACGGTCATGCCAGCGGAGCGCAACCGGACACACTGTCCACACCCCTCAAGCCACGTCTCGAAGGGCCCAGACCGCACGAACCCGGCGCCACGCTCAACCGTGAGGAACCCTCTCCGGCGCCCTGGCAGGAACCCGTCGACCAAGGCCGTCCGGCACCTTTGCGGGTGAGTGGTTGGCAGGGTGGGCAAGGCCCTGGCCATCTGCCCGCAGCGCAACGTGAGACACTGGCCGGCCTGCGCGCAAGGATCTCCCTCGCCGGGCACAGCGCCGAGCCGCACGGCCGCCTGCGCGGCCTGTTCAAGGTGAATGAACGTCACTATGTGGCGCTCGACCACGAGCCCTACGAAGTCCAGGAGACCTTTGCCGGTGTCCGCATCGTCGGCCCCGAGCAGAGCCAGAGTGAGTGGTCGGGACAGTGGGGCGGCGCGCCGGACGGTTACTACCTGCCTGATCGCGAACGTGCCCAGGGCCCCTGGATCACCCGCTGGAACGGCGAGTGGCGGCTCGACCTGAGGCTGGCCGGCGGGATGCCGAAAAGCAGGCGCCAGGCGGTCGCAGAGAAAGTGGACCATTTCAACGCGCTGCAGCAGCGTCGCCGCAACAACGACAGCGAGCTGACCAAGCTGGCACCGCTCGCAGAACGCAATGCGCAGTTGCTCAGCGCCTATGATCAAGAAGCCGCAGCTTTTCGAAGCGACATGGAAAAACTGCCGCCTGATGCGCGCGCAGCGCTCCCGGATGATCTGCGTATCCGTCTGGAAAACCTGCATGGGCAGCGCAAGCAACACCGCCCCATCCTCGGAATAATGGCCTCCATTTTCGAGAAACAGTCCGTGCTGATCGAGTCCAATATTGCGCTTTTCACTGAACTCGGCGAACCGCAGTACCAGCGCATGGACCCTGAGGCTCGCGCCCGTCGGGCCCTCAATCAATGGTACGAGCAATCCATAAACAACGATCAGTACCTTTATCATCGGTTACTGGAGCTGACCGATTACGACTCTCTCAGTCAGCAATCACGGGAGCTCGCACGCCTTCCTGTCGAGCCAGCAGAGATCGAATTAGCCACCACGTTTCGCCGCACTGTCGCCGAGGCCCTCACCACCCACCAGCGTATGCTCACCGTCAGCGAAAGGCTCGACGCCAACATCCGCATGATCTACGCCGACCACCGAATCCAGTTCGAGAACCAGCAGGAAAAGATGAGCAAGGCGGTTGCGTATCGCACCTATTCGACCCTCATGGTGCGTGGACAGATCTTCAGCGATCTCGCCCAGTTGGTGATCGACAGGACGCGTCTGGAGCCCGAGAGTTTTGAAGCAGTGCTGCGCCTGCAGGCGGGTCTTCGCAGCAGTGACTTTCATCAGGCCATGCTCAGCCATGACAGCCTCGAAGGCACCGCCCTGGAACCCGCGGAGAGGGTGGAGGTGCTGGACAACGCATTGCGCGAATACCGCGCCTCGCTGGGCAAGGCCCACGAACTGTTGTCGCTCGACGAGCCTGCGGTGGACAAGCCCAGGGTCGAGGACTACATCCGCGAGCTTTCCCAACTGGAAGCACTGACCGTCGAGCAATTGAGCAACACCCTGCGCGACAACGACAGTGGCGCCACGCCGCCAGTTGTGCCGATGACCCACAGGGAACGACCGGGCAACCGTCGTTTGATCCGCACCGCTCGCGGCAAGCCGCTGCTCGCCGAGCAAAACGATCAAGGAACGCTTGCAGTCCAGCATGATCCGCTCACCGACCAGGCAGTCAGCCACTACGAGCAGCGTGACGGCCAATGGGCCGAGGCGGCCAAAGCCGCGCCGACCCCGCCCGGTAACGCCTACCTGCGCCGTGTTGGCTCAAGCCTGCTGGCGCGCAAGGACGCCAGGCTCGCACTGGCCGCCCGCTACCTGAACGAGCCCAACAGCCTCGCCGACCTGCTGGACTGGCACATCCAGGACATGGACGGCATTGCCACGCAGCTTGAAGCCGGCCAGGAGCAGGCGCTTGCCACCCAACTGCGTGAGGCCATCGGGCAAATGCAAAGTGAAAAGCGCCGCCTGCTGACGCAGGCCTACCTTGATACCCGCCACCCTGACAGCCAGGCGTTGCACTTTCTGGTGGCGCAAGGCGAGGTACAGATCCAGCGCGTGCCGACCACGCTGCGTAAACGGCTCAAGGACAAGGATTACCTGGATGTCTACGCCATCAACCGCACGATGCCGCACCAGCAGCTATGGGAAGCGCACTTCCATTACTCCAGCGCACAAGCCGCGCCACGCGCGTTTGCCAAAGGCCACCTGAAGTTCTGGGAGCCACGCGCGATGAGCCGGGAAGAACAACTGCAGCGCACAGTCAACCCGGCGGAGCGGGTGCGCATCTACCGCGGGGATCTACGCCTGGAGCAGATCGAAGACCTGTTCCCGTTTTCCGCCCCCTAGCACGCCTCACTGAGCGCAGCTGTACTGGGACGGCTGCGCAGCCCATCGCGACGCAAGGCCGCTCCCACAGAGGCGGCACATGCCTCAAGACTGGAGGCTCAGGCCAGGGCCTTGTCCAATGCCCGTTCGATCTCGCCCTTGATGGTGCCGCTCATCATCGACATCATCATGCCCAGCTTCAATTGAACGCGGATCAGGTCGTCGCCGATTTCGACGCTGCCCTTGGCGCCGCTGCGCGAAACTTCGACCCGATCACCCTGCCAGTTGGCCTCCAGGCCATATTCGCGGGTCAGTTTGTCGACCAGCGCCTCGGCCTTGGCGCGGGCGGCTTCGCGGCCGAGGGCGTGTTTGCGTTCAACGCTGATCTGGGTCATGCGGGCAATCCTGGATATAAAGACAATGGCGCCATTATGCCCGCCCCTGCCCGAGGGCACACCCCGCCAAGACAAATCCGCCCATTGCCCCTAGAATGGCGATACTTTTTTCCGGTGATGCGATATGAACGACCAGCGCAAAGGCGAACACGCCGAACCCACCACTCATTTCGGCTACAAAGATGTGCCAGAAAGCCAGAAAGCGAAGAAAGTCGCCGAGGTTTTCCACTCCGTAGCCGCCAAATACGACCTGATGAACGACGTGCTGTCGGGCGGCATGCACCGCCTGTGGAAGCGCTTCACCATCGAGCTGTCCGGTGTGCGCAGTGGCAACCGGGTGCTGGATATCGCCGGTGGCACCGGTGATCTGGCAGCCAAGTTCTCGCGCCTGGTCGGCCCTACTGGCCAGGTCGTGCTGGCCGACATCAACGAGTCGATGCTCAAGGTCGGCCGTGACCGCCTGCTCGACCGTGGCGTGGCCGGCAACATCGAATTCGTCCAGGCCGACGCGGAAAAGCTGCCGTTCCCGGACAACCACTTCGACTGCGTGACCATCGCCTTCGGCCTGCGCAACGTCACTCACAAGGACGATGCCATCCGCTCTATGCTGCGCGTACTCAAGCCCGGTGGTCGCCTGCTGGTGCTGGAGTTCTCCAAACCGACCAGCAAGCTGATGTCCAAGGCCTACGACGCCTACTCGTTCGCCTTCATGCCGCTGGCCGGCAAGCTGATCACCAATGACTCGGAAAGCTACCGTTACCTGGCCGAGTCGATCCGCATGCACCCCGATCAGGAAACGCTGAAGGCGATGATGGTCGATGCCGGTTTCGACCGCGTCACCTATCACAACATGACCAGCGGTATCGTCGCCGTGCACCGGGGGATCAAACCCTGATGTTGCTGGCCGGGCTGCTCGCCAGCGTCGAGCATGGCCTCAACCGCGTCCTGCGTCTGGACAGTACGGCCTTGCCGCGGCTGGCCGCGCTGGAAGGCAAGGTGATCGCCATCGACTGTCTGCAGCCGGCCCTGCAGCTGTACATCCTGCCCGATGAAGATGGCCTGTTGCTGGCTGCGCATTGGGAAAACGAGGCCGACTGCACCCTGCGCGCACCGGCCAGTAGCCTGGTCCAGTTGGCCCTGGCCAAGGACAAGACCGCTGTACTGCACAGCCCGCAGGTGCAGCTGCACGGTGACAGCGCCGTGTTGCTCGACCTGGTGGCCGTGCTGCAAGACCTCGAGCTGGACTGGGAGTACGAGCTGTCGCGTTGGCTGGGCCCGGTGCCCACCGCCCTGCTCGCCGGCCACCTGCGCCTGCGTGCACGCTGGACCCGGCAGGGCCTGGCGCGCTTCAGCCAGAACCTCTCCGAGTACCTTGCCGAAGAATCCCGTACCCTGGTCGGCCGCCGCGAAGCCGAGGCCGCATTCAGCGAGCTCGACCGCGTCAAGGTCGATGTCGAACGCCTCGAGGCGCGCATCCGCCGCCTTGCCCGATCCCTTGATACCAGCGATAACGCATGAAGTTGCTCGCCGTCCGCCGCCTGTTTCGTATCCAGCGTGTAGTGATTCGCTACCGCCTCGATGACATTCTGTTCGAGCAACCGCTGCCCTGGTGGCTGATGAGCCTGCGTTTGCTCATGCCCTGGCGCTGGCTGCCACGCAAGCCCTCGCCGCTCAGCCGAGGCGCACGGGTGCGCCTGGCGCTGCAGGACCTGGGTCCGATCTTCATCAAGTTCGGCCAGTTGCTGTCGACCCGCCGCGATCTGCTGCCAAGCGACGTCGCCGACGAGCTGATGTTGCTGCAGGACCGCGTACCGCCATTCGACCCGCAACAAGCAGTGGCGCTGATCGAAGCGCAACTGGGCGCCAAGGTCAGCGAAGTGTTCAGCCGCTTCGACGTCGAGCCACTGGCCTCGGCCTCGGTCGCCCAGGTCCATAGCGCACGCCTGAAGACCGGCGAAGAGGTAGTGGTCAAGGTGGTGCGCCCTGGCCTCAAGCCGATCATCGCCCAGGACCTGGCCTGGCTGTTCCTGATCGCCAAGGGCGCCGAGCGGTTGTCCGCCGATGCCCGCCGCCTGCACCCGGTGGAAGTGGTCGGCGACTACGAAAAAACCATTTATGACGAGCTCGACCTGCTCCGCGAGGCGGCCAACTCGAGCCAGCTGCGGCGCAACTTCGAAGGCTCCGATCTGATGTACGTGCCGCAAGTGTATTGGGACCTGTGCCGGCCCAAGGTGCTGGTGATGGAGCGCATCTATGGCGTGCCGGTCACCGACATGGTGGCCCTGGCCGACCAGCGCACCGACATGAAGCTGCTGGCCGAGCGTGGCGTCGAGGTGTTCTTCACCCAGGTGTTCCGCGACAGTTTCTTTCATGCCGACATGCACCCAGGCAACATCTTCGTCAGCACGGTCAAGCCATGGAGCCCGCAGTACATCGCCATCGACTGCGGGATCGTCGGCAGCCTCACCGCCGAAGACCAGGACTACCTGGCGCGCAACCTGATCGCCTTCTTCCGCCGTGATTATCGCCGTGTAGCAGAGCTGCACATCGACTCCGGCTGGGTCCCGGCGCATACCAAGGTCAATGAATTCGAAGCCGCGATCCGCACCGTGTGCGAGCCGATCTTCGAGAAGCCGCTGAAGGACATCTCGTTTGGCCAGGTGCTGATGCGCCTGTTCCAGACCGCGCGGCGCTTCAACATGGAAGTCCAGCCGCAACTGGTCCTGCTGCAAAAGACTCTGCTCAACATCGAAGGCCTGGGCCGTCAGCTGTACCCGGATCTGGACTTGTGGAGCACGGCCAAGCCGTTTCTGGAGCGCTGGATGCGCGAGCGCATGAGCCCCAAGGCGGTGCTGGGCAATATCTACAGTCAGGCCGAGCAACTGCCGCATCTGGCCGACATGACCCGCGACCTGCTCGAGCGACTGTCGCAACCGCACCTGCACGACCCGCAGATGCCCCAGCGCCGTCGTAACGGTGATCAATGGGCGCTGCGCCTGCTCGGTGCCGGCCTGCTCGCTGGTGGCGCCATCCTTGCCACGGGCGCCGTCAGCCTGGGTGCGCCAGCGGCGTGGCCGGCCTGGCTGATGCTCAGCGCCGGGCTGTACCTGGTGGTACGCCGATAGCCAGCCACGCTGCTGGCTGGCACACTAATGCAACAGGCCCGATAGCGAAGCGGGTCCGGTTTTGGAGTCGACGATGAAAGACTGGCTGGACGAGATCAAGTGGGACAGCGATGGCCTGGTGCCGGCAATTGCCCAGGACCATAAAAGCGGTCGGGTGCTGATGATGGCCTGGATGAACCGCGAAGCGCTGGCTCTGACGGCCGCCGAAAACCGTGCTATCTACTGGTCGCGCTCGCGTGGCAAGCTGTGGCGCAAGGGTGAGGAGTCCGGCCATGTGCAGAAGCTGCACGAGATGCGCCTGGACTGCGACGCCGATGTGATCATTCTGATGGTCGAGCAGCTGGGCCAGATCGCTTGCCACACCGGCCGCGAAAGCTGCTTCTACCGCGTCTTCGAAAATGGCCAATGGGTCAGCGTCGACCCGGTTTTGAAAGATCCCGATGCAATTTACCGCGCAGGCCACTGACATGAGCGATACCCTGACCCGTCTTGCCGAAGTACTGGAGGCCCGCAAAGGCGCGGCCCCGGACAGCTCCTACGTTGCCAGCCTCTATCACAAGGGTTTGAACAAGATCCTCGAGAAGGTCGGTGAAGAGTCGGTCGAGACCATTATTGCTGCCAAGGACGCTGCGCACAGCGGCGACTGCAGTGATGTCATCTACGAAACGGCTGACTTGTGGTTCCATAGCCTGGTGATGCTTTCGGCACTGGGGCAACATCCGCAGGCGGTGCTGGATGAGCTGGACCGCCGCTTTGGTTTGTCCGGGCATGATGAGAAGGCAGCGCGGCAGCCTTCGGCCTGATAGTGATGCACTGATTGATGGGGCTGCCTTGCAGCCTGTTCCGACCGATCCGGCGCCCCGGCAAGGCCGCTCCTGTACAAGGAGCGTATTGGCGAAGCCGACACACCTTTTTCAGGAGTACAAAATGGGTATTTTTGACTGGAAACACTGGATCGTCCTGCTGGTCGTGGTGGTCCTGGTGTTCGGCACCAAGAAGCTGAAAAACTTCGGTGGTGACCTCGGTGAGTCGATCAAGGGCTTTCGCAAGGCCATGAGCGATGAAGAGCACAAACCTGCCGAGCAGACCCCGCCGCCGGTGCAGCCAGTGCCGCCAACCCAGCAGCCGCATACCACAGCGCCACTGACTCAACCGCACACCACCCTCGAGGGCCAGGCCCAGCCGGTCCAAGAGCAGCAGCGGAAAGACTGACCCATGTTCGGCATCAGCTTCAGCGAGTTGCTGCTCGTCGGCCTGGTCGCCCTGGTGGTGCTCGGCCCCGAGCGCCTGCCCGGCGCCGCGCGTACGGCGGGGCTGTGGATCGGCCGGCTCAAGCGCAGCTTCAACAGCATCAAGATGGAAGTCGAGCGCGAAATCGGCGCTGACGACATCCGCCGTCAGCTGCACAACGAGCACATCCTGTCGATGGAGCAGGAGGCCCGGCGCATTCTCAACCCACAGGCAGAGCCACCCAAGCCAGCCCAACCGCCGGTAGACGCTGGCGCGCCGATCGTGCCGCTGGCAGAGCCACCAGCCGCCGTGCAGGCCCCTACTGCAGTGCCCGCCGAGCCGAGCACGCCTGTTGCCCCGGCCGCCATCCCTGAGCCGCCCCAGACGCCACGAGCCCCATGAGCGATAGACCGGACCACGACCAGCCGATGCCGCTGGTCTCGCACCTGACCGAACTGCGGACACGCCTGCTGCGCTGTATCGCGGTGATCTTCCTGATCTTTGCCGGGCTGTTCTCGTTTGCCCAGCAGATCTACACCCTGGTCTCGGCGCCGCTGCGCGACCACCTGCCGGCCAACGCGACGATGATCGCCACTGACGTGGCCTCGCCGTTCCTGACGCCGTTCAAGCTGACCATGATCGTTTCGCTGTTCCTGGCGATCCCGGTGATCCTCCACCAAATCTGGGGTTTCATCGCACCGGGCCTGTATCGCCATGAGAAACGCATAGCGATCCCGCTGCTGGTCTCAAGCATCGTGCTGTTCTATGCCGGCATGGCTTTCGCCTACTTCCTGGTATTCCCGCTGATCTTCGGCTTCTTCGCCAGCGCCACCCCGGAAGGGGTGTCGATGATGACCGACATCGCCAGCTACCTCGACTTCGTCATGACCTTGTTCTTCGCCTTTGGCGTGGCCTTCGAGATCCCGGTGGCGGTGGTGTTGCTGGTGTGGATCGGCGTGGTCGACGTCAAATACCTGCGCAAGATCCGCCCCTACGTGATCATCGGTTGCTTCGTGGTCGGCATGGTCCTGACTCCGCCGGATATCTTTTCGCAGACCCTGCTGGCCGTACCGATGTGGTTGCTGTTCGAAATCGGCGTGCTCTGTGGTGGCCTGATCCGCAAGCGTGGCCCGCTCGATGAACCCGCTGCCGACGATCCGGAAGACCAGCCGCCAGCGACCCAGCCATGAACCTGCTGCTGCTTGAACAGGCCGACTTCATCGCGGCCGACCGCGTCGTGCTGGCTGATCGGCGCTTCACCCACATGCAGGAGATTCATCGCGTTGCAGTGGGCGACAACCTGCGCGTGGGTCAGATAAACGGGCTGATGGGGCAAGCCAGCGTGGTTCGCCTGGAGGGGCACGAAGCGGAGCTGCAGGTCAGCTTTGATCAGCAGCCACCGGCCAAGCTGCCGTTGACCCTGATCCTCGCCGTACCGCGGCCGAAGATGCTCCGCCGGCTGTTCCAGACCATCGCCACCCTCGGCGTGCCACGGCTGATCCTGCTCAACAGCTACAAGGTCGAGAAGAGCTTCTGGCAAACGCCGTTTCTCACCCCCGAGGCAATCCGCGAAAACCTTATCCTCGGCCTGGAACAGGCGCGCGACACGGTGCTGCCGGAAATCATCATCGAGAAGCGCTTCAAGCCGTTCGTCGAAGACCGGCTACCGGCCATCGCCGCCGACACCTTGGGTCTGGTTGGCCACCCCGGCGACTACCCGGCCTGCCCTCGCGCCGTGCAGCAGCCGGTCACCCTGGCAATCGGCCCGGAAGGCGGCTGGATCCCCTATGAAGTCGACTTGCTGGCCAAGGCAGGCCTGCAACCGGTGCAGTTGGGTGCACGCATCCTGCGGGTCGAGACCGCCGTCACTGCCCTGCTCTCGCGCATTTTCTGACTGATCGGTCAGAACTTTTCCGTCAAGTTTCCCCAGCCAAGGCCGATGCCCTGAGCAGCACAAGAAAAAATCTGCAGCGCCAACGCCGGGGGAGTCGAACATGTTCCAGTGGGTTGCCCAGTCTCTGGGAAATATGAGTGTCAGCCGCAAGCTCGGCTTTGGTTTTGGCCTGGTCCTGTTGCTGACCCTGGCAATCACCTTGACCGGCTGGTCCGGCATCAACGGCGTTACCTCGCGCGGTGACACGCTGGGCAACATCTCGGTGATCCATCAGTACACCCAGGAACTGCGCATCGCTCGCCAGCAATATGAGCGTGACCGCGACGAGAAAGGCGTCGCCGCGCTGGAAACAGCCTTGGGCAACCTGGACCGTCAGGTGCAATTGATGCTCGGCCAAATTGAGCAACCTGCCGACCTACAGCGCCTGGAGCAGCAACGTGAGGCGGTGCGTCAATACCAGCAAGCCTTTGCTGACATCCGCCAGGCCGGCCAGCGACGCGATGCCAGCCGCAGCGTGCTCGGCGACAGTGCCGACAAGGCCGCTGCGCTGATCAGCCAGGTCCAGCAGCGCCTGCTAGCGGCCGGCGATGTCAACCAGTACCAACACGCGGTCGAGGTCAGCGCCCTGCTGCAGCAGGCACGCTTCCAGGTGCGCGGTTACACCTACAGCGGTAAACCTGAATTCCAACAGACCGCTCTGACGGCCATCGACCAGGCCTTGGCCGTGCTCAACGCGCTGCCGACCAAGCTGCCGGCTGAATATGCCGCAGGCCTGGATGACGCCTCCACAGCGCTGGCCGCCTACCGCGATGCGGTCAATCAGTTTGCCAGTGCCCAGACCGCCGCCGAGCAGGCACTGCAGCGCATGACCGAGCAAGGCGCTGTGCTGATCGACACCAGCAAGCAGATGAGCAGTTCGCAAACCGAGGTGCGCGACCAAGGCACCCAGCAAGCCAAGACCGTGCTCGCCGGCGCCACCGCGTTGGCCCTCTTGCTCGGCCTGATCGCGGCATGGGCCATCACCCGCCAGATTGTTGTGCCACTGCGCTACACCCTGACCGCAGCCGAACGGGTAGCCAGCGGCGACCTCAGCCAGAACCTGCAGATCGACCGTCGCGATGAACTCGGCCAGTTGCAGGCCAGCATGCAGCGCATGACCGTGAGCCTGCGCGAGTTGATCGGCGGTATCGGCGACGGCGTCACCCAGATCGCCAGTGCGGCTGAAGAGCTGTCGGCAGTCACCGAGCAGACCAGCGCCGGGGTCAACAATCAAAAGGTCGAGACCGATCAGGTCGCCACCGCCATGAACGAAATGGCCGCCACCGTACATGAAGTTGCGCGCAACGCCGAACAGGCCTCCGAGGCGGCCCTGGCAGCCGACCAGCAGGCCCGTGAAGGTGATCGCGTGGTCGGCGAAGCCATCGCTCAGATCGAGCGTCTGGCCAGCGAGGTGAACAACTCCAGCGAAGCGATGAATCAGCTCAAGGGCGAAAGCGACAAGATCGGCAGCGTGCTCGATGTGATCAAGGCAGTGGCTCAGCAGACCAACCTGCTCGCCCTCAACGCCGCCATCGAGGCCGCCCGCGCCGGTGAGGCCGGGCGCGGCTTTGCGGTAGTAGCCGACGAAGTGCGCAGCCTGGCCCAGCGCACACAGCAGTCGACCGAAGAGATCGAAGCGCTGATCGCCGGCCTGCAGAGCGGTACTCAGCGTGTAGCCAGCGTGATGGACGCCAGCCGCGACCTGACCGAGAGCAGCGTCGAGCTGACCCGCCGTGCTGGCGGTTCGCTGGAGACGATCACCCGCACGGTGTCGTCGATCCAGGCCATGAACCAGCAGATTGCCACTGCCGCCGAGCAGCAGAGCGCGGTCGCCGAAGAGATCAACCGCAGCGTGATGAACGTGCGCGATATCTCCGACCAAACCTCGGCAGCCAGTGAAGAGACCGCCAGCTCCAGCGTCGAGCTGGCGCGCCTGGGCACCCACCTGCAGAGCCTGGTGGGACGCTTCCGGCTCTAGACGAGCAGCCGAACTGCGTGCGGCCTAGGAATTTTCCTAGGCCGCGCAGTGAACTTTCCTACAGGATTTGCAGGTCAAGTCCTACAACCTCCGCGCCGATGAGCAGGCATGGCCACAGTCCGTGGTCATCTTGAATGGACGGAGGTATGCCATGTTCGGCTTTATCAATCGCACGCTCGGCAACCTGAGCGTCAGGCTCAAGTTGGCGCTGGGCTTCAGCGTGGTGCTGCTGCTTACCCTGGCCACCACAATAAGTGGCTGGAACGCCCTCGACGGCGCCATCAGTCGCTCGCAACAGCTCAGCGAAATCACCCGCATCAATGACCTGAGCAAGGACTTGCGCGCAGAGCGTATCACCTACCGGGTGCTCGCTGACGAGACCAGCAGGACGCGCATCAGCGCCATCATCGAGCAGCTCGAGAGCATGCTCGCCACCCTCCAGCAACGCAGCTCAGTCGACCAGTCACGCCAGCTGCTCACGCAAAAACTGGATCAGCTCAGGCGCCTGCGCGAAGACTTCGGCCTGCTCCAGCAAGCCGTGGCAAAACGCGGCCAGCTGCGCGTCGGTATGCAGCAGCAGGAACACACGCTGGGTGAGGCCATCGACGAGTTGCAGAACCAGACCCTGCTCAAGCTCTCGGCCGATGGCCAACAGAGCAACCTGATCAGCCTAATGGACAGCTTTTCGCGGCATGTCGAGGGTGCCAACCAGCAAAGCCTGCTGCCGGCCTATACCTACTCGCCGCTGGAGGCCTTCGCCAAGGTCGGCGACTCGGCGTTGGCCGCCGCCGACAGTACGCTTGCGCAATTGCGCGGTGCCCTTGCACCGTTGGGCCTGCCGCGCGCCCTGAGGGAGCGGCCAGGCACCGAGCTGGCGCGCTATCGCAGCAGCCTCGAGCAGTACCGCAGCGCTGCGATCGAGGTGGAGCAACTGCACGACAACATGGAGAAACTCGGCGACCAGCTGAGCGCCGCCAGCGTTGCCCTGGCCAAGCAGAAGATCGAGCAGCGCGACCATGAGGCGGTTGAAGACCGCTCGCTGCTGACCAGCGTCGCCTTGTTGGCCTTGGTGGTCGGGGTAATCGCCGCCTGGTTGATCACCGGCCAGATCATCCAGCCCCTGCGCCAGACCCTGGCCCAGGCCGCGCGTATTGCCCGCGGCGACCTCAGCCAGCTGGACACGGTTGAGCGGCGCGACGAGCTGGGCCAGCTGCAGGCCAGCATGCGCGACATGACCGTGAGCCTGCGCGAGCTGATCGGCGGCATCGATCAGGGCGTCGGCCAGCTCTCCAGCGCTGCCTCGCAACTGGCTGTCGCCAGCCAGGACACCAAGGCACGGATCAACCAGCAGAAGGAGGATACCGACCAGGTCGCCACGGCCATGAACCAGATGAGCGCCACCGTGCAGGAGGTCGCGCAGAACGCCGAGCACGCTGCACAGGCGGCCACCAGCGCCGATCAGCAGGCGCAACAGGGAGATGCGGTAGTGACCCTGGCCGTGGCTGAGATCGAGCAGCTGGCCGCGCAGATGGACCACTGCCTGGAGGCCATGCACCACCTCGCGGCAGAGAGCCAGCGCATCGGCAGTATTCTGGATGTAATCAAGTCAGTATCGGTCCAGACCAACCTGCTGGCCTTGAACGCCGCCATCGAAGCAGCGCGAGCTGGCGAGGCGGGCCGTGGCTTTGCCGTGGTTGCCGACGAAGTACGCGGCCTGGCGCAACGAACCCAGCAGTCGACCGAAGAGATCGAGCAGTTGATCGACAACCTGCACAGCGGTACCGATCAGGTCACGCAACTGCTCGACGACAGCAAGCAGCTCACCGAGCGCAGCGTCGAGCTGAGCCGCAAAGCCGGCGATGCCTTGGGCCAGATCACCCAGACGGTGTCCAATATTCAGGGTATGAACCAGCAGATCGCCACTGCCAGCGAGGAGCAAAGCGTGGTCGCCGAGCAGATCAACCGCAGCGTGCTGAGCGTACGTGATGTGTCCGATCAGACCAGCGCGGCGAGTGAGCAGACCGCCGCCTCAAGCGGCGAGCTGGAGCAGCTGGGCCGGCAACTGCGCAGCATGGTCGGTCGCTTCAGCCTGTAACCCGAGCCCGTCGCCAGTCCGGCTGGCGACGGGCCCTGCGCTTACAGCACCTGGCGCAGGAAAGCCTGAGCGCGCGGGTCTTTGGGCGAGTCAAAGAACGCCGCCGGTGCCGAATCTTCCAGCAACTTGCCATGATCGAAAAACAGCACGCGGTCGGCCACTTCGCGGGCAAAGCCCATTTCGTGGGTCACGCAGACCATGGTCATGCCTTCTTTGGCCAAGGTCTTCATCACGTCGAGTACCTCGCCCACCATTTCCGGGTCGAGCGCCGAGGTCGGCTCGTCGAACAGCATCACCTTCGGCTCCATCGCCAATGCGCGGGCAATCGCCACGCGCTGCTGCTGGCCACCGGACAGCCGCGACGGGAATTCGTTGGCCTTTTCGGCAATCCCGACCTTGTCCAGCAACGCCCGTGCCTTGGCCTCACGCTCGGCCTTGTTGCGTTTGCGCACGACCTTTTGCGCCAGGCACAGATTCTCCAGCACGGTCATATGCGGGAACAGGTTGAAGTGCTGGAAGACCATGCCGACTTCGCGGCGATAAGCATTGATGTCGGTTTTCGGGTCGGCCAGCGGTATGCCGTTGATCGACACGTGGCCGGCATCGAAGTGCTCAAGGCCGTTCAGGCAGCGCAGGAAGGTCGACTTGCCCGAGCCCGACGGGCCCAGTACTACCACCACTTCGCCCTTGGCTACACCGGTACTGACGTTATCCACCGCGCGCACCATCTGGCCGCGGGTGTCGAATACTTTCAACAGATCACGGACTTCAATCACTTTGCGCAAGCCTCCGCTCGAGCCGGCTGGCGAGGTGCGACAGCGGCAGGTTGATCAGCAGGTACAGCCCTGCCACGCAGAACCAGATTTCAAAGGTCGAGAACGAGGTGGTGATCGCCTCGCGCCCGCTCTTGGTCAGTTCGGTGATGGCGATCACCGAGACCAGCGAGGTGTCCTTGACCAGGCTGATGAACTGCCCGGCCAGCGGCGGCAACACCCGCTTGAACGCTTGCGGCAGGATCACATGGCGCATCGACTGGCTGGCATTCAGGCCCAGCGAGCGCGCGGCTTCGTTCTGCCCACGGGCAATCGACTGCACCCCGGCACGCACGATCTCGGCCACGTAGGCGCCGGTGAACAGCGCCAGCGCGGCCACCCCGGCGAACTCGCGCGAGAGGTTGAGCACCGTGCCGATGAAGAAATAGAAGATGAAGATCTGCACCAGCAATGGCGTGCCGCGTACCAGCTCGACGTAGACCGTCGACAGATCGCGCAGGGTCGGGTTGTTGGACAACCGGCACAGCCCGGCAAACAGGCCGATCACCAAGCCCAGCGCCCCGGACACAACCGACAGCCACAGCGTGGTCCACAGGCCCCAGGCCAACGGCCCGGCCGCCCAGTGGCGGGTGACACCGATCTGGTCGCCTTCGGCAACGTCATCGCCGCGGCTCAGTTGCAGGCTGTCTTTGACCACGTCCAGTACTTGCTGCTCGCCGTCTTCACCCTTGAGGGTAACGCGTGCGTTGTCGCCCTGGACTACGATCTCGGCAACCGTGCCATAGCTGGCGGCGCGCTGGGCTTCTTCAGCCTGGTAGGCGAAATACTGCGGGACGCGGTTCCAGCGCCACTCGTAGGCCATCATCGACGTGGCGAGGTACAGGCTGATGGCCAGACCGACCAGCACCAGCGCGGTCAGCCCGTGCCAGGGCCACTGGGCTTTCTTGTGTTTGATCACGTGGGTACTTCCGTAAATGCGAACGCGCAGGGTTTGCCTGCGCGTCGGGGGTCAAAGCCTGGGCTTGTGGCCTGGGCCCTTATTCCATTTCCTTGAGCCAGTCCTTGTTCTTGAACCACTTGTCGTGGATCCGATCATAGGTGCCGTCGTGCTTGATCTGGTGCAGGAAGTTGTTGATGAAGTTGATGCTGTCGTAGTCGCCTTTCTTCAAGCCGAATGCCAGTGGCTCGTAGGTGAAGGGTTCTTCGAGGAACAGCAGCTTGCCAGCGCCGGCCTTCTCGACCGCCACCACGTTGTAAGGGGCGTCGTAGACAAAGGCATCGGCCTTGCCGTTGACCACGTCCATGACCGCTTCCTGCTCGTTGTCATAGCCGTGGTACTTGGCTTTGCTGATGAGCTTCTTGGAAACCATCTCGCCGGTGGTGCCGAGCTTGGAGGTGATGCGGTACTTGTCGCTGTTCAGGTCCTTGTACGACTTGATCTCGCCCGCCAGCTCCTTGCGGATCAGCAGGGTCTGGCCGACCACGATGAACGGTTCGCTGAAGTTCAGGCGCAGGTTGCGTTCCTGAGTCAGGGTCATGCCGCTGCCGATCATGTCGAACTTGTTGGTCAGGAGAGCCGGGATGATGCCGTCGTAGGCGGTGGAGACGGTCTCCAGCTTGACGCCCATGGACTTGGCCATGGCTTTGAGGATATCGACTTCAAAGCCGATAATCTCGCCACGCTTGTTGGTCATCTGGAACGGCATGTAGGTGGGGTCCATACCGACCCGCAGGGTGCCGCTCTTGACCGCATCGTCGATGGCGCCGGCCTGGGCCGCAGTCACCGCGACCAGCGCCGTGACGCCGACCAGCAGTCGCGACAGGTATTTCTTCATCATCACCAAGTCCCCTAGCAAAGAAAGAGTACGAATCTTATTGTTGGCACGGCCGTACTGGCCTGCTCGGAATACCGGAAGCGATGCTAACGCATGCGCGGCTCGGGACCTAGAGCTGGGGGGGACTTTGTTGGCCAAAAAGAATGCGTATCTCGGGGGCCCTGGAGGGCGCTCTGCGCCCTTTTCGCGACACAAGGCCGCTCCTACATGGGATCGCGCTGTACCTGTAGGAGCGGCCTTGTGTCGCGAAAAGGGCCGCAGCGCGGCCCTCAGGGTTGTATCAGGCGCCGACCAACGTCGGCTGCCCATCACCCTCGGGATGCAACGGCAACAACGGCGAATGCGGATCGCTGTTGATCGAACTGCGCCAGGCGTCGATCCAGGCTGCATGTTCGCCAGCCCAGACCCGCTCGTGCAGACGCGACAGCGCGACCGGGTCGCTCAACAGCGCCAGGCGCGTATTGCCATCCAGCGCGGCCGGGCCGACTTCCAGCGCCTTGGCGATGCGCTCTTCACGCAGTGCCTCGATCGCCGCCGACTGGCCATGCCGGGCAGTGCCCATGGCGCAGGCCAGCGCATTCTGCCGCGGGTCGACCACAGCCCGCACGAAGCCGTCGTTCAATGCATGCCAACGGTTCTCGTGGGTGTACTGGTCAGTGGCGAGCAGCTCGGTTGGCGTGGCGTATTCCTCAGGAATCAGGAACAGCTTCTCGTCCTTGGCGCGCAGACCGAGGCCCACGCGGCTGGAAATCACCGATACCGGAATCGACAGCATCAGCGAACCAACAATCGGCACCAGCCACCACAGGAAGCTTGGGTTGAGCCAGGCTACCAGCACCGTCCAGGCCACACCGAGCAGGGTCTGCGGACCATGCCGACGCACCGCTTCGCTCCACGGCGTGGAGTCGTCATCACGCTGCGGCGAGTTCCAGGTCGCTGCCCAGCCGAGGAACGCGGCAAGCACGAAGCGGGTGTGGAAGATCATCCGTACCGGCGCCAGCAGCATCGAGAACAGCATCTCGATCAGCATCGACACGGTCACCTTGAAGCGCCCACCGAATTCGGTAGCGCCCTTGGCCCAGATCAGGATGATGCTCAAAAGCTTGGGCAGGAACAGCAACACCACCGTGGTGGAGAACAGCGCAATGGCCTTCTCCGGGTGCCATTGCGGCCACAGCGGGTACAGCTGGAACGGCTCAACGAAGTATTGCGGCTCCATCAAGGTGTTGGTCGCCAGCAACGCCGTCGACAGCACCAGGAAGAAGAACCACAACGGCGCGGACAGGTACGACATCACCCCGGTCAGGAACACCGCGCGGTGCACCGGGTGCATGCCTTTTACCAGGAACAGGCGGAAGTTCATCAGGTTGCCGTGGCACCAGCGACGGTCACGCTTGAGCTCGTCGAGCAGGTTGGGTGGCAATTCTTCATAGCTGCCGTCCAGGTCATAGGCAATCCACACACCCCAGCCGGCACGGCGCATCAGCGCTGCTTCGACGAAGTCGTGGGAGAGGATCGCGCCGGCAAAGGCACCTTTACCCGGCAACGGCGCCAGCGCGCAGTGCTCGATAAAGGGCTTCATGCGGATGATCGCGTTGTGCCCCCAGTAGTGCGATTCGCCCAGCTGCCAGAAGTGCAGGCCAGCGGTGAACAGCGGGCCGTACACGCGGGTAGCGAACTGCTGCAGACGCGCATACAGGGTGTCCATGCCCGATGCCTTGGGCGCGGTCTGGATGATACCGGCGTCCGGGTTGGCCTCCATCAGGCGCACCAGGCTGCTCAGGCATTCACCGCTCATGACGCTGTCCGCGTCAAGCACGACCATGTACTTGTACTCGCTGCCCCAGCGACGGCAGAAGTCGTCGAGGTTGCCGCTCTTGCGTTTGACGCGGCGGCGGCGGCGGCGATAGAAGATCCGGCCAAAGCCTTTGGCCTCGCGGCACACTTCAAGCCAGGCCTGTTGCTCGGCCACGGCGATATCCGGATCGTTGGAGTCGCTGAGTACAAAGAAGTCGAAGCGGTCGAGGTTGCCAGAGGCGGCTACCGACTCGAAGGTCGCGCGCAGGCCGGCGAACACCCGCGGCACGTCTTCGTTGCAGATCGGCATGACCAGCGCAGTACGCGCCTGGGCATCGATCGGCTCGTTGCCGGCACTGCTGCCGGAAATCTTGTACTTGTCGCGCCCGGTGAGCAGCTCCAGGAAGCCCATCAAGGCGGTCCAGAAGCCGGCCGAAACCCAACAGAAGAGAATGCCGAAGAGGATCAGGATCGAGGTCTGCAAGGCATACGGCCAGACCTGCACCACGGTGTCCCACAGCGGTTGGCTGAACACTTCGTCAAGGTCGACGAACGACCAGCCCTGGTACGGCAGGATGCCCTTCATGTACCAGCCAGCAACAATCGTCTGGCCGAGCATCAAGGTCAGCAGGATGTAACGGCGCATCGAGCCGACCCAGCGCCAGCGTGCCGCCGGCAGCTCGCGCTGGGGTGGTTGCGGGGCGTTGGGGCGGCCGGTCATGCGCCGCCACATGCGCACCAGCACATTGGTCCGCCATGGCTCTGGCAACACCCGGGTGCGAGTGATCGGCGGAGCGATCTTCAGGCTCAGGTTGCCATTGCTGTCAACGCCGAGCATCTCGGCCTCTTCCATTTCGCCGGCACTGCCGACGGTCAGGCGGGCAGCCACCGACGCCTCGGCAGAGCCGGCGGCCGGATCGGCCGCCAGACGCTGGTGCAGCTCGCTGAATGAGTTGCAGTCGGCCAGTTGCGCGCGCTGCTCGTCACTCAGGGGCAGGTGGGCCAGATACTCGGCAACCGAGACTGGCCGTAGGTTCGAATTACTCATCGGCAGGCAACTGATAGGTCCAGGTCTCGGTCAACACTTTCTCGGTGGTGGCCGGGGCCGCAGGGGTGGCTGCCGCGTCTGCAGCAGGTTGCTCGGCAGGCTTTTCAGCCTTGGCATGCTTGGCCGCAGCCTTGGCATGCTTGCTGTCCTTGGCCGGTTTTGGCGCTTCTACCGGGACGTCCTGCAGCAGCGCTGCACGCATCTCGGTGGACTTCTTCGGATCCTGGATCTTCAACCGCAGGGTCAGGCGCCAGCCTTTGGTTTCCGGGTTGTAGCGCAGGTTGTTCTCGACCACCTCGGCATTGTCGCCAACGCTGATCTGGCTGCGCACGGTGCTGTCTTCAGGCAGAGCGGCAAGCACGGGACCTGCGAAATCGACCAGGAAGGCTACGCTGCCATCCGGCTGACGGATCAGGTTGGACTGCTTGACGTCACCGGTGGAGCGCAGGGTCTGCTTGACCCAACCCAGATCAGGGGCCTGGAACTTGGCCTCGTCGATGGTCCAGTGCAGGCGATAGTTGTAATCCGCTGACTGGCCTGGCTCAGGCAGGGTTTCCGGGCTCCAGAAGGCAACGATGTTGTCGTTGGTTTCATCGGCGGTCGGAATCTCGACCAGATCGACAGTGCCCTTGCCCCAGTCGCCTTGCGGCTCGATCCAGGCGCTTGGACGCTTCTGGTAGTTGTCGTCGAGGTCTTCATAGTCGCTGAAGGCGCGGTGGCGCTGCATCAGGCCGAAACCACGCGGGTTTTCCACGCTGAAGTTGCTCACGGCCAGGTGGCGCGGGTTGTTCAGCGGACGCCACAGCCATTCACCATTGGCTGCATGGATCGCCAGGCCTTCGGAGTCGTGCAGGGCTGGGCGGTAGTTGAGCACTTTGGACGGCTGGTTAGGGCCGAACAGATACATGCTGGTCAGCGGTGCAACGCCCAGACGGCTGACGTGGTCACGCAGGTAGATGCGCGATTTGACGTCGACGATGGTGTCGTTGCCCGGGCGTACGGTCAGCTTGTAGGCACCGGTGGAGCGCGGCGAATCAAGCAGGGCGTAGATCACCAGGTGCTTGTCGGCAGGCTTGGGCTTCTCGACCCAGAATTCGGTAAAACGCGGGAATTCCTCACCCGACGGCAGCGCGGTGTCGATGGCCAGGCCACGTGCAGAAAGGCCGTAGGCGTGGCCCTTACCGACTACGCGGAAGTAGCTGGCGCCCAGCAAGGTCATGATTTCGTCTTGCTTGTCAGCCTTGTTGATCGGGTAGAGCACGCGGAAACCGGCATAGCCGAGGTTTTCCACGGTCTTGGCGTCGTGCGGCACGTCGCCGAAATCGAAACGACTGGCGTCGTACTTGATCTCTTCAACCTTGGAGGCAGTGACTTCGTTGATTTTCACCGGCGTGTCGAAGTGCATGCCCTGGTGATAGAACGACAGCTTGAACGGGGTCTTGTCCTGAGCCCACTCGGCCTTTTCCTGGAGGAAGCGGATCTTCTGGTAGTCGGCGTACTTCATGTCACGGAACACCGCCGGCAGATTGCTCTTCGGTGCTTCGTACTTCTGACCGGCCAGATCCTTCGCCTTGGCGGCGACATCGTCAAGGTTGAATGCCCACAGCTGACCCGCGCTCAGCAGGCCGACCAAGGCCACGCCAGCCGCCAGGGCGGTACGCAACCGATTGCCGGGGATCTTTGGTGCATTACGGGGACTTACAATCACGAGCAACCCTCGCCGAAAACAGATCATGAAACCAACGGCCAGCTACAAATGCCGGGTTGGCGAGCACTGTTCGGACCCCGTAAGGGCTCAATGATTCCCCAAACGGCTCCAGACAGTCCTCAAGTCTTGGTACAACGAACCTGCGAACGCAGGTCCCTACAGCCGCGCGATTATCTAGCAGGCCGCGTGACAACGCATCAGGCGGCAACAACTATTTATCGTCAAAACCCTCTTGTTTTGTACAAACAAGCGGTTATTTCGCCTCAGATTTGTAACATAAATGTTACGGGGCCATCATTGACCAGATGGACCTGCATATCGGCGCCAAAACGGCCACTGGCTACATCGTCGTGTGACGCCCGCGCCTGCCCCATCAGATACTCGAACAATTCAGCGCCAAGTGCAGGTGGCGCGGCGGTCGAGAAGCCCGGGCGCATGCCACTGCGGGTATCGGCCGCCAGGGTGAACTGCGAGACCAGCAGCAAGCCGCCGCCAATGTCCTTGAGCGACAGGTTCATCTTGCCATCGGCATCACTGAACACCCGGTAGTTAAGCAGCTTGTGCAACAGTTTGTCGGCATGCTCGCGCGTATCTGCAGGCTCGACCGCCACCAATACCAGCAAGCCCTGCTCGACCGCACCGACCACTTCGCCGGCAACTTCGACGCGGGCGTTCTGCACGCGCTGCAGCAGGGCCTTCACGCTTCTTCCAACGGCAGGTCCAGCAAGCGCCGGGCCATCTGGTCGGCGGCGCGCACCAGCGCGTCGGTGATACCCGGCTCGGACGCGGCGTGGCCGGCGTCGCGGATCACTTTCAGCTCGCTGTTGGGCCAGGCCTGGTGCAGCTCCCAGGCGTTGTCCAGCGGGCAAATCACATCATAGCGGCCATGCACGATAACCGCCGGCAGGTGGGCGATGCGGGGCATGTCGCGGATCAGCTGATCGGGTTCGAGGAAGGCATCGTTGGTGAAATAGTGGCATTCGATACGGGCAATCGACAGTGCACGCTGCGGCTCGGAGAAGCGATCGACCACCAGCGGATTGGGCCGCAGGGTGGCGGTGCGGCCTTCCCAGGTCGACCAGGCCTTGGCAGCGTGCATCTGCGCGATCTGATCGTTGCCGGTCAGGCGCTTGTGGAAGGCCGTGACCAGATCGCCACGCTCGTCGTGCGGGATCGGTGCGATGTAGTCCTGCCAGTAGTCAGGGAACAGCCGGCTGGCGCCTTCCTGGTAGAACCAGCGGATCTCCTGGGCGCGGGCGAGAAAGATGCCGCGCAGGATCAGCCCGTGCACGCGCTCGGGGTGCTTCTGTGCGTAGGCCAGGGCCAGGGTCGAGCCCCACGAGCCGCCGAACAGCACCCATTTGTCGATGCCCAGGTGCTCGCGAATACGCTCCATGTCCTCGACCAGGTCCCAGGTGGTGTTGTTTTCCAGGCTGGCGTGCGGGGTGGAGCGGCCACAGCCGCGCTGATCGAAGGTAATGATGCGGTACAGGTTCGGGTCGAAATAGCAGCGGCTCTGCGCGTCGCAGCCGGCACCCGGACCACCGTGGATGAACACCACAGGCAGACCTTCTGGCGAACCGCTCTCGTCGACATACAGCACATGCGGCGCTTGCACGGCCAGATCGTGACGGGCGTAAGGTTTGATCTGCGGGTACAGGGTCTGCATTGCGCACTCCATGAAGGGCTATTCTTCGGCTGCCGCCATCATAAACCCGAATCATGTCAGGGCGCATCGGCAACGCACGCTAACAGTCTGCGTCACCTGCGCAGTGCTACCGCCTTTAGGATAGCGACCCGCTCTTTCAACAGCCGGGAACACCCTAAGAAAATCCTGCATGTCGCCCTGCTGGCGTTGCTCGCGCCTGCTGCGTTCGCTGCTTCCGACGACCCGCGCCTGGAGCTGCGCAGCGCCATGCTGATGGCCGATGCGGCCCAGCAAGCCGCCGTAGCGCAGGGCTACAACATCGTCATCAGCGTGCACGACCAGCACGGCAATCTGAAGCTGGACAGCGCTTTTGCCGCCGCTGGAGTGCAGGCTTACCAGGCGCCCGCGCCCGAGTGAAACCTGCGCCTGCCTGGTCTCGAGCAACTGCCCAGCCCTGCGCCGTGCGCGTTTAGCGCGCGTACCGCGCCTGCCCCCAGGCAAGCATCACTTCGAGCAACTGGCGCAGCACTGCCTGAGTAGGCTGGGCCAGGTCTTCACGATAGGCGAACGGCTCGGTTTCGTTCATGTAGGTGCTCTGCGCCAGCTCCAACTGCACCGCATGCACGTGTTGGTCCGGGGCTCCGTAATGACGAGTGATGTGCCCGCCCTTGAAGCGTCCATTGAGCACATGACTGTAGCCCGCTGCCTGGGCGCAGGTGCGCTGAAGTTGCTCGGCCAGTGCCGCGTCGCAACTGGCGCCATTGAAGGTACCGAAGTTGAAGTCCGGCAGCTTGCCGTCGAACAGGTGCGGGATGTGCGAGCGGATCGAATGTGCATCCCACAGCAGTGCATAGCCGAACTCTTCACGCAGACGCGCCAGTTCCCCGCGCAGGGTGTCGTGGTAGGGGCGCCAGATCTGCTCGAGATACTCCGCCCGCTGCGCCGCAGACGGCACAAGGCCGGCAACGAACAGCGGCTCGCCGTCGAACAGGGTGGCCGGAAACAGCCCGGTAGTGGCCCCGGCATACAATGGCTGGTCATCTTCTGGCCGATTGAGGTCGATGACGAAGCGCGAGTACTCCGCGGCGACCACGCTGGCACCCAGTTCACGGGCGAAGTCATACAGCCGTGGGATATGCCAGTCGGTATCGGGCAAGCTGCGCGCCTGTTCGACCAGTCCGTCGCGCACGGCGGCGGTCAAACCGAGGCCGGCGTGGGGCATGCTGATCAGCAGCGGCAGGCGGCCTTGGTGAAAGCTCAATACGTTGTCCATGAGGCCTCGCTCAAAAAGTTGATTGCACACCGCCGCGCACTACCCGCTTGGGCAAGTCGCCGCCCAGCCAGTACGCGAGGTCGGCCGGGCGATCGATCTGCCAGGCGACAAAGTCGGCGACCTTGCCGGCTTCCAGCGTGCCGTGAGTGCTGCCCAGGCCCAGTGCCGTGGCGGCATGCGTAGTAACTCCGGCCAGCACCTCTTCAGGGGTCATGCGGAACAGCGTGCAGCCCATGTTGAGCATCAGCCGCAGCGACAGGCCAGGCGAGGTGCCAGGGTTGAGGTCGCTGGCCAGGGCGATCTTCACCCCGTGCCGACGCAGCGCGTCCATCGGTGGCAGCTGGGTTTCGCGCAGGAAGTAGAACGCGCCCGGCAGCAGCACCGCGACGGTGCCCGCCGCGGCCATGGCAATGGCGTCGTCTTCGGTCATGAACTCCAGGTGATCGGCCGACAGCGCCTGATAACGGGCAGCCAGGCTGGAGCCGTGCAGCGATGACAACTGCTCGGCATGCACCTTGACCGGCAAGCCCAGTTCGCGGGCCTTGATGAACACCCGCTCGACCTGCGCCGGCGAGAACGCCAGGTGTTCGCAGAAGGCATCGACCGCGTCGACCAGGCCTTCGCCGGCCAACGCTGGTAGCAGCTCGTCGCAGATATGCTGGATGTAGTCATCGGCGCGCCCGGCATATTCCGGCGGCAGCGCATGGGCAGCCAGGCAGGTGCTGCGCACGGTCAGCGGCAGCGCTTCGCCCAGACGCCGAGCGACGCGCAACATCTTGCGCTCGTTGACCAGGTCCAGGCCGTAGCCTGACTTGATCTCAAGGGTGGTCACCCCATCGCGCATCAACGCTTCGACCCGCTGCCGGGCGCTGGCCAGCAGCTGCTCTTCGCTGGCCGCGCGAGTGGCGCGCACGGTGCTGGCAATGCCGCCGCCCTGGGCGGCAATCTCGGCATAGCTGACACCCTGCAAACGCTGCTCGAACTCGCCACTGCGGTTACCGCCAAACACCGCATGGGTGTGGCAGTCGATCAGCCCCGGGGTGACCCAGGCACCGCCCAGATCGACCGTCTCCAGGTCGGCCTGTGGCGCCAGCTCGGCGCGTGGGCCGATCCATTCGATCAGCCCGGCGCGGGTGATGATTGCCGCATCCTCGATGATCGAATAGCTGCCGCCGACCATGCTTGCCACATGGCAGTGCTGCCATAACGTTGCCATACACTTCCTCCGTTACTAGCGGTGCAGCTCGGCCTGCTGCTCGGCCAACTGACCCTGACCTGCACGCGGCTTGCACCAGAGCAGGTAGGACGCGACCAGAAACACCACCCACACTACCCCGACCAGCAATGCGGCCTGAGTGTCCGGGAAGTAACCGAGCACACCAAAAATGAACACCATGAAGGCAATCGCCAGGGCCGGCCCATAGGGCCAGAACGGTACCGGGAACTTCAGTTTGGCTGCTTCCTCACGGCTCATGCTGCGGCGCATCGCCACTTGAGTGAGCAGGATCATCAGCCAGACCCAGACCGTGGCGAAAGTGGCGATCGAGGCGATCAGCAGGAACACGTTCTCCGGGATCAGATAGTTGAGCACCACGCCGATCAGCAGCGCCGCGCCCATCACTACCACCGTCAGCCACGGCACACCGTGTTTGGACAGCTGGGCGAAGCCACGCGGGGCATGGCCCTGCTGGGCCAGGCCGTACATCATGCGCCCGGCACCGAAGATGTCGCTGTTGATCGCCGACACTGCCGCAGAAATCACCACTACGTTAAGCACAGCAGCAGCCGAACCGATGCCAAGGTTGCTGAATATCTGCACGAACGGGCTGCCTTGGCTGCCGATCTGCGGCCATGGGTACAGGCTCATCAGCACAAACAGAGTCAGCACGTAGAACAGCAGGATACGCAGCGGCACGGCGTTGATTGCCTTGGGGATGACCCGCTGCGGGTCTTTCGCTTCGCCAGCAGTGATACCGATGATTTCGATACCGCCAAAGGCGAACATCACCACGGCAAACGAGGCGATCACCCCGGCAATGCCGTTGGGCATGAAGCCGCCATGCTCGAACAGGTTGCTCACGCCGACCGCCGAGCCACTACCGACCTGGCCCATGCCGAAGGCCATGATGCCAAGCCCGGCGAGGATCATCGCGACAATCGCGCCGACCTTGAGCAGCGACAGCCAGAATTCCATCTCGCCGAACACTTTGACGTTGCACAGGTTGAGCCCGCCGATCAGGAAGACGATGCCCAACACCCAGATCCAACGTGCCACTTCAGGGAACCAGAAGCCCATGTAGATACCGAAGGCGGTCACGTCGGCGATACAGACAATGATCATCTCGAAGGCGTAGGTCCAGCCCAGCACAAAGCCGGACATCGGCCCCAGGTAGGTACTGGCGTATTGGCCAAAGGAGCCGGCGACCGGGTTGTGCACGGCCATTTCGCCGAGCGCGCGCATGACCATGAACACGGCGGCGCCACCGATCAGGTAGGCCAGCAGTACCGCTGGGCCGGCCATCTGGATGGCTGAGGCAGAGCCATAGAACAGCCCGGTGCCGATCGCCGAGCCGAGCGCCATGAAACGGATGTGGCGGGACGTCAGCCCGCGTTTTAGACCTTGAGATTGTTGCATGCTGCGTCCCTTTTATTTTTATGGACGGATTAGCGCGTTGGGGGCCGCTTTGCGGCCCTTCGCGGGTGAACCCGCTCCCACAGGTTACGGCGGCGCTGCAAATCCTGTGGGAGCGGGTTCACCCGCGAAGGCCTGCGCAGCAGGCCTCCAGCTTTTCACAGGCTTGGCAATACTCCAGCCGGCAACAACCCGGTCAGCGTGCCTTCGGCCAGCAGCGCGCTGGCCATTTCGATATCCGGCGAGAAGAACCGGTCACGCTCGTAGTGGGCAACCTTGGCACGCAGGGCGCGGCGCGCCTGCTCCAGCTTGGCCGAGGTTTTCAGGCCCTTGCGCAGGTCCAGGCCCTGGCAGGCACCGAGCCATTCGATGGCAAGCACGCCACGCGTGTTCTCGGCCATTTCCCACAGGCGCTTGCCTGCTGCCGGCGCCATCGACACGTGGTCTTCCTGGTTGGCCGAGGTCGGCAGGCTGTCGACGCTGTGTGGGTGCGACAGCGCCTTGTTCTCACTGGCCAATGCTGCGGCGGTGACCTGGGCGATCATGAACCCGGAGTTGACCCCACCGTTTTCGACGAGGAACGGCGGCAGCTGGGACATGTGCTTGTCCATCATCAGTGAAATGCGACGCTCGCTCAGCGAACCGATCTCGGCAATCGCCAGGGCCAGGTTGTCAGCGGCCATGGCCACCGGCTCGGCGTGGAAGTTGCCGCCGGAAATCACATCACCTTCGGCGGCGAACACCAGCGGGTTGTCGGAGACAGCGTTGGATTCGATCGCCAGCACTTCCGCGGCCTGACGCAACTGGGTCAGGCAAGCGCCCATCACCTGTGGCTGGCAACGCAGCGAGTACGGGTCCTGGACCTTGCCGCAGTTTTCGTGGGAGCGCGACACTTCGGTCGAGTCACCGAGCAGGTCACGGTAGCAGGCCGCGGCGTCAATCTGGCCGCGCTGGCCGCGCACTTCATGGATGCGTGCATCGAACGGCGAGCGCGAGCCCAGCGCGGCTTCGACGGTCAGGCCGCCGCAGGTGATCGCGGCGGCAAACAGGTCTTCAGCGTAGAAAAGGCCGCGCAGGGCATAGGCGGTAGACGCCTGGGTGCCGTTGAGCAAGGCCAGGCCCTCTTTGGCGGCCAGGGTCAGCGGTTCGAGGCCGGCCACAGCCAGTGCTTCGTTAGCTTCCAGCCACTGCCCCTTGTAACGGGCCTTGCCCTCGCCGAGCAGCACCAGCGACATGTGCGCCAGCGGCGCGAGGTCGCCGGAGGCGCCGACCGAGCCTTTCAGCGGAATGTGCGGATAGACTTCGGCGTTGACCAGGCTGATCAGCGCATCGATGACCTTGCGCCGAATGCCGGAGAAACCACGGCTGAGGCTGTTGATCTTGAGCACCATGATCAGCCGCACCAAAGCGTCGTCCAGCGGCGCGCCGATGCCTGCGGCGTGCGACAACACCAGCGAGCGCTGCAGGTTCTCGAGGTCTTCACGGGCGATGCGGGTCGAGGCCAGCAGACCGAAGCCGGTGTTGATGCCGTAGGCGGTGCGGTCTTCGGCGAGAATCTGCTCGACACAAGCGATGCTGGCATCGATCGCCGGGCCCGCGCTGTCGTCCAGGCGCAGCTTGACGGGTGCGGCATGAATGGCGCGCAGCTGGGCCAGGGTCAGGGTACCGGGCTTGAGGGTCAGTTCGGTCACTTCGCTACTCCATTGGCGGGGCCCGCAGGCCCCTTCTTGTTATTCAGTATCGGCGTTGTCGGCGGCGGCTGATCAGCCGTTGATCATCGGCAGATCGAGGCCCTGCTGGTTGGCGCAGTCAACGGCGATCTGGTAGCCCGCATCGGCGTGGCGCATGACGCCGGTGCCCGGGTCGTTGGTCAGTACGCGAGCAATACGCTCGGCAGCTTCATCGCTGCCATCACAGACGATGACCATACCCGAGTGCTGCGAGAAGCCCATGCCAACGCCGCCGCCGTGGTGCAGCGACACCCAGGTCGCGCCGCTCGCGGTGTTGAGCAAGGCGTTGAGCAGCGGCCAGTCGGACACGGCGTCGGAGCCATCCTGCATCGATTCGGTTTCGCGGTTGGGGCTGGACACCGAACCAGAGTCGAGGTGGTCGCGGCCGATCACGATCGGTGCCGACAACTCACCGCTGCGGACCATCTCGTTGAAGGCCAGGCCGAGCTTGGCACGCTGGCCCAGGCCAACCCAGCAGATCCGCGCCGGCAGACCCTGGAAGCTGATGCGCTCACGGGCCATGTCCAGCCAACGGTGCAGATGGGCATCGTCGGCGATCAGCTCTTTGACCTTGGCATCGGTCTTGTAGATGTCCTCGGCGTCACCCGAAAGCGCCACCCAGCGGAACGGGCCGACCCCGCGGCAGAACAGCGGGCGGATATAGGCCGGGACGAAGCCTGGGAAGTCGAAGGCATTGCTGACGCCCTCCTCCATGGCCATCTGGCGAATGTTGTTGCCGTAGTCGAAGGTCGGCACGCCTTGCTGTTGGAAGTCGAGCATGGCTTTGACGTGCACCGCCATCGACTGCTTGGCGGCCTTGACCACTGCCGCCGGGTCGGTCTGCGCACGGTCGCGGTACTGCTCCCAGCTCCAGCCAGCAGGCAGGTAGCCGTTGAGCGGGTCGTGGGCGCTGGTCTGGTCGGTAACCATGTCCGGGCGCACGCCACGCTTGACCAGCTCAGGCAGGATTTCGGCAGCGTTGCCGAGCAGGGCAATCGAGATCGCCTTGCCTTCCTGGGTGTATTTGGCGATGCGCGCCAGGGCGTCATCGAGGTCGCTGGCCTGTTCGTCGACATAACGGCTGCTGAGGCGGAAGTCGATGCGGCTCTGCTGGCACTCGATGTTCAGCGAGCAGGCACCGGCCAGGGTTGCGGCCAGCGGCTGTGCGCCACCCATGCCGCCAAGGCCTGCAGTGAGCACCCACTTGCCTTTGAGGCTGCCGTTGTAGTGCTGGCGGCCGGCCTCGACGAAGGTTTCATAGGTGCCCTGGACGATGCCCTGGCTGCCGATGTAGATCCAGCTGCCTGCGGTCATCTGGCCGTACATGGCCAGGCCCTTGGCATCCAGTTCGTTGAAGTGTTCCCAGTTGGCCCAGTGCGGCACAAGGTTGGAGTTGGCGATCAGCACACGCGGGGCGTTGCTGTGGGTCTTGAACACGCCCACCGGCTTGCCCGACTGGACCAGCAGGGTCTCGTCGTCTTCCAGGCGGGTCAGGGTCTCGACGATCTTGTCGTAGCTCTCCCAGTTGCGCGCAGCACGGCCGATGCCGCCGTACACCACCAGCTCCTTGGGGTTCTCGGCCACTTGTGGGTCGAGGTTGTTCATCAGCATGCGCAGCGGCGCTTCGGTCAGCCAGCTTTTGGCGGTCAGCTTGTTGCCACGTGGGGCACGGATTTCTACGTCACGGTATTTGTTGTTGTCAGTCACGGGAGAGGTCCTTTGCGGTCATCCGACGGCGGGGTGTCGATGAGTAATATACAAACACACCTTTACTTGTATGTACAAGCATGGACAACCAAATTATTCGGAGCTCGCCGTTAGATAGCCGGGGGGCGCTACGCACCCCTTTCCGACCGGTCCGGCGCCCCGGCAATCTCAAACCGTGATCAATTCAATCAGGCAAAACCGCCCCTGCACGTCCAACTCCAGCAACCCGTCGTTGCCCTCCAGGCGCAAACAGTCATACAACCCCAGCCGCTGCAGCTCGCGCCCGGTCATCTGCACTTCAACCTGGCTACCAGCGGCAAACAGCAACAGCGTCGACGCCGAGCTATACAGGCGGCTGGTGCCATCGAACCACTGCAACCGCGCCCGATAGCGCTGCGGCGCGTAGATCAGGTTGAAGTCGCGGATCATCCCGCCCAGCAGCTTGCACTGAACCTGGCTCTCGCCGCCGAAGGCAAACGCATCGAACGCCAGCAACGGCCGGCTGAGCTGGCCGTCGACCACCAGACGCATGCCATCCCCCTGCAGCACACTGATGATCCGCTGGTACCCGGCAAAGCTGGAAAAGCCGCCCGACTCTTCGATATCGGCAATCGACAGGCGCCAGCCAAATCCATCCAGGCCATCGCCAGCATCGCGGGCGATCTCTTCGGTAAACCCGCCGCCGTTCTTCCATGGCATGCGCGGGTAATCCGCCGCGTGTAGCAACTGCATCTGGCTCATTTGCTGAAGCGTCCTTCCAGGCGATGGCGGGAACCGGGGTGAATCAGGCGTGCGGCGGTGACCGGCTGGCGACCCGACCAGGTGCGGCGGCGGATCAGCAGGCATGGCTCGCCGGCATCGATCTGCAGCAGGCGGCACTCGTCCGGCTCGGCCAGAATCGCCTCGACCACGTGCTCGCCTTCAGTCAGTGGCGCCACCTGCGACAGGTAGGCATAGGGTGTCTGCCGGGTAAAGTCCTGCTTGAGGTAGTCCGGGGCAATCGCGGCGTTGACGTAGCGATCCTCGATCTGCACCGGCACGCCGTTTTCGTAATGCACGATCAACGAGTGGAATACTCGCTGGCCTTCGCGCATATCCAGCGCCAGGGCGCGCTCGGAACCTGCGGCCTCTTCGCCCAGCACGATCACCTGGCAACTATGCTGATGGCCACGGCCGGCGATCTCGTCGGCAATGTTGTTGACCTCGAACAGCGCGGAACGGCTCTTGGGCTCGGCGACGAACGTGCCGACCCCCTGCATGCGCACCAGCAACCCGTCAGCAGTCAGCTCGCGCAGGGCGCGGTTGATGGTCATGCGGCTGAAACCCAGCTGGTTGACCAGCTCGCTCTCGGACGGCACCCGGTGATGCGGCGGCCAGCTGCCGTTTTCGATCTGCTGGACGATCATCTGTTTGACCCGGGCATACAGCGGCGCCGGCCCTTCGCCCATCTGGGCAACCAGCGCGGAGACAGGAGGTGTCGGCACGGCTTTGATCCTTGTGCGGTTTGAGTGAGCAGTAGCTTGCCGCAGTTTACCGGGCAGGCAAACGCCTGTATATGTATATACAAGCTAACAAGAACAGGAAGATGCTTACATGACCGTGTACTTTGCCGAGCGCGCCCTGCTCCCCAGCGGTTGGGCGCGCAACGTCCGTCTAGAGGTCGACGCCCAAGGCCAGCTCGCCAGCCTGCAGGTCGATGCCTCGGCAGACGGCGCCGAGCGCCTGGCCGGGCCGCTGCTGCCGGGCATGCCCAACCTTCATTCGCACGCCTTCCAGCGCGCCATGGCGGGCCTGGCAGAAGTGGCAGGCAACCCCAACGACAGTTTCTGGACCTGGCGCGAGTTGATGTACCGCATGGTTGGCCAGATCAGCCCGGAACAACTGCAGGTCATCGCCCGCCAGCTATACATCGAGATGCTCAAGGCCGGCTATACCTCGGTCGCCGAGTTCCATTACGTGCACCACGATCGCGATGGCCAGCGCTATGCCGATCCGGCCGAGCTGTCACGGCGCATCAGTGCCGCCGCCCGCGCCGCCGGGATTGGCCTGACGTTGTTGCCGGTGCTGTACAGCCACGCAGGATTCGGCGGCCAGCCCGCCAGCGAGGGCCAACGCCGCTTTATCAATAGCAGCGAGCAATACCTGCGCCTGCACGAACAGCTCAAGCCAGTGCTGGCGGCACAACCGGCGCAGCGCCTGGGCTTGTGCTTCCACTCGCTGCGCGCGGTCACTCCCGAGCAGATTGCCACGGTGCTGGCCAGCGGCGAGCAGGACTGCCCGGTACACATTCACATCGCTGAGCAGCAAAAGGAAGTCGACGACTGCCTGGCCTGGAGCGGGCGTCGTCCGCTGCAATGGCTATATGAAAACGTCGAGGTCGACCGCCGCTGGTGTCTGGTACATGCCACCCACGCAGCGCCGGACGAGGTCGCAGCGATGGCCGAAAGCGGCGCGGTAGCTGGTTTGTGCCTGACCACCGAGGCCAACCTGGGCGACGGCATCTTCCCCGCGGTCGACTACCTGGCTCGGGGCGGGCGCATGGGGATTGGATCGGACAGCCACGTGTCACTCAGTGTGGTCGAGGAACTGCGCTGGCTCGAATACGGCCAGCGACTGCGTGATCAGCGCCGCAATCGGCTCTATCGCAGCGACCAGCCAATGGTTGGCCGCACCCTTTATGACGCAGCGCTCAGCGGTGGCGCGCAAGCCCTGGGGCAGCCGATCGGCGAGTTGACGGTGGGCAAGCGCGCGGACTGGCTGGTGCTCGACGGTGAGGACCCGTACATCGCTACTGCCGAAGGCGACGCCATTCTCAACCGCTGGCTGTTTGCCGGCGGCGACCGCCAGATCCGCGACGTGATGGTCAACGGCGCGTGGGTGGTGCGCCAGGGCCGCCATGCTCAGGAAGCCGAGAGCAACCGAGCGTTTGCCGAGGTGCTCGGCCAGTTGCTTGGCTGAGGGCTCAGTGTGCGGCGGCGATGTCGCGGTCGGCTACGCGCCAGATCAGGCGATTGGTGTCGTAGCCTTGCTGACGCGCCTTGGCCAGCAGGCTCTCGCGCTCCCAGGCCGGCAGGCTCGGCGTACGTGACAGGATCCACAGGTACTTGCGGTCCGGGCTGCCGACCAATGCGGTCTGATAACGCGAGTCGACGTACAACACCCAGTACTCGCCCTTGGCCACACCAGGCGCCAGGCGGGTGAACCAATTGTCGAACTCGACCCAGAGCTTGTCGGTATGCCCGGCCTCCTGCGGCGTGGCGCTGCCTTCGGCGCGGATCCACTGGCCGTCGAGCATGCGGCAACGGTTGAGCACGCCGATGCTGCCATCAGGCCGGGCGTTGTAATGCGCCTCGGACTGCGCGCAGTCGCGCTGGAAGTACATCGGCAGGCGGGCCAGCTCGAACCATTTGCCCTGATAGCGCTTGAGGTCGACGGCGCCTGCCGTCTTCGGCGCCAACGGGTCATGGCTACCCGTGGCGCAGCCGCCCAGCAACAGGCTCAGGCACAGCCCAAGCAGCAGACTCACGTGCCTCATTTAAGGCCCTGCCCGGAGTACATCAATACTTTGTCCGCTGCATACTGCACACTGATAAAGCTGTTCTGGTCACCCCAGGTGCAACTGCTCATGCCCAGCGCGCCCGAGCACTCGGTAGGTGTACCCAGCAGTTGTTCGACCGCCGCGCGGTTCATGCCGGCGCTGAGTTTGGAGTAATTTTCCTGGTTGATCTTGCTGCACGCAGTCAGCACGACGCACAACGACAACAGGGCGAGGGAACGCAACGACATGAAGGGACACTCCTGGACACGGACATCAGGCGAGGCGCCTGTGGAGACCTTGGAGAGCAAAAAGCCTCCGTGGTTCCCTGACCGCAGCGCTTAAATGCCGGCCGTTGGTCGTCTGACCGGCCAACGACTCATGTTTTACCCGCACAAGTCGACACAACGAGCAGTGGAGCAGCAGCTTGCCCTACCCCCTGCCCTTCGACGTGCATTCGCGCAGACTCAGCCATGACCAAAAATCTCAAGTTCAGCCACAAGATCCTGCTGGCCGCAGCCCTCGTAGTCGCGGTCGCCTTCACCTGCTTCGTACTGTTCAACGACTACCGGCAACGCCAGTCGCTGCGCAGCGACACGCAGACGTCGCTGCAGGACCTGGGCAGCCTGACTGCAGGCAACATCCGCAACTGGCTCGACAGCCGCGTGCAGGTGCTCGACAGCCTGGCCCAGCAAGTGGCCGTCGATGGCCCCGGCAAGCCGAGCCTGGACCGCGCCCTGGCACTGCCGGTGTATGCCAACAACTTCCAGCTGAGCTACTTCGGCGGCCAGGACGGCAGCATGCAATCGGTACCCGCCGGCAACCGCGCCGCCGACTACGACCCGCGCCAGCGTGGCTGGTACAAGGCGGCGACTGCTGCCAACCAGACTATCGTCACCGAGCCGTACATTTCCGCCTCGGCTGGCAAGCTGGTGATCACCCTGGCCACGCCGGTGCAACAGGGCGGTCGCCTGCTCGGCGTGAGTGGCGTCGACACCGACCTGCAGACCATCAGCAAGCTGATCAACGCGCTGGACTTCGATGGTAATGGACATGCCTTCATCGTCAACGGCGAAGGCAAGATCATGATCCACCCCAAGCCTGAGCTGGCCCTGAAAACCCTCGCCGATCTGTTCCCTGGCGACACGCCGCAGATCAGCAGCGGGCTGAAGGAAGTCGAGTTCGACGGGCGCAAGCAGTTCATCAACTTCACCCACGTCGACGGCATCTCGTCGGTCGACTGGTATGTCGCGCTGGTGCTCGACCAGGATGCCGCCTTCGCCATGCTCGGCGAGCTGCGCACGTCGGCAGCCGTGGCGACGCTGATCGCGATCATCGCCATCATTGCCTTGCTCGGCCTGTTAATTCGCGTGCTGATGCAGCCGCTGCACGCCATGGGTCGCGCCATGCGCGACATTGCCGAGGGTGAAGGCGACCTGACCCGGCGCCTGACCATCCATGCTCAGGACGAATTCGGCAGCCTTGCCCAGTCGTTCAACCGCTTTGTCGAGCGTATCCACGAGTCGATCCGCGAAGTGGCCTCGGCGACCGGCCAGGTGAATGCCGTGGCCGGCCAGGTGGTGACTGCCTCCAACGCCTCGATCAACAACGCCGATCAGCAGTCGAGCCGCACCAGCAGCGTTGCCGCTGCAATCAATCAGCTCGGTGCCGCCGCCCATGAAATCGCCCAGAACGCCGCGCTCGCCTCGCAGCATTCGACCGCCGCGCGCGGTCTGGCCGAAGAAGGCCAGCAGGTGGTCGGGCAAACCATCAGCACCATGCATCAGCTGTCGGCGCGCATCAGTGACTCGTGCGAGAACATCCAGACACTCAATTCGCACACCAGCAACATCGGCCAGATCCTCGATGTGATCACCGGCATTTCGCAGCAAACCAACCTGCTCGCGCTGAACGCTGCCATCGAAGCCGCCCGCGCGGGCGAGGCCGGGCGTGGTTTTGCCGTGGTTGCCGATGAGGTGCGCAGTCTGGCCCACCGCACTCAGGAATCAGCGCAGCAGGTACAGCGTTTGATCGAAGAGCTGCAGGCCGGCGCGCAGATGGCGGTCAGCACTATGAACCAGAGCCAGCAGCAGAGCGAGCACAGCGTGGGGATTGCCAATCAGGCCGGTGAACGCCTGGGCAGCGTGACCCAGCGCATCGGCGAGATCGACGGCATGAACCAGTCGGTTGCCACCGCCACCGAAGAGCAGACGGCTGTGGTCGAGTCGATCAATCTCGACATCAGCGAGATCAATACGCTGAATCAGGAAGGCGTACACAACCTGCAGAGCACCTTGCGTGCCTGCAACGACCTGGAACACCAGGTCGAACGGTTGCAACAGTTGGTTGGCAGTTTCAGAATCTGAGCCGGGTGCTGCCCCATTCGCCTACGCAGATGGGGCAGCCGCTCAGCGCTGCATCAGAACCGTGAACCCGGCTCGAGCAGGAAATCCATCTCTTCATCGGTGCTCGGACGGTCCAGCAGCAGATTGCGCTGCGGGAACCGGCCAAAGCGCTCGATCACGCGCTGATGCTGCTCGGCGTAGTCAAGGAAGCCTTCGAACAGGCGGCGGTTGGCCTCCGGTTGCTCGTCCAGCAACTGCCGATAGCGCTCGACACTAAGGTGCTGCCAGTCGAGCACCTCGGCGTGTTCCAGCACCAACAGCACGAACACCCGCTGGATCGGCAGTAACTGGTAATCCCAGTCATGCTGCAAACCCTGCATGGCCACCACCTGCGCGCGCCGGTCACCTTCAAAGGCGCGCGGCGTGTCGCGGTAGATCATGCGCGGCAGTTGATCGAGCAGCAGGATCAGGCCAAGCCAGCCCTGCGGGCTTTGCTGCCAGTCTTCGAGACCACCCGCCAGGGCCTGCTCGCACAGCGCGCCGAAACGCTCGCGCGCCTCGTCATCATGGTGCTTGCCGAACCACAGCGTGCTCTTCTCGTCAGCCACGGCCTGCGGGCTCTTGCCCGGACCGAACCACCACTCCAGCAACGGCTGCCAAGGTGCGAGCATGATTTATTCCTTGTGGTAGGCCGTAACGCGCTCGACCTCTTGCTTCGAGCCGAGGATTACCGAAACGCGCTGGTGCAGGCTGTCCGGCTGGATGTCGAGGATGCGTTGCTCACCGTTGGTGGCCGCGCCGCCGGCCTGTTCGATGATGAACGACATCGGGTTGGCCTCGTACATCAGGCGCAGCTTGCCTGGCTTGCTCGGCTCACGCGAATCGCGTGGGTACATGAACAGACCGCCACGGGTGAGGATGCGGTGCACATCAGCCACCATCGAGGCGATCCAGCGCATGTTGTAGTTCTTTTTCAACGGCCCGGTCTCACCGGCCAGCAGCTCGCCGACGTAGCGCTGGATCGGCGCTTCCCAGTGACGCTGGTTGGACATGTTGATAGCGAACTCGGCAGTGGTCTCCGGCACCTGGATGTTCTCGTGAGTGAGGACAAAGCTGCCCAGCTCGCGGTCCAGGGTGAAGCCTTTGACGCCGTTGCCCAGGGTCAGGATCAGCATGGTCTGCGGGCCGTAGATCGCGTAACCGGCGGCGACCTGCTCGGTGCCAGGCTGGAGGAAGGCGTTTTCGTTGAGGGTTTCGTTCTGGCTCAGGTATTCCTGCGGGCAGCGCAGAACCGAGAAGATAGTGCCGACCGAAACGTTGACGTCGATGTTCGACGAGCCGTCCAGTGGGTCGAACACCAGCAGGTAGGCACCCTTAGGGTATTTACCCGGGATCTGGTAGGCGTTGTCCATTTCTTCGGACGCCATGCCGGCCAGGTGACCACCCCACTCGTTGGCTTCGAGCAGAATGTCGTTGGAGATCACGTCGAGCTTTTTCTGCACTTCGCCCTGTACGTTTTCGGTGCCCATGCTGCCCAGCACGCCGCCGAGGGCGCCTTTGGACACGTGGTGGCTGATTTCCTTGCACGCGCGCGCCACCACCTCGATCAGGAAGCGCAGATCGGCAGGAGTATTGTTGCTGCGGGTCTGCTCAATCAGATAGCGACTCAGGGTAACGCGGGACATGTATGGCTCCGAAAGGGAAAGAGGGTGAAAAACCCCGGCAGTTTACAGTAATGCCGTTGGTTTGGCGTAACGGGGGTCGCTTTGCGACCCTTTCGCGACACAAGGCCGCTCCTACAGAACAGCGGGGTAGCCGCATCCACGCAACCCTGTAGGAGCGGCCTTGTGTCGCGAATGGGCCGCAAAGCGGCCCCAACCCAGAGCACCGGCAAGTTTACAGCGACTGGTAAAGCCTAGCGAGCAAACACTCCCGCCTGGCCGATCAGACGGTCGAACCGGAGTCTAGTTCAGCACGGCACCGGCCGGTGGTCGGCCAGGTGCCCTGCCATGGTCAGCTCAATCCAACGCCTTCCAGATCTCGGTCGCGTACTCGCGTATGGTCCGATCCGACGAGAACCAGCCCATCCGCGAGGTATTGAGCACCGCCATCCGCCACCATTGTTCCGGCTGATGCCACAGCTCGTCGACCTCGCGCTGGGCGTCCCAATAGGCGTCGAAATCGGCGCAGACCAGGAAGCGGTCATGGTCGATCAGCGAGTCGATCAACTGGGTATAGCGCGACGGGTCATCCGGCGAGAACACCCCGCTGCGAATGGCGTGCAGCACATCGCTGAGGCGGTGCGACTCGGCCACCGCTGCACTGGCACCAAAGTCACCCGCGCGCTTGCGCGCCTCGACCTGCTGCGCCGTCAGCCCAAAGATGAACATGTTCTCTGCACCGACCTGCTCGCACATCTCGACGTTGGCGCCGTCCAGGGTGCCGATGGTCAGCGCGCCGTTGAGGCCGAACTTCATGTTGCTGGTGCCGGACGCTTCGTAGCCGGCGGTGGAAATCTGCTCGGACAAGTCCGCCGCCGGGATGATGCTCTCGGCCAGGCTGACGTTGTAGTTGGGCAGGAATACCACCTTGAGCAGCCCGCGCACGGTCGGATCGTTGTTGACCACCCGGGCGATGTCGTTGGACAGCTTGATGATCAGCTTGGCCTGGTGATAGCTGGCGGCCGCCTTGCCGGCGAAGATCTTCACCCGCGGCACCCAGTCGGTGCTCGGTTCGGCGCGAATTGCCTGATACAGCGCCACCGTATGCAGCAGGTTGAGCAGCTGGCGCTTGTACTCGTGGATGCGCTTGACCTGTACGTCGAACATCGCTTCGGGGTTGATCGTCACGCCGACGCGGTCCTGGATGATGCTCGCCAAGGCACGCTTGCTGTGCAGCCGCTGCGCAGCGAACTGCTTGCGAAACGCCGGTTGCTCGGCGAACGGTTCAAGGTCCTTGAGGCGCACCTCGGCGTCATCCAGCACCTCGCGCCCGAGGGCCTCGATCAGCATCGCAGTCAGCTCCGGGTTGGCCTGGTGCAGCCAGCGGCGGAAGGTGACGCCGTTGGTCTTGTTGTTGATCCGATCCGGGTAGAGCTTGTGCAGCTCGGCGAACACCGTGCTCTTCATCAGCTTGCTGTGCAGCGCGGACACGCCGTTGACACTATGCGAACCGAGAAACGCCAGGTTGCCCATGCGCACGCGACGGCCGTTGTCTTCTTCGATCAACGACACCGCGCGCAACACGTCGAAATCGTGTTGGCCTTTGGCCCGCAGGGCATCGATATGGTAGGCGTTGATCAGATAGATGATCTGCATGTGTCGCGGCAGCATGCGCTCCATCAGCGCCACCGGCCAGGTTTCCAGCGCTTCGGGCAACAGTGTGTGGTTGGTGTAGGCCAGGGTACCGACGGTTACTTCCCAGGCTTTGTCCCATGGGATTTCATGCTGGTCGACCAGCAAGCGCATCAGCTCCGCCACCGCAATCGAGGGGTGGGTGTCGTTGAGCTGGATCGCCGCCGCATCAGGCAGGTTGAGCAAGCTCTTGTGCATGTTCAGGTGCCGGCGCAGCAGGTCTTGCAGCGAGGCGGAAACAAAGAAGTACTCCTGGCGCAGGCGCAGTTCCTGGCCCGCCTCGGTGCTGTCGGCTGGGTAGAGCACGCGCGAGATGCTCTCGGCGCGGGCCACCTCGGCGACTGCACCCAGGTGGTCACCGGCGTTGAAGCGCTCCAGGTGCAGCTCTTCCAGCGCGCGTGCACGCCACAGGCGCAGGGTGTTGACGCTGGACCCGCGCCAGCCGACTACCGGCGTATCGTAGGCAACCGCCCGCACGGTTTCGCCAGGGGTCCAGATCTGCCGTTGCTGTCCGTCGGCAGCCGTCACGGTTTCGACGCCACCACCAAAGCTGATCGGATAGATCACCTCGGCCCGCTCGAACTCCCACGGGTTGCCGAAATCCAGCCAGTTCTCGGTTTGCTCCTGCTGCCAGCCATCGACCACGGCCTGGCGGAACAAGCCGTGCTCGTAGCGGATACCGTAGCCATGGGCGGCAATGCCCAGGGTCGACATGCTTTCCATGAAGCACGCCGCCAGCCGGCCAAGGCCACCATTGCCGAGCGCGGCGTCCGGCTCCAGCAGGCGAATGCGATCAAGGTCGACACCGAGGCCATCCAGCGCCTCGCGGGCGATTTCCAGGTAGCCGAGGTTGCTCAGGCTGTCGTACAGCAGCCGGCCGATCAAAAACTCGAGGGAAAGGTAGTAGACGCGTTTCTGGCTACGTCGGTAGGCCTGCCGGGTGTGGTCCATCCAGTGATCGACCATATGGTCGCGCGCAGCCAGGGCAATGGCTTCGAACCAGTCGTGATCAAAGGCGTGCTCCGGGTCCTTGCCGACCGCGTAGGTCAGCTTGGCCAATACAGCGGCACGGAACTCGGTGACCTCGACGTCACGTGCTTTGGGTTGCTGAGACATGTGACATCCTCGGGCAAGTGGGCGAAGGCAGGAGAGTGTTCAGACTAGACCCTTCGACAGGGGCTGGCAGTTGTTGTTCGCAGTTTTCATGCCGACAAGCATAATCGGGCGAAAGGTTGTTCACAATTTGAACAACTCCGGTATCATCGCGCGCCCCTCCACCGTGATTCGCTCCTTATAACTATGAAACCGACCCTGATTGCCGCGGCTGAAGTCGACCGCCTCGATACCTGGCAGCGCTACTCCAGCCATATGTGCGGGGGCTGCCATTCGACCTGCTGCACGCTGCCGGTGGAAGTGAAGATCAAAGACCTGATCCGTATTGGCGTGGTCGATGACTTCGACAAGGACGAGCCGGCCAAGAACGTTGCCAAGCGCCTGCAGAAGGACGGCATCATCGAGCGTTTCAATCAGAAGTCGGGGATCTTCACCTTGACCCGAATGAGCAACGATGACTGTCTCTATCTGGATCGTAAGAGCCGCCTGTGCACCATTTATGACAAGCGCCCCGATACCTGCCGCAACCACCCCAAGGTCGGCCCGCGGCCGGGCTTCTGCGCGTACAAACCGAAGGTGGTCGGGCGCTGATGGTCGGGGCTGCGTCGCGGCCTCTCCCACCTAAGCCGCCCTCCTGAGCGGCTCGCTGCGGCGCTGGAGCGGTCGGAAAGCCAGCAGCGCCAAACTGAAATCTGGGGCCGCTGCGCAGCCCTTTCGCGACACAAGGCCGCTCCTACACGCACCGCGTACGATCGGCATGCGCGGTCAATTGTAGGAGCGGCCTTGTGTCGCGAAAGGCCAGCAGCGCTGGCCCGGCGATATCGGCCGCGAAGCTGAAATCCTGGAGCTGCTGCGCGACCCCAAAATCCTCAGACAAAAACGCCTCGGCCTTTTGACAGGGGGCATTTTTTCTGTGGTCCAGGTACACATAAGCAGCCTGCAACGCCGGTGCTCACCCCCAGCAGAGCGACTGTGAAGGCGCTATGTTTCGAACGTGCTCTGCGAGACACGCTGGCGCCGATGACGCACCAGCATGACTATCACACCTATGGCAGGCAGTAGTGCAACCACACTACCCATGACGACTGCCGCTTCTATCGAGGCGTTGTTCATATCCACAACCTGTCGATAGAGTCGATCATTGAAGAGAACTCGACCGTCCAACGTAGCCAGCTCACGCACTACGCTCCCACCATTTACGCGTTCTGCCACGAGCACCACCTTGGAATTGATCCGAAGGCCAGAGGCTTTGTACAGCTTATGGGGCGTATAAATACGTTTTCCCTCCCGTTTCCCATCAAGCGTGTACGCTACACTGAAGTGCATCAACGAACGATCAACTTCCCAACTGCTCGGATAACCAGAGACTCTCCCCTCGAGGGCTGTCAACTTAGACATATCAGGGGCAACGTACACTTCACGCTGACTGACAAAAAGTGCAATGCACGCAAGCATGGTAACTAAACAAGCCGAAAGCGCTCCCGCGGACCTCAAGGGAGGAGACACTTTTAATAATCGCAAGAACTCGGAAAATGAGTACAAATGCCCCCCCTTACTCAAGCCGGGCACATCGGCACCGCCGGCCCTTAGTGATATCTATCAAGCCCAGCACCACCCCCACCAGGCGCGATGACCTGAATGGGTCCGATGTCAATGCTCCACCCTGGATACTCCGGCAACGGGAATATCATAACGCCACCGTCTCCACCGGGCTCGAAATACCCCCCACCGCCGGCGGTTATTCCGTACGGATAGGTATCGTCACGCCCCAGCCCTACTTCATGTGAGTCAGGGTCCCAGCGACTGACAGCAATTTGGCTCGTATAGCTTGCGCTGATTTTCGCGAGCGACACAAGTGCCAAATCCGGCGCCACCCAATAATCTGGATATGCCGCATTCGTATTTGTGGCGAAATGTTTTTCGACAACTGGCAAAATCAAAGATTGATACAAATTTTTAACCGCATCGGAGGTCACTACCCCCGCGGCAGTTGCGGTAACACCTACGCCAGTAAATACAAGTGCTGGACCGCTTGCACCGGCGAGCAAAGTAATGCTTGCGACAATCCCGGCAACATTACCAATAAGACTCAGGACATCTCCATCATCAAATTTTTGATTAGTCTTGTATTCAGCTGTGATCTTTAGAAATACCGTCGTCGCCGCAAGCGTGTTGGCTTTTATGTTGAGAAACGGTGTGAATCCCGCGGTCAGTTTTACGATAGAGATCACGCTCGCGACTGTAGCACCGGTTTGTGCTGTCTGGTTGACGAGGGAGAACCCGGACTTATCGGTGTTGTACTGATCCGTAAGGGAGGCAGCTGCGCCGCCCACCGCTACGGGCTTATCGACGTACCCCAGAATGATTTCGAATTTTTTCGACATCGTTCGTTACTCCCTGATCAGAGTCTTGAAAGCGATGCTCATGCGCAGCCTGTTGCAATTTTCTGCCGGCGCCCGCGCGCCATGCGGCACCTCGCCATTGAACACTACGACTCTCTTCGGCTTGGGCTGCACGGACAGCATAATATTTTCTTTGGCAGTATCGTAAAAGACCAGCTCTCCTCCCCAACATGTAGCCCAATACTCACTGCAGAACAGCATGACCGTTTTGCCGGGCAGCTCGACTGTATTGTCGTGGTGGATAGGACCGTCCTGACTACTTGTTTGGCAATTGGCGTAGACACCTAATAGCTTTGCCGAGGGTAGGTGCACCGCTTTGATCCGCGCCCAGATATCCGCGAGAAATGCCCAATCAGGTCGAGCCCGCAGCTCTAGCTCACAATCTTCAAGCCCGTCTCTGCGAGTACCCGCAATAAAGCTGTGTCAGCAGGGACGATCAAGAGGTGAATAGGGATAGGGCCAGCCATATCACCAAAGCGAGCCGGTCAGCAGTTTCAAGATCTTGGTATGCTCTTCGTCCGTTATTCCATCATCAATCACACAAATACGTTCACCCGCAATGACAACCGACATAGTTCAATCTCCTTATCAAACATAACAAGTGAAGACCGAAGTTAAATCAGCACAAGAGAGCTGCACAGCGGGAAATATAGGCTGCGGGGGAGGTATTGTCGCTGATGGCTTTATGAAACTCACATCTACGACGAGCGCTATTCTTCAGCAGTGCATCGTAGCGAATTATGAAACTTGCAAAAAAAAAACGCTCCCGGCCTTTCGACCGGGGGCGTTTTCATTCAGCTAGATCTGGATTCAGATCTTGGCTTTCTTGGCAGCGCGGGTACGCTCGCTTTCGTCGAGGATCTTCTTGCGAAGACGGATCGACTTAGGCGTGACTTCGCACAGCTCGTCTTCCTGGATGTATTCCAGAGCCTGTTCCAGAGTGAAGCGAACCGGCGGAACCAGAGCGATGGTTTCGTCTTTACCCGAAGCACGCATGTTGTCGAGCTTCTTGCCTTTGGTTGGGTTTACACCCAGGTCGTTGTCGCGGCTGTTCTGGCCGATGATCTGACCGTTGTAGATCTCTTGACCGTGCTCGACGAACAGCTTGCCGCGCGCCTGCAGGGTTTCTAGCGAGTAGGTCAGAGCCTTGCCGGTTTCAACCGAAACCAGTACGCCGTTCTGACGGCCGGACATGTGGCCCGACTTGACTGGAGCGTAGCGATCGAAGATCGAGGTCAGAATGCCAGCACCGTTGGTCAGGGTCAGGAACTGGTTACGGAAACCGATCAGACCACGAGCAGGGATGTTGTATTCCAGACGCACACGGCCTTTGCCATCCGGGACCATGTTGCTCAGGTCGCCTTTACGCAGGCCCATCTCTTCCATGACCTTGCCCTGAGCTTCCTCTGGGATGTCGATGGTGACGTTTTCGAACGGCTCTTGTTTGACGCCGTCGACTTCACGAATGATCACTTCCGGACGGCCCAGGGCCAGCTCGAAGCCTTCGCGACGCATGGTTTCGATCAGTACCGACAGGTGCAATTCACCGCGGCCGGAAACCTTGAACTTGTCTGCCGAGTCGCC
>Ga0213829_1000122_pt1 | contig 99997 bp, 82 predicted proteins | sample MC6MC0896MG_FD_180665 | JGI IMG/M metagenome (GOLD analysis project Ga0213829, IMG submission 180665) | Enriched soil aggregate microbial communities from Iowa State University, Ames, United States - MC6-MC0896-MG | ecosystem: Environmental > Terrestrial > Soil > Unclassified | place: USA: Iowa... | reverse complement strand
TTTGATGCTGCTGACCCTCGGCGTGTCGCTGGCCAGCATCCGCCTGCAGCAGGTCGGCAAGGGCATGCTGCTGGGCGGCCTGCGGATCGTTCTGGGTGGCGCGGTTGGCTGGGCAGTGGGTGAGCTGCTTGACCTGGAAACCATGGCCAAGGCCATCCTGGTGTTGCAATCGTCGATGCCGGTGGCAGTGTTCAACTACCTGCTGGCCGTGCGCGCCAAGCGCTCACCTGAAGAGGTCGCCAACCTGGTGATGTGCTCGACGATCCTGTCGTTCGTCTGGTTGCCGCTGGTGCTGGCCTGGTGGCTGTAACCCGCAGCCTAGTCGCTTGAATGCTCGGCGCGGGTATCGATGCCGACCACCACCGACATCCCCGGGCGCAGACGCTTGGCGTCGGGCTGGTCCGGGTCAACGGTGATCCGCACCGGGATCCGTTGCGCGATCTTGACGAAGTTGCCGGTGGCGTTGTCGGCTTGCAGCAAGGCGAACTCCGAGCCGGTCGCGGGTGAGATCTGCTGCACGTGGCCGCGCAGTTTCAAGTGATCGAGCGCATCGACGCTGAAGGTCACCGGCTGGCCAATGCGTACCTTGGCCATCTGGGTTTCCTTCATGTTGGCGATGATCCAGTGGTTGTCCGGCACCAGCGGCATCAACTGCGCACCTGAATTGACATAAGCCCCCAGGCGCGTGCCGATCTGGCCGAGCTGGCCATCGCGCGGTGCGGTGACCCGGGTGTTGTCCAGGTCGATGCGGGCCAGCTCGACCGCGGCCTTGGCGTTTTCTACCGAGGCTTCCAGCGAGGCGCGGTTGACGATCACCGTCTCTACGTCCTGGCGCGCGATCTCCAGCGCGGCCTTGGCCTGGGCCAGGCTTGCCACTGATGCTGCATGATTGGCGCGGCTGACATCCAGCTCCCGGCGCGATACCGAACCGTCGCTGACCAGCGCCTGATTGCGGCGCAGGTCAGCCTGGCTCTTGTCGGCCTGGGCGGCAGCATCGGTGATCGCCGCCTGGCGCTGGACGATGGTCGCCTCGGCGCTCTTGCGCTGCTGCAGGTTGTTGGCCAGCGCGGCCTGCTGTTGCTGTAATTGCGCAATGGCCTGGGCCAGGCGCTGGGTGTAGATGCGGTCATCAAGGCGCACTAGCAGGTCGCCGGCCTTGACGTACTGGAAGTCCTGCACCGGCACTTCGACGACATAGCCGGACAGCTGCGGGCCGATCAGCGTGACCTGGCCACGCACCAGCGCGTTTTCGGTGCTCTCGATATCGCTGCCAAATGGCGGCAGTTGCCAGGCATACAGCACCAGCAGGATGCCGGCCAGGGCCACGCCGGCAAAGGTCAGCACAGACAATACCCGCACTCGTCGCGAGCCGCCGGGGTTGCTCGGCTGCGTGGGCGGGGTCTGACCTTCCGGAGTTTCGGCAATGGCGTTGGTAGAGGTGATCGGTGTTTCTTCATTCATTGATTCGAAGCGCCGCGGGTTGAGTCGGAAAGGGCCGCCTGGCGGGTCGTGTGCCAGACCCACAGGCTGCGCAGCGAAATCCAGAGCATGGTCAGTATGGCAATCCCGGCGATCAGCAGGAATACATCGTTGTAAGCCAGCACGTTGGCTTCGCGGGTGGCGGCATTGGCCAACAAGCGGGTGCCGACTTCAGTGCGCAGGGCCGGGTCGGCAATGACTCCAGCATAGCTGCCGCCACCGCTTTGGACCCGAGCGTTGACCAGGGGTTCGAGGCGGCTCAGCTGTTCGCTGAGGTTGCTCGAGTGGAATTTCTCGCGCACGGTCTGGAAGGTGCCGAGCAAGGCCGCGCCAAGCAAGCCGCCGAGGTTGTTGCAGATCCCGAACAGCACCGAAAAGCTGACCAGGTTGCGCGGGTTGGCGCGCACGTGGCCGATGCCCAACGCCATCGATGGGCCGAGGAAGAAGGTGCTGCCAAACGCCAGCATGAACTGGCTCAGGTACATCTGCGCTGGCCGGGTCAGGTTGCTCGAGCTGCTGTCCATGTAGGCGCCGACAGCCATCAGCGCCAGCGAGCCGAACAGCGGCAGCACCAGGTGCTTGGGGTTGATGGTCAGGGCACTGGTGACCAGCCCGGCCACGGCGCCCAGCAGCATCACCGCATACAGGCTGCGCAGCTGCTCGGTGCCCAGGTTGAGCGTTTGCAGAAAGCCCACCGCGCCGGTCGATTGCTCGGAGGTGACCATGCGGATCAGGATCACGCACAGTGCCAGGCGGATCACCGCGGCGCTGCTCAGCCAGCGGGTCATCAACAACGGGTTGCTGCGGTTGTGCTCGATCGCCAGCCCGGCGCAGATCAAACCGATCGAGGCCGCCAGCGCCATGCCGATCCACGGCGTGTCCAGCCACCATTCGATGCGCCCCAGCGACAGCGCGGCGCAGAGCAGCGCGGTGCCGCTGGCCATCAGGCCAAAAGTGAGAAAATCCAGCGGCTCGAAGGTCTTGAAACGGTCGCCGGGCGGCAACTTCAGCAGTAAGACGCAGCCCAGCGCGGTCAGCGCCAGGCCCAGTTCGAACATGTACAAACCGCGCCATTCGGCAATCTGCAGCAGGTCTTCGGAGAAGATCCGCGCCAGCGGTATCGCCAGCTGCGACGCACCCAGGCCGAGCACCATGGCTTTGAGTCGCCAACGCTCGGGGAAGGCCTGAATCATGTAGTACAGGCCCAGTGAGCTCAGCGCTGCGCCGACCATACCGTGGGCTGCGCGCACGGCGATGGCTGAGTTGATGTCGTTGACGAACAAGTGGGCGAAGGTGACCAGTGCATACAGCACCAGGAACACTTCGGTGAACGCGCGCAGGCCAAACTGCTGGCGAAACTTCACCAGCAGCAGGTTCATCGACACGTTGGTCATCACGAACGCCGCCGGCAGCCAGGCCATTTCGGCGCTGGTGGCACCGAGCGCGCCTTGCAGGAAGGTCAGGTTGGCGGTCACCAGAGCATTGCCCAGGCCGCCGGTGATCGCCACCAGCAGGCCCACCGCGCCGTAGGCGAGGCGAGTCAGAGGTGGATGCAGCGGGGTCGACGGCGAGCCGGGAATGGTCGGCTTTTCGTGGGGGAGCCACTGGCGTGGGGCGTACTTGTCCATCGGAAGGGCTTGGCCTTGGTCTACTTGCGAAACTGTACGTCAGATCGGTCAAGCGGGTGAAGCTGCTGCTGCAATTTTAGTGCTGCTCAACTGGCCAGCAACTCAAGCTCTTGCATGCGTTTGGCTTCGGTGACCGACAGCTCGCCCGGCAGTTCGACGTTGTTTTTGCACGCGAGAATCTCCGCCATCACACTCACGGCGATCTCGGCTGGGGTCTTGCTGCCAATATAGATGCCGATGGGGCCGTGTAACCGCTTGAGTGACGCCTCGGTTTCGCCAAAGTGCTCGATCAACCGCTCACGTCGTTGCTGGCTATTGCGCCGCGAGCCGATCGCGCCGATATAGAACGCCGGGCCGTGCAGGGCTTCGAGCAGGGCCAGGTCATCCAGCTTGGGGTCGTGGCTCAGGGCCAGAATGCAGGTGCGCAGGTCCGGCACGAACGCCCGCACCACGTCATCCGGCATGCCCACCACCTGCTCGACACCGGCAACACTCCAGCCCGCCATGTGTTCCGGTCGCGGATCGCACACGGTGACCTTGAAACCATTGAACTGGGCCATGGTAGCCACATACTCGGCCAAAGCGCCGGCGCCGATCAGCAACATCCGGTAGCCAGGGCCAAGGGTGCTGACCATGCGCGCGCCGTCGAAGCTGAATTGCTCTGGGGTCGACGTGTGTTCCAGCGTCGCCGTGCCGCTGGCCAGATCCAGGCTGCGTCGGGCCAGGCCGCCTGCATCCAGCCGCTCCAGCAGCAGGCCAAGGGCTTGATGACAGGGGTTGAATTCGAGCACCAACTCCAGGGTGCCGCCGCAGGGCAGGCCAAAGCGGTGGGCTTCATCGGCGCTGACGCCGTAGCACACCACCTGCGGCAAACCGTCGCTCACACCGCTGCCACCGTAGGCGCGGGTGTAGCGGTGGACCAGGTCATCTTCGATGCAGCCGCCGGAAACACTGCCGATCACCCGGCCGTCCTCGCGCAGGGCCATCATCGAGCCGACCGGGCGTGGCGACGAGCCCCAGGTGCGGGCAACGGTCGCCAGCAGCACCTGCTCGCCAGCCGCCAACCAGTCGCGGGCGGTGCGCAGGACCATCAGGTCAATGCTTTCCATCGGTGTTCCTTGATCTGTTTGTGCACTATGCAGTCATGCTCGCTGACGGTAATCGCCCCGCGAGCACTCCTGTCTTACTGAGCATCGCAGCATGCTTGAGGTTCCTTTCAACGCATCTGCAGGATGATCGGGCTGCTGCTGGCCGGGTCGGTGTGCTCGCGCAGCTTGGCCACGTCCTTGGCGGGCACTGCGGTGCCGGTGTTGCCCCAACTGCTGCGGACAAAGCTCAGTACCTCGGCGATTTGCTGATCGCTCAGCTGCTCGCGGAATGACGGCATGCGGTAGGCATCCGGTACGCCGGCGGCAACCACCCGTTGGGCACCGTTGAGGGTGATGTTGATGGCCGAGGCGTTGTGCTCGGCCAGCGCAGAGGTCGCTCCGGCCAGTGGCGGCATCCATTCAGCCTGGCCGCAGCCATCCAGCCCGTGGCAACTGGCGCAGGCGGTGACGTAGGTGTGCGCACCAGGTTTGTCCAGCTGCTGCGCTGCCGATACGGCTTGATATTGCCAAGGCGGGCCATCGCGTTTCGGGTCGCCCGGCAACGACTTGAGGTAGTGGGCGATCGCTGCCAGGTCTTCATCGCTCATGAACTGCGTCGAGTTGTTGAAGGCCTCGGTCATCGAGCCGTAGACCACCGCATGCTGGTTGCGCCCGGTCTTGAGGAAGCGGGCAATGTCGGCTTCGCTCCAGCGGCCCAGGCCGGTGTTGTGGTCATTGCGCAGGCTCGGCGCGTACCAGCCGTCGAGCAAGGCCCCGGAGACGAAGGTAGCGCCGCGCTCGCTCAGGGCTTTTTCATCAAAGGCGATGCCGCGTGGGGTATGGCAACTGCCGCAATGGCCGGGGCCCTGCACCAGGTAGGCGCCACGGTTCCACTGGGCATTCTGCTCAGGCTTGGCGGCGTAGGGTTCGACCTCGGTGAACAGGCCGTTCCACAGTGCAATTGGCCAGCGCAGGCTCAACGGCCAGGGGATTTCCCCGGGCTTGTTGGGCTGGTTGGCTGCTTGCACGCCCTGCATGAAGAAGGCGTACAGCGCCTGCACGTCTTCGTCGCTGAGCTTGGAATAGGACGGGTATGGCATGGCTGGGTACAACCGGCGCCCGCCGGGCGCAACGCCGTGGCGCACGGCCTGGTCAAACTCGGCCAGACTGTATGTGCCAATGCCATGATCAGGATCGGGAGTGATGTTGGTGGCGTAAATCGCCCCTAGCGGCGTCGCCATCTTCAGCCCGCCGGCAAACGGCGCGGCGTCCGGCAGGCTGTGGCAGGCCACGCAGTCGCTGAGGCGGGCGACGTACTCCCCGCGCTGGACCAAGGCCGGATCGGTGTTGCTCTGGGTTGTAGCGGTAAACGGCGAGGCCGGTTCACGGGTGACGTACCAGGCCAGCAGGCCGGCCGCGATCAGGCACGGCACGGCGAACAGGGCCAAGGGTCTTGCAAGGCTTTTTCGAGTCATGTGCAGGTCGTCCTGGGCCAGCTTAGCTGAAGGTATAGCGTGACAGTGGCATGCTGCGGATGCGCTGGCCGGTCAGCTGCGCTACCGCATTGGCGACTGCCGGGGCGACCGCAGGCAAGGGTGGTTCGCCGATGCCGCCCATCTTCTCGCCACTTTCGACGATGCGTACATGCACTCTGGCCATGCGCGCCGCTGGCAGAATCGGATACAGGTCGTAATTGCGCGCGCGGGGCTTGCCATCGACATACACCGCTTCTTCGAGCAAGGCTTGCGACAGCCCCAGCGAGACCGCGCCGTTGACCTGAGCCTCGACGATGGCTGGGTTGACGATGCTGCCAGGGTCGATGGCCTGCCAGATGTCATGCACTTTGACCTGGCCGTTCTCGATCGAGACTTCAGCGATTACTGCTGCATGCGAGCCAAACGGTGAGGCCATGGCTACGCCGCGGGCACGCTTGCTGCCGTCTTCGGCGGTGAACGGGCCCCGTTTCCAGCCACCAGACAGATCGGCCACCGCCTTGAGCAGGGTGCTCAGGCGCTGGTTACCCTGCAGCAGGTGCATGCGCAGCGCATAGGGGTCCTGGCCGCCTTTGTCGGCCAGTTCGTCGAGGAACGCTTCATAGAAGAAGTCGTTCATCGAGTTGCCCACCGAGCGCCAGTAGCCGAGCATTGCCGGGCCCTTGACGTAGATCTGCGCGACGCGACGGTTGGCGATCGCGTACGACTTGCCAGACAAACCTTCGAGTGCCGTCGGGTCGCCTTTTTCCGCTGGGCTGCCGGCGATTGCTTCGGTCGGGCCTTCGGTAGCACTGACTGCTTCGATTGCCACCGGCATGCCGTTGGCGTCCAGCCCGGCACGGAACTTCACCACCGCCATCGGCCGTAGCACGTCGCGGACAAATTCTTCTTCGCGGCTCCAGATCAATTTGATCGGCCGGCCGACGGCCTTGGCCAGGGCGATCGCTTGCGGATAGGGGTTGGCGCTGTCGTAAAGGAAATGCCGGCCAAAGAACCCACCGAGCAGCGGCGAGTGCAGGGTGATCTGCGCAAGATCGAGGCCGGTGCGCTTGGCGATGTCGGCGCGGAACATGTCGGGTGCCTGGTTCGGCAGCCAGACTTCGAGCGAGCCATCGTCGTTGTAGCGGGCCAGTGCAGAAGGTGGCTCCAGTTGCGCGTGGTTGACGAACTGATTGTGGTAAGTGGCCTCGACCTTGGTCTTGGCGCCATCCAGGGCTTTACTGAAATCGCCTTCAAGCTCTTCTTCGCGCTGCGGCCCGGTCTGCGCCGCCAGGTGCTCGCGGAAGCCGTCGCTGGAGAAGTCCGCCGGCATCGGCCGCACCTTGGATTCCGCAGTCGGCTCCTGCCATTGCACCTGCAGCGCTTCGGCAGCGCGCTTGGCGTGCCACCAGCGCTCGGCAACCACTGCCACTGCGCCCGGCAGCTGATGCACCGAGTGCACGCCCCTCATGGCCTTGACCTGCGCCTCGTTGCGCACACCAGCTACGGTCATGCCCAGGCGTGGCGCGTGCTGCACGGCGGCGTGGAGCATGCCGTCGACTTTCAGGTCGATGGCGTAGACCGCCTTGCCGGTGGATTTGTCGTAGGCGTCGACACGCTTGACCGGCTTGCCGATCCAGCGGAACTGGCTCGGGTCGCGCAAGGTAATGCTGTCCGGATCGGGCACCGGCAGGTCCATGGCCGCGCCGGCCAGCTCACCGTAGCTCAGCGAACGGCCGGAGCTGGCGTGAATGACCCGACCCGGCTCGGTGCTCAGCTCACTGACCGGTACGCCCAGCTTGGTGCTGGCGGCCTGCACCAGCATGGCCCGGCCGAGGGCGCCCAGGCGCCGCATGACCGGGTAGCTCAGGCGCACCGACATGCTCCCGCCGGTAATACGCATGCCGTTTTCCAGCACTACGTAGGCTTCGCCGGGCGGCGCGGCTTCGACCAGGAAGGTGGCAGGATCGGCATCCAGCTCCTCGCCGACAATTTGCGCCATCGCCGTGAAGGTGCCTTGGCCGCCTTCCATGAACGGGCTGAGCAGGCGGATGCTGTTGTCCGGGCGGATTTCCAGGAACGCCGGCACCTGAGTGCCCAGCGCTGGGGTTGCCGCAGCAGCGGCTTGTACCCGCGAAGTGCCTAGCGGCAGGCCAAAACCCAGTACCAGAGCGCCAATGGCGCTGCCGGCGAGAAAGCGCCGGCGCGACAGGTTGACCGGTTGATCGAGCGCGAGCAGATCGGCGGGGTAGACGACAGGCTTGGTCATACCACGTCCTCCTGCTTGGCCAGTGCATGCACGGCGTCATGGATCGCGTTGTAGGTACCGCAGCGGCAGAGGTTGATCATCGCCGCAGAAATCTGCTCATCGCTGGGCTTGGGGGTGTGCTTGAGCAGGGCAGTGGCGGCCATGACCTGGCCAGACTGGCAGTAGCCGCACTGTGCGACCTGTTTGTCGACCCAGGCAGCGACCACGCGCTTGCCGACAGCGTCGGCCTCGATGGCTTCGATGGTGGTGACCTCACGCCCGACCACGCCGGCAATCGGCGTCACGCAGGCGCGCACCACATTGCCGTCGACCAGCACTGAACAGGCGCCGCATTGGGCCAGGCCGCAGCCGTATTTGGTGCCGGTCATGCCCAGGTCATCACGGATTACCCACAGCAGTGGAGTATCCGCGTCGGCATCGACCTCGTAGGTCTTTTGGTTAATTCGAAGCTGCATGGCTCACCCGTAATCAGTCGGTTGGATGGATCTTTAGTTTTTATCAGGCCGCCAATGCCCCAGGCCCTGCGCACCCCATGCGGAAAAACTAGCACAAGGTGGTCAAGGCGCAGCCGGCGGCTGCTCAAGCGGTCGGCGGTGTTGCTCATTTGATTCAGTTCAGGCGCAGTGTTTCGATCACGACCTGCATGGCGCGTGAGGTCTCGCGCTGCGCCGAGTAATACAAGTGGTAGCCAGGAAAGCTGCGCCACCACGTTTCAAGCACGGGCACAGCCCGGCCAGCCGCCAGATGGGTGGCAGCCAGATCGTGTGGGACATAGGCCAGACCATGGCCGTCGAGGGCGGCATTGAGCACCTGGTAGATGCCGTTGAACACCAGCCGGCCCTCGACCCGCACGCTGATTTCGCGCTCGCCGTGCTTGAGCTCCCAGGCATACAGGTTGCCCTGGGTTGGCAGGCGCAGGTTGATGCAGGCGTGTTGGCTGAGTTGCTCCGGGGTTTCTGGCATATGCCGTTCGGCGAAATAAGCGGGCGCAGCGATGATTGCCAGGCGCATGTCCGGGCTGATGCACACCGAGCGGATGTCCTTGCCCAGGCTGTCCCCCAGGCGTACGCCAAAGTCAAACCGGCCCTGGACGATATCGGAGAAGGCGTAATCGCTGTGCAGCTCCAGGTTCAAGCGCGGGTAGCGCGCCAGCAGGCTTTGCAATTTTGGCCAGAGCAAGCTGTCGATGGCATGGTCGCTGGCGGTGATGCGCACGGTGCCGCTGGGCATGTCGCCGAGCTCGGCGACCGCGTGCAGTTGTGCTTCGATCAGCTCAAGGCGCGGTGCCACCTCGGCGATCAAGCGTTCGCCTGCCTCGGTAACCGAGACGCTGCGCGTTGTGCGCGTCAGCAGGCGCACACCGAGGCGCGTTTCCAGGTCGCGGATGGTGTGGCTGAGCATCGATTGCGACATGGCCAACTGTGCTGCGGCGCGGGTGAAGCTGCGCTCGCGGGCAACGACGATCAACGCCTGAAGTTGGCTGTAGTGCTCTCTGGCCATTGCAGCAGTCCTGAAATCCAGTGGCGTGCGCTAATAATTGGCGCAGAGACGACACTGTAGGCGGGATGGGCGGCACTAGAAACCTGCATAAACTGCATGCAGCTATGAGCTTGGTTGATAAATACCGGTGCAGCGTGCGTGGCTGGAGCACGTTTGGCGAGCCGGGGCAGGGTAATTCACTAGACCCGCAGCGCCGCGATCAACAAAGCCATCGCTCCCGACGGTTGCCGCCGACTGGGGTAATAGAGGTGCAAACCGGGCCACACCGGGCTGAAGTCTTCGAGCATCTGCAGCAGCTGCCCGGACTGCACATGCTGCTCGACCAGTTCCGCAGGCAGATAGGCGACGCCAAGCCCGGCCAGGACGGCTTCCACGGCGTCGGAGGTGTTGTTGAAGATCAGTTGCCCGTCCACACGCAGATTGACCTCGCGGCCATCGACTGCAAATTCCCACGCCCATAAATTGCCCCGCGTCGGCAGGCGCAGGTTGATGCAGTTGTGCTGCAACAGGTCGCTTGGTGTGTGCGCCATACCGTGATGCTGCAGGTAAGCCGGGGTAGCGACAACTGCATAGGGCGCATCCGCAGCGATGCGCACGGCGATCATATCCTGCGCCACTGCCTCGCCGAGCCTGACCCCGGCATCGAAACGTTCGGCAACAATGTCGACAAAGCCGCTGTTGGTCGACAGCTCGACCTTGATCCCCGGATGTGCCGGCAAAAACAGCTTGAGCTTGGTCATCAGCACCGCCCGCACGGCGTGATCGGAGGCGGTGATGCGGATCGTGCCGGTAGGGCTGTTGCTCAACTCGGTCAGCGCCTGCAACTGCATATCGATGGCCTCGAATTGCGGTGCGACGTTCGCCAGCAGTTGCTCGCCGGCCTCTGTCACCGTCACGTTGCGCGAGTTGCGTGACAGCAGGCTGACGCCCAGGCGGGCTTCCAGGGCGCGTACGGCGTGGCTGACGGCTGTCTGTGACACACCCAGCCGCGCTGCCGCTTTGGTGAAACTGCGCGCGTGCGCGACGGCGAAGAACACACTCAGGCCGGAGAACGCATCGCGCAAAGTCTTGGGGTCCATGGAGGGCACTTCACTGGAGAACTGTCGGGCAAACTACAGGGATGGTCTGACGATGAACAGCGTTCTGATTGAGCGCTGGAGTGAGCAGATAGGGCTAGGCGCTTTGCCTATAAGAGGCATGACGATTCAGGCCGCTGGTTTCGCTCGTATGGCAATGAGAGATCACTTGGCGGCCCCATGATCAGCGTTGCTGGCGTTGCTCCAGACGCTGGGCGAACTGGCCAATCACTTCAACCACCCGCTGCGCACCGTGCTGAATATCCTCGATCACCGCGCCAGCCTTGTGCGCCAGCTCAACACCTTGCTCGGTCTTCAGCGTACTCGCCTGCATGCTCGCCACAGCCTGGCGGGCCAGTTCGCGGTTCTTGCCGACCACTTCACTGATCGCCACGGTGGCCTTGCTGGTGCGCTGCGCCAGGTTGCGCACTTCATCGGCGACCACGGCAAAGCCGCGGCCTTGGTCGCCGGCGCGGGCGGCTTCGATTGCCGCGTTGAGGGCCAGCAGGTTGGTCTGCTCGGCGATGCTCCGGATGGCATCGACAATGGTGCCGATCTGCTCGGACTGCTCACTCAGCGCACTGATCGCCTGGCCCATCTGCGTGAGCTCGTCGGCAATGCTCTGCACCATGTTTACGGTCTGTTGCACCACTGCAGAACCCTGCTGGGTACACTCATCGGTGTGCTGCGACGTCTCGAAGGCCACCAGTGCAGCTTGCGATTCGGCCTCGCGCTGCTCGATCTCAGAGGTGATATCACTGGCAAACTTGACGACGCCATAGAGCTTGCCGTGCTCGTCATACAGCGGGTTGTAGGTAGCCTGCAGCCAGACCGTGGCGCCGCGACTGTCCAGGCGCGGGAATTGGCCTGCCTTGAACGTGCCACGATTCAGCGCTGCCCAGAACTCGCGATAGGCGTCACTTTTCGCTTCGCTGGCAGAGCAGAACATCTGGTGATGCTGACCGCGTATCTGATCCAGGCGATAGCCCATGACCTCGAGGAAGTTGGCGTTGGCATTGATCACGCGCCCGTCGAGAGCAAACTCGATGACGGCCATCGAACGTTCAATGGCGTTGATGAAGCTGGCCTGTCCCTTGGCGTGCTGCTGGGCTACACCATGCTCGTCCTGAAGCGTGGCGACGGTCTTGCGCAGCGCAGCCACTTCGGCCTCGAGCGCGGCTTGACGGGTGTGTTCCGCATGCAACAACTGCTGGTGGGTGCTGGCGCGGATAAGCATGGCGGCGGGCCTCGGGCACAAAATCTGCGTGTTGGCACGGTGCCCACACAGGAGGTGCCATTAAGCCACCACCGCTAATATTTGTACAAATATTTATTGTTGTACAAGTATGAGAACTTAAGTGTCCCGTTCGCGGTCAGGCTCACTTCCAGCCCAGCAGCCACCGGGTGGAGTCGCGCAGTTCCTGCCAGTCGAACACTTCACTGCGCCCGGTCAGCACCGCCTGCAGCTCGACTTGCAGCGGCGTGCCTTCGTCATCACACAGCAATTGGATGACGATGAAGTGCTTCTCGCGGTTTTGCGGTGCGCGTGCTGTCCATTTCGACAGCGCCAGTTTGCGGGGGTTGAACCTGTTCATGAGAGCTCCATGCGCGGTGGCTGCTGATATCTTTGCGTCTAGGCTATAGACTTATACACGCATTGCGGATTGTACAAGAATCGCCATTTTGTCACAGGGAGCTCCCACATGACCGACGCTACCCGTACTACCTCGATCACCTTGCAGCAGTTGCGCAGTCTTGCTGATGCGGATTCAGTCGACGAGCTTGAGCTGCTGTCCCTGGAGGGCGGCATTTACCTGCTCAGGGTGCGTACCGCAACAGGCCTGCAGACTTTGGCCGGTGAGGGCGGCAGGCCGATGCACCTGCGCTCGTCGACGCACTTGCGCAGTTTGCTAGCGGGCTTCCCGGCAATGCGCTGTGTGCTCGTCCAGCATGTAGTCCACGATGAGATGTGCGGCCAGCGCGAAGGCCAGATCGAGCCATTGCGCCTGCCATTGTCACTGGAGCAGACGTGGTAGCCGCAAGTACTCCGCGACTGGGCCTGATACTCGGTGACCAGCTGTCATTCGACCTGAGTTCGATCCAGGCACTGGACCCGCAGCGTGACATCCTGCTGCTGGCTGAAGTGCAGGAAGAGGCGAGCTACGTGCTGCATCATCCGCAAAAAATAATCATGATTTTCAGCGCGATGCGACACTTTGCTAAAGCTTTACGTGAGCATGGTTGGCAAGTGATTTATGTTGAACTCGATGCATCCGGCAATACCCATAGCCTGCCCGGTGAAGTCCAACGCTGGCAGGCCGAGCTTGGTGCAAGCGAAGTGCACTTCACCGAATGCGGCGAGTGGCGCCTTGAGCAAGCGTTACGCAGTTGCCCGGTAGCTCAGGTGTGGCACCCTGACCGGCGCTTTCTCTGCTCGCGCCAGGCCTTCGCCCGCTGGGCGGCAGGCCGCGAGCAGCTGCGGATGGAGCAATTCTATCGGTCGATGCGCAAGCGCTGCCGGCTGCTGCTCGAAGACGATGGCAGCCCGCTGGGCGGCGCCTGGAACTTTGACCGCGACAACCGCAAGAGCCTGCCACGCACTCTGCGCGGGGCGTTCCCGGCGCGGTTCAGCCAAGACGCGATCACCCAAGCGGTGGTGGCGCTGGTGCGCGAGCGCTTTGCCAGCCACTACGGCAAGGTCGACGGCTTCGACTACCCAGTCGATCATGCCCAGGCGCAGGGTCTCTGGCAGCACTTTCTCGACTTCGGCCTGGCCGCCTTCGGTGATTATCAGGACGCCATGGCTGAAGGTGAGCCGTTTCTGTTCCATTCACGCATCAGCGCGGCGCTGAACATCGGCCTGCTGGATTTGCGCCAGCTGTGCAGCGATGTCGAAACCGCTTACCGCCAGGGCCGCGTGCCGCTGAACGCGGCCGAAGGCTACATCCGCCAACTGATCGGCTGGCGCGAGTACGTGCATGGCATCTATTGGCTGCGCATGCCGGAGTACGCCGAGCTCAATACCTTTGGCAACCTGCGTCCGCTGCCCGAGTTCTATTGGACCGGTAACACCGGCATGCGCTGCATGGCTCAGGCGATCGGGCAGACCCTCGAGCTGGGCTTCGCACACCATATTCAACGGCTGATGATCACCGGCAACTTTGCCTTGCTCGCCGGCATCGCCCCGGCGCAGATCTGCGAGTGGTACCTGGCGGTATATCTGGACGCCTTCGAGTGGGTCGAGTTGCCCAACACGCTGGGCATGGTCATGCATGCCGACGGCGGCTACCTGGGCTCCAAACCCTATTGCGCCAGCGGCCGCTATATCCAGCGGATGTCCGACCACTGTGGCAACTGCGTTTATCAGGTCGAGCAGTCGCTGGGCGAGCAGGCTTGTCCGTTCAACGCGCTGTATTGGCACTTCCTCATGCGCCATGAACAGCAACTGGCGCTCAACCCGCGGCTGGCGCAGGTCTATCGCGGCCTGGCCGGGATGGACCCGCAACGCCGAGAAGCGCTGTGGCAGCGTGGTGAGACGCTGCTGGCCAGGCTCGACGCAGGAGAAACGCTTTGAAAAAAGCCCATCTGCCGCAAAAGGTCTGCCCGGTCTGCGGCTTGCCGTTCAGCTGGCGCAAGCGCTGGGAGCGGTGCTGGGATGAAGTGAAATATTGCTCTGAGCGCTGCCGCCGAGCGCGGCGCAGTGCCCCGGGCGAGGACACTCAGGCGGATTGCTGAGCGCCACGCTGGAACTGTTCGATTATCGAGCATGATCCGCTTTTGAGCGCTCAATTTTGGCCAAAAGGCGCCGAACGTAATGGGTAGTGCAGCTCACCCTTCGCATTCGGAAGTCTAGCCATGTCCTTGCGCCACTTGAATATTGCCACTCGCTCTTACTTGAGTTTCAGCCTGATCGCCGCACTGGTGGTGATCCTCGGCGTGTTTTCCATCAACAAGATCTCCACCATGCGCGAAGCGGTGGTGTACACCGAACAGGTGACCAACGTCGGCACGCGCTACCTTGGCGAAGTGCGCAGCCACATGCTGGGGCTGCGTATCATCACCATGCGCATGGCCATCGCCCGTCAGCCTGCACAACTGGCGCCCACCCTGGCGCGCCTGGAGGAGCTCAAAGGCCTGCTGGACAAGGGCCTGCAGGGCTACAGCGCGGTGATGCCGGCGCAGGCCAAGCCGGTGTTTGCCGAGATGCAGCAATTGATCAGCCAATATCGGGTACTGCTCGACCAGTACAAGGGCTTGTCCGATCAGAATCGGCTGGAGCCGATGCAGGGCATGCTCAGCGGCACCATGCAGGATATCTCCACCCGCACCGGAGAGCTGTATGACAGCCTGGTCAAGCTCAGCAGCGAGGCGGCCGCCGCACATACCGCCGAGGCCCGCGAGGACTATCAGCGCGCCTTGTGGCTGACTGCGAGCGTGGTCGGCCTAGTACTGCTCCTGACAATCAGCCTGGCCTGGCTGCTCACCCGCAGCATTGTCAGCCCGCTACGTGCGGCGATTGCCGTGGCCCAGGACATCGCCGCCGGTGACCTGTCGCAGGCGGTGGTGGCTAGCGGCAACGATGAAGCCAGCCAGTTGATGCGTGCACTGGCGGCCATGCAGGCCAGCCTCAAGGATGCGCTGCGCTTGATCGGTGACTCGTCCCAGCAACTGGCAGCAGCCAGTGAACAGATGTCGGCGATCACTCGGCAGACCTCCACTGACCTCAGCCGGCAAACCGACGAGATCCAGCAAGCCGCTACGGCAGTTACCGAGATGAGCGTGGCGGTGGAAGAGGTGGCGCGCAACACCGTCAGCACCTCGAGCATTTCACGCGAGTCCGAAGAAGCGGCCCAGCGCGGGCGCGAGCGGGTAGCCGAAGCCATTCGCTCGATTGGCAAGATGCGCCATGACGTGCAGGAGGCCTCGGCGCAGATCGAGGCGTTGTCGGTGCAGTCGCAGGAGGTGGGCAAGGTGCTGGATGTGATCGGTGCGATTGCCGGGCAAACCAATCTGCTGGCGCTCAATGCGGCCATCGAAGCCGCACGGGCCGGTGAGGCTGGCCGAGGCTTTGCGGTCGTGGCCGATGAAGTTAGGGCGCTCGCGGCGCGTACCCAAAGCTCGACGCTGGAGATCGAGGAAATGGTCAATGCCATCCGCACCGGCACCGCGCGGGTGGTCGACTCGATGCTCAGCAACAGTCAGCAGGTTGCGCATACCCTCGAGGTGGCGGAGTTGGCCGGCGAGGCGCTGGATGAGATCACCAACGGTGCCTCGACCATCCACGAGCGCAACCTGGTAGTGGCCAGCGCCACCGAAGAGCAGGCGCAAGTCGCGCGCGAGGTTGATCGCAACCTGCTGAACATCCGCGATCTGGCCCTGCAGACCTCGGAAGGCGCCGACCAGATCAGCGCAGCCAGCCAGGACCTGGCCAACCTGTCGATTGGTTTGAACGGGATGATGAAACGCTTTCAGCTGTGAAACACTCCAGCCATTAAAATAAACCGCCCTCAGGCCAGCATTACATCGTTTTTCAGCGCTGCTGGCCTTCCCTATAGTCCTCGCATACCCAAACGGAGCACCGACGTGCTCCCTTGATGCGAGACTGGCTATGAACAACAAGAAAACCCTCGACGCCAAGGTCGGCGCCGGCACCCGCGTAGTGTGGGGCGGCGAGCAGGTCAGCCACCCTTACAACGCTACCCAGACACCGATCGTGGCCAGCGCCGCCTATGGCTACGACGATATCGATACCTGGTATGACGTGGCGCTGGGCAATAAGCCTGGGTTTATCTACAGCCGCATGAGCAACCCCACCGTTGCCGTGCTTGAAGACAAGCTGTGCGCGCTGGAGGCCGCCGAGTCCGCAGTCGCCTTCAGCTCCGGCATGGCCGCCATCAGTGGCGTGCTGCACAGCCTGCTGGCCTGTGGCCAACGGGTGGTGTCGACCCGCGACAGCTATGGCGGTACCAACAAGATCTTCGAAGAGTTCCTGCCGCGAATGGGCGTTGAGGTAACTCTGTGCGACACCTACGACACCGAGGCCATCGAGCGAGAGATCGCCCGTGGCTGCAACGTGGTGTACCTGGAAACCCCCACCAACCCGACCCTGAAGGTGCTGGACATCCGCCGCCTGGTCGCAGCGGCCAAGCGGGTAGGGGCGCTGGTGGTGGCGGACAATACCTTCGCCACGCCGTTGAACCAGAACCCGCTGGCGCTTGGCGTTGACGTGGTAGTGCACAGCGCAACCAAGTTCCTCTCCGGCCACGGCGATGTGCTGGGCGGTATTGCCTGCGGTGCTGAAGCACTGATGAGCAAGGTGCGCCACTACCGCGAAATCAACGGCGCCGCGCTGGACCCGTTCTCGGCCTACCTGATCATCCGCGGGATCAAGACGCTGGCCCTGCGCCTGCGTCAGCAGCAAGCGAGTGCCCAGGCGCTGGCGGAGTACCTGTGCACCGAGCCTTTGGTCGAAGCAGTCAACTACCCGGGCCTGGCCCAGCACCCTGGGCATGCCATTGCCCGCGCGCAGATGCGTGGCTTTGGCGCGATCGTCAGCTTCGTGCTCAAAGGTGGCATGCGCGATGTAGTGCAGTTGCTGCCGCTGCTCAAATACGCCCACCGTGCCGGCAACCTGGGGGCGGTCGAAACCATCTATGGCCCGGCGCGCACCACCAGCCATGTTGAAAACACCCTGGAAGAGCGTCAGGCACTGGGCATTTCCGAAGGCCTGGTGCGCATCTCGGTCGGTATCGAAGACACCGCCGACCTGCTCGCGGACCTGCGTGATGCCTGCGCCGTGTTGCGCGAGCGACAGCGTACGCAACCTCAGTGCACTGCAATGCACGCCTAGCGTGAACTCAAGGCCTGGCGATAAAAAACGTCGCCAGGTCGCTTCATGAAAACCGACAATAACAACAACTGCTGGCTGCCGAACTCACCGTGGCGTCATCGCGGCGGGACGTGTTCGCCATCACTTTCATGAGAATAAAACCATGCACTCTGAGCACAATGACGCACAGGCCGGCAGCGGCCCTGCGTTCAACAAAGACATGCAAACCCGCCACATCGTCATGCTGGCGTTGGGCGGTGTGATCGGCACCGGCCTGTTTCTCACTTCCGGCTACACCGTCAACCAGGCCGGCCCGCTGGGCGCAGTGATCGCCTACATGATTGGCGCGGTGATGGTCTATCTGGTCATGGTCTGCCTGGGCGAGCTTGCCGTGCAGATGCCGGAAACCGGCTCGTTCAGCAGCTACGCCACCCGCTACCTGGGCCCCGGCACCGGCTACACCGTAGCCTGGCTGTACTGGCTGACCTGGGCGGTGGCCATCGGCTCGGAGTTCACCGCAGCCGGCATCCTGATGGTGCGCTGGTTCCCGGAAACGCCAGTGTGGATCTGGAGCGCGCTGTTTGCGTTGGCGGTGTTCATCAGCAATGTGGTGTCGGTGAGGTTGTTTGCCGAAACCGAATTCTGGCTGTCGCTGATCAAGGTCCTGACCGTGGTGGTGTTCATCGCCATCGGCGGTGGCGCGATCTGCGGGCTGTTCGATGTGCAGCATGCGCAGGGCGCGGGGCTGAGCAACTTTACCCGTGAAGGGTTGTTCCCCACCGGCTTCCTGCCGATCGCCATGACCTTGCTGGCGGTGTCGTTCGCGTTCTCCGGGACCGAGCTGATCGGCATTGCTGCAGGAGAGGCGGCCGACCCGCAGACCAGCGTGCCGAAGGCGATCCGCACCACCATCGTGCGTCTGGCGCTGTTCTTCGTCGGCACCATCTTCGTGCTCGCCACCTTGCTGCCGCGCGAACAGGCCGGCCTGGTCGAAAGCCCGTTCGTGCTGGTGTTCGAGCTGATCGGCATTCCGTACTCGGCCGATATCATGAACTTCGTGATTCTCACCGCGCTGCTGTCGGCGGCCAACTCCGGCCTGTATGCCGCCTCGCGGATGCTCTGGACCCTCAGCGATCAGGGCCATATGCCCAAGTGCTATGCACGCCTGTCGCGCCGCGGCACGCCGGTCAACGCGATCATCCTGAGCATGGCCGGGGCCGTGGCCTCGTTGCTCAGCAGTGTGTTGGCGCCGGATACCGTGTACCTGGCACTGGTGTCGATTTCGGGGCTGGCCGTGGTGGTGGTGTGGATGAGCATTGCCGCCAGCCAGATTGCCTTCCGCCGCCATTACGTAGCCAACGGCGGCCGGGTCGAAGATCTGCACTTTCGCGTGCGTGGCTATCCTTGGGTTCCCCTGGGCGCGATCGCTTGCTGCCTGCTGGCCTGTATCGGCATCGCCTTTGACCCGGCGCAACGGGTAGCGCTGTACTTCGGTCTGCCGTTCATAGCCTGGTGCTACTTCGTCTACTGGGTGACCCGCAACAAACGTGCGCAACGCCTGCGCGCCGAGGCTGGCGTGCAGCGTCCGGCTAGCGCCGCCTGAGCCGCACAAGCGATAGTGCACGCAGTCAATTGCCGAAGAGGTTGCGCCGATGAATCAAAAAACCCTACCGCCGCTGAATTGGCTGCGGGCGTTCGAAGTGTCGGCGCGTTACCTCAACTTCACCCACGCGGCCGAGGAGCTGTGCCTGACCCAAGGCGCGGTCAGCCAGCAGATCCGCCAGCTGGAGAGCCACCTTGGGGTCGCGTTGTTCAAGCGCCTGCCACGCGGGCTGGGCCTGACCGAAGAAGGCCAGTCCTACCTGCCGGTGGTGCAGGACGCCATCAGCCGGTTGGCGGTAGGCACCAACGAGATCTTCGGCCACAACCAGCGCCGCCCGGTGAAGGTGCGTGGCAGCTTGAGTTTTCTGCAGTACTGGCTGGCACCGCGGCTGGCGGATTTCTGCCGAGAGCACCCGCTGATCGACATCCGGTTCATCAGCAACCTGTGGGTGAAAGAGCCTGACGGTGAAGATGACCTGGAGATCCGCTGGGGTGCCGGCAGCTGGCCGGGGCTGGTGTCGCAGCGCTTGACCTGGGATGTGCTGCAACCGGTCTGTTCGCCGGCGCTGCTCGCCGCCGCTCCCCTGCAACACCCGCGCGACCTGGCCCGGCATGCACTGCTGCATGTGCTGGGTTATGAAGAGGGCTGGGGCTATTGGCTCAAGCGAGTCGGTGCCGATGCCGTGGATTACTCGCGCGGTTTGCAGTTCGACACCATGGTTTCGACCTTGCGCATGGCCGAGCTGGGCCAGGGCGTGGCCTTGGCGCGCTCATCCATCGTCGAGGATCTGCTCGCGTCTGGCGCGCTGGTCGCGCCGTTCAGCCAGCGTATCGAAGCCAGCGAATCGTTCTATCTGGTCCGCGCCCAGGGCGAAACCCTGAGCGCCGAGGCCGCCGCATTTTCCACCTGGCTGGTGGCACAGGCCCATCGCCATTTGTAGACCTTATCGCGTAGCTCTTATCAGGAGTCACCATGCATTACGTAAGCACCCGCGGCGCAGCTGGGCTGGCCGATTTTCGCCGGGTAGTGCTCTCCGGGCTTGCCGACGATGGCGGCTTGTTCGTGCCCCAGGCCGTGCCGCAATACACTCCAGAGCAGATCGGCAGCTGGTCGTGGCTGCCGTTCGACGAGCTGGTCTGGCGGGTGGTCTCGCCCTACGTGGGCGGAGCAATGGACGAAGCTGCGTTGCGCGCGCTGCTCAGTGACAGCTACCGCGACTTCGATCATCGGGCGATCACGCCGTTAAGGCAGATCGGCCATAACGAATGGATTCTGGAGCTGTTCCATGGCCCGACGCAGTCGTCCAAGGACTTTGCTGCGCAGTTGCAGGCGCGCCTGGTTGCGCACTTTCTGCCGCAACAACAGGGCAGGGCGCTGGTGATCGGTGCCACCAACGGCGAGACCGGGCTGGCCGCGATCGAGGCCTTTGCTGGCTGCGCCAACGCTCAACTGGCCGTGTTGTACCCCGAGCAGGGTGTGCCGCCGGCGCAGTTGGCGGCCTTGCACCAGGCAAACCCGCAACAGGTCGCGCTGATCCCGGTAGCGGGCAGTTTTGACGACTGTCAGACCCTGGTGTCGCGCCTGCTGCGCCAGTGGCCGTTGCCTGAGGTGACGCCGATCTGCTTCAACTCGACCAACTGGGTCGGGGTGCTGGCGCAGATCGTCTATTACTTTCACGCCGCGCTGCAGCTTGGCGGCGGCACGCGGCCGGTGGCCTTCAGCGTACCCGCGGCGAGCTTTGCCGAAATCTACGCAGGCTACATCGCGCAGAAGATGGGCATGCCGATCAACCAGGTGATCGTTTCGACCAACAGCAACGACGCCCTGCATCACTTCATCCAGCGCAACCGCTACTCGACCCGGCAAAGCAGCCGCACCTCGTCGCCGGCGATGGACTTCTCGCTGTACTCAAACCTCGAGCGGTTTATCTGGGAGCTGTACGACCATGATGGCCATGCGGTGAGGGCGTTGATGGAGCACTTCGAGGCGTGCGGTGAGCTGAGCATCGGCAATCAGCAATGGTTACGGGCGCGGGTGCTGTTCGACTCACATGCGGTTGAGGAGCTGCAGATTCGCGAAGAGGTCCTGCGCTTGTTTGCCGAGACCGGCGCGGCGGTTGATCCACATACTGCCGTGGGCGCGTTGTCTGGGCGGATTCAGCGACGCAGCCTGGGCGCGCCGATGGTCACCCTCGGGCAAATCGCGCCGAGCAAATCGGCTGGCCTGCTGGCGGAGCTTGGGGTGTGGCCTGGCCCGGTTGCCGCCCTGGCCGAACCGGACGAGGTGCGCACAGGCCTGCAAACGGGGGATCTGACCAGCTTGATCCAGGCGCTGCGCCAAGCAACGCAGGCGCGGCCATGAAGCGCATTCTTGATCCACTGGACGAACATATCCTGGCCGAGCTGACCGCCAATGCGCGTATCGGCCACGCCGAGCTGGGCGCCAAGGTCAATCTGTCGCGTAACGCGGTGCGCCAGCGGATCGAGCGGCTGGAGCGCGATGGCGCAATCCAGGGTTATACCATCCGCCTCGGCGACTCGCGGCGGGCCTCGTCATTGATCAGCGCGGTGATCTTTGTCTACCGCTATGACCGCATGCGCGGCGCCGATGTGCTGGCCGGCTTGCGCGGCATTCCCGAGGTGGTCCAATGCGAAGTGCTCAGCGGTGAGTTCGACCTGATGCTGCGGGTCAATGCCGCCTCGCCCGAGCGTGTGCACATGGTCTGGAAAGAGATCGCCGGCATGTCCGGGGTGGAAAACACAGTGACCTCGTTCGTGCTCTCGGCCGAGCACTGAGGCGAGCAAAACGACCAACAAATGCAGCATTCTGACCAATTCAACTGACTGCGGTGAAACCTTAGGCTGACTCCATCAAACAACGCCTGAGAGCAACGCAGACATGACTGAATATAAAATTGCATTGGTGGGTTTTGGTGGGGTCAACCGTGGTCTGGCGCAACTGGTTGCCGAACGTAATGCCTGCTGGCAGGCAAGTTTGGGGTTCACCCTGAAGATCGTTGGCGTCAGCGATATCTTCCTTGGCTCGATCGTCAACCGCGACGGTCTCGATGCCGCCCAGCTGGTGGCCCTGCCAGCCGAGAAAGGCGCCTTTGCCAAGCTGCACGGTGGCACCGCCGAAGCTTTCACCGAGACAGTGATCAAGCAATCCGGCGCTGACATCATCGCGGAGGCGACCTTCACCAATCCTGTCGACGGCGAGCCCGCCACCACCTTCTGCCGCTGGGCGCTGGAAAGCGGCATTCATGTGGTCACCACCAACAAGGGCCCGATTGCCCTGCACGGCAGTGAGCTCAAGGCGCTGGCGCAGCGCAACAACGTCGCTTTCGAGTACGAAGGCTCGGTCATGAGCGGTACGCCGGTGATTCGCCTGGCCAGGCAAGCGCTGGCCGGCGCTGAAGTGCAAGGTTTCGAAGGCATCCTCAACGGCACCTCCAACTATGTTCTGACCCGCATGCAGGAAGGCCTGAGCTTTGCTGCGGCGGTCGCCCAGGCGCAGCAACTGGGCTACGCCGAAGCTGACCCAAGCGCCGACGTCGATGGCTATGACGTGCGCTTGAAAGTGGTGATCCTCGCCAACGAACTGCTCAACGCCAAGCTGCAGATCAGCGACGTGGACTGCTCGGGTATCAGCAACATCAGCGCTGAAGACATCGCCACCGCCAGCCGCAATGGCCACTGCTGGAAGCTGATCGGTGCGGCCCAGCGCCAGGCCGATGGCTCGGTGCAAGCCAGCGTCGCTGCACGTTTGTTGCCACTTAGCCATCCACTGGCCGGCATCAGCGGGGCAACCAATGCGGTCTCGTTCACCACTGAGCTGGTCGGTGCAGTCACGGTGTCCGGCCCGGGTGCAGGCAAGATCGAAACCGCCTTTGCCTTGCTCTCGGACATCGTCGCCATCCACACCAGCCAGCAGCAGTAAGCGGAGAGCAGCCATGAGCGTAGCCAGCAAGGTCAATGTGCAACTGGTCGAAGCGCAGCAGATCGATGTGTTCAGCCCTTATGACGGCCGCTTGATCGGCAGCGTGCCGTGCCTGGATGCCAGTGCGGTGCCGGCCATCCTCGAGCGTGCCCGCCAAGGTGTGCGCCAGGCCGCGGCAATGCCGCGCCATCAGCGCGCACGTGTGTTGGAGGAGGCGGCGCGGCGGGTGCAGGAGCAAGCCCAGGCGTTTGTCGAATTGATCGTCGCCGAGGCCGGCAAGACCTTGCGCCAGGCCGAGAAAGAGGTCAAACGCTGCATCAATACCCTCAAACTGTCGGCTGAAGAGGCGCGGCGCAACGCCGGTGAGGTGGTGCCGTTCGAGGCCTATGAGGGCTCGGAATCGCGCCAGGGCTGGTTCAGCCGAGAGCCGTTGGGGTTAATCGTCGCGATCACGCCGTACAACGACCCGCTCAATCTGGTCGCACACAAGCTCGGGCCAGCGATTGCCGGTGGCAATGGGTTGATCCTGAAACCGTCCGAACTGGCGCCGCTGTCGGCCCTGAAGCTGGTCGAATGCCTGCTGCAGGCGGGTTTGCCGGACTCGGTGGTCACTGCCGTGACCGGTGGTGTCGAGTTGGGCAAGGCGCTGGTCGAACTGCGCGAGGTGCGCATGGTGTCGTTCACCGGCGGCTTTGTTACCGGAGAGTCGATTGCCCGCAGTGCTGGCCTGAAAAAGCTGGCGATGGACCTGGGCGGCAACGCGCCGGTGCTGGTGTTGGAAGACTGCGACCTGGAACCCACGGTCGAGTCGTGTGTCTCCGGGGCGTTCTGGGCGGCGGGGCAGAACTGCATCGGCACCCAGCGGATCTTAGTGCAACGGCCGATCTATGAAGTGTTCCGCGCACGCTTTGTCGCCCAGGCACGGGCCTTGGTGCTGGGAGACCCGGCCCTGCGTGAAACCGATGTCGGGCCAATGGTGACCGAACAGGCTGCGCGCCGCACTGAACAGTTGGTCAACGAGGCGCTCAGCGAGGGTGCGCAGCTGCTCTGCGGTCACCAGCGCAAGGGCGCCAGTTACGCGCCAACGGTGCTGGAGCAGGTCAGTCATGCCAGCCAGATCTGGCAGCAAGAGGTGTTTGCGCCGGTGGTGATTCTTGAGCCGTTCGACCAGCTGGACGAAGCAGTGGCGCTGGCCAACGCTCCGGAATACAGCCTGCACGCCGGAGTGTTCACCCGTGACCTGGCCAAGGCGTTGAAGCTTGCCAGGCAGATCGAAGCGGGTGGAGTGATGATCAATGATTCGTCGGACTATCGCTTCGATGCCATGCCGTTTGGCGGCTTCAAGTACGGCAGCCTCGGTCGGGAAGGGGTGCGCTTCGCTTATGAAGATATGACCCAGCCGAAAGTGGTGTGCATCAACGATCTGGGCTAACCGCAGCGCGCTGCCCTGCGCTGGTTTGGCGACAGGGTAGCGTGATGTGCAGAGCAGATCCGACGAACGGTAGGTGACTTAGGTCTCGACTTTTGATGTATTGAAACCGGTTTCATAACCCGTCTCAAACAATAATCACAAGAGACCTCAGATGACCGATACACCGTCCAGCCCGCGTGAGCGGGTCACCATCAGCCAGGTTGCACGGGTCGCCGGCGTATCCAAGGCGACCGTGTCGCGTTATATCGGTGGCGACCGTCAGTTGCTCGCCGATGCCACTGCGCAGCATCTGGCCGAGGTCATCGAGCGTCTTGGCTACCGGCCAAACCAGATGGCCAGGGGCCTCAAGCGCGGCCAGACGCGCCTGATCGGCATGCTGGTCGCCGACATTCTCAACCCCTATTCAGTGGCCGTGATGCGCGGCGTTGAAACTGCCTGTCGCGAGCACGGCTACAGCCTGGTGCTATGCAACACCAACCGCGATGACGAGCAAGAGAGCCATCACCTGCGCGTGCTGCAGTCCTACAACGTCGAAGGGCTGATCGTGAACACCCTCGGCCACCACCAGGGCGAGCTGCTGGCGTTGCACCGGGATATCCCCATGGTGCTGGTCGACCGTCAGGTGCCGCAGCTCAATGCCGACATGGTCGGGCTGGATAACGCCGACGCAGTCGAGCAGGCGCTGGACCACCTGCAGGCTCGCGGCTACCGCGACATTCTGGCAGTCAGCGAGCCGCTGGATGGCACCAGCTCGAGACTGGAACGGGTGCAGGCCTTTACCGCATCGATCAATCGCCGCCCCGGCATGCGCCAGCAGATCCTCGAGTGTGCGGCTGATTTGCCCGCATGTCTGGGCAATTTCCTCAGTGCCAGCGGGCATGGCCCGCAAGCGATTTTCACCTTCAACGGCGTGGCCACCCTGGCCGTCACTCGCGCCTTGCACGAGCGCGGCTGCAGATTGTTCGAGGATGTCGGCCTGATCGCCCTCGACGAACTCGACTGGCACCCATTGGTTGGCAGCGGCATTACCGCGCTGGCGCAACCTACCGAACGCATCGGCGCGTTGGCTTTCAACTGCCTGCTTGAGCGGTTGCGTGGCGGTAACGCTGCTGCGCAGCGCATCGACCTCAAGGCCGAACTGATCATTCGCGGATCGACCAACCCCCGTATTTGAACAACGGAGTCACGTCCGTTTGCGTTGCATCGAAATGAAACCGGTTTCATAAGGACAATAACAATGCGCTCGAACCCCGTTTCCATCAGCCTTTCCAGCTACGGCGCCGACTTGGTCCGCCAGCGTGGCCAGGCCAGTTTCGTGCCGTTGCTGGCTGCGGCCGGCGTCAGTCGAGTCGAGCTGCGCGAAGAACTGTTCGCCAGCCCGCCGGACTGCCCGCAGCTGTCTGCGGCAATCCGCACCTCAGGCATGGAATGCCTGTATTCCTCGCCGCTGGAGCTGTGGCTGGAGGACGGCCAATTGAACCCGGCGTTGCCTGCCAAGCTACAGACCGCCAGGGCTGTGGGCGCGGTGGCACTCAAGGTGTCCCTTGGTCACTATCAGCCGTGCTGTGACCTGACGGCGCTGGCTGCGCAACTCTCGGCGGATGGCCCAATGCTGCTGGTTGAAAACGACCAGACTGCGCACGGCGGGCGGATCGAACCGATGCTGCAGTTTCTTCTGCGCTGTGAATCCATCGCACTGGCGCTGGGCATGACTTTCGATATTGGCAACTGGCGCTGGCAGGGTGAGTCGGCGGTTCAAGCCGCTCACGAGCTGGGCCGCTGGGTGCGCTATGTGCACTGCAAGGCGGTCGAGCGCCAGGCCAATGGCCGCCTGGTCGCAGTGCCGCCACGCGCAGCCGATCTGCTGGCCTGGGAGCAGATGTTCAGCGAGTTCAGCCCGGCAGTGGTGCGCGCGGTCGAGTTTCCTCTGGTCGGTGACGACCTGCTGGCGGTAACCCGCGCCCAGGTCAACAACCTGGCACGGCTTGCGCTGACGGCGGAGGTGAGCCATGCCTGACCATGAAGTGTTGTGCTTTGGCGAGACCATGGCCATGTTCGTCGCCGAACAAACCGGTGAACTGGCGCAGGTCGGCCAGTTCGGCAAACGCATTGCCGGTGCCGACAGCAATGTTGCGATCGGTTTGTCGCGGCTGGGCTTCAAGGTGCGTTGGCTGAGCCGGGTCGGCAATGACTCGTTGGGCCGCTTCGTGCTGGACAGCCTGCTCAAGGAGGGCCTGGATTGCTCGGCGGTGCAAGTCGACCCTGAGCATGCCACCGGCTTTCAGCTCAAGGCCCGCTGCGATGATGGCAGCGACCCCGCCGTCGAATATTTCCGCCGCAACTCGGCTGCCAGTCATATGTCGCCGCAGCTGCTGAACGCACAGTTGACCAGCGCCGGGCATGTGCATGCCACCGGCATTCCGCTGGCGCTGTCGGCCGGCTGCCGGGCGTTGTCGCATGGGCTGGTCGACGCCATGCGCAGCGCTGGCCGGAGCATCTCGTTCGACCCCAATCTGCGCCCATCGTTATGGCCTGACCAGGCCAGCATGATCCGCGAGGTCAACGCGCTGGCAGTCAAAGCCAACTGGGTGCTGCCAGGCCTTGAAGAGGGCCGTTTGCTCACCGGTCGACAAAGCCCTGCTGACATCGCCGCGTTTTATCTGCAGCAAGGCGTCGAGCTTGTGGTGATCAAGCTGGGCGGCGAGGGCGCTTATTTCTGCAGCGCGGACGCTGAGGGCTGGGTGCCGGCATTCGCTGTTGCGCAGGTAGTCGACACCGTCGGCGCGGGCGATGCCTTTGCAGTGGGCGTGCTCAGTGGCCTGCTCGAAGGCTACCCACTGGGTGAAGCGGTTGCCCGCGGCAATTGGTGCGGCAGCCGCGCGGTGCAGTCGCGCGGGGATATGGAAGGCCTGCCGCTGCGCAGTGAACTGGAACTGTACAACCGGCGCAGCTGCGCCTGAAACGCTGATCGCCGGTTAGCCGGCACCTGGTGCAACAAAAACAACCAAGCTCAGGAGCACACCTCATGCAAACGACCAGCCTCGCGCGTCGCCGGTGGTGGTACATCATCCCGATCGTGTTCATTACCTACAGCCTGGCCTATCTGGACCGCGCCAATTACGGCTTTGCCGCAGCCTCCGGCATGGCCGACGACCTCAAGATCACCCCGGCCTTGTCGTCCTTGCTCGGTGCGTTGTTCTTTCTCGGCTACTTCTTCTTTCAGGTGCCCGGGGCGATCTATGCGGAAAAACGCAGCGTCAAGAAGCTGATCTTCGTCAGCCTGATCCTCTGGGGTGGGCTGGCGACGCTGACCGGGATGATCAGCAATGTGTATTTTCTGATCGCCATCCGCTTCCTCCTCGGGGTGGTCGAGGCGGCAGTGATGCCGGCGATGCTGATCTACCTGTGCCATTGGTTTACCCGCGCCGAACGCTCGCGGGCCAACACCTTCCTGATGCTCGGCAACCCGGTGACGATCCTGTGGATGTCGGTGGTGTCGGGCTATCTGATCAAGCATTACGACTGGCGCTGGATGTTCATCATCGAAGGCCTGCCGGCGGTGCTCTGGGCGTTTATCTGGTGGCGCCTGGCGGCGGACAAACCGGCCCAGGTGAGCTGGCTCAGCCAGCACGAGAAGGACCAGTTGCAAGCGGCGCTGGCGGCTGAGCAGCAGGGTATCAAACCAGTCAAGAACTACCGCCAGGCGTTTCGCTCGCCGCAGGTCATCGTGCTGTCGTTGCAGTACTTCTGCTGGAGCATCGGTGTGTACGGCTTTGTGCTGTGGCTGCCATCGATCCTCAAGCAGGCCGCCAATGTCGATATCGTCACGGCGGGCTGGTTGTCATCGGTGCCGTATCTGGCGGCAGTGCTGGCCATGGTCGGCGTGTCGTGGGCCTCGGACCGGCTGCAGAAGCGCAAGCGCTTCGTCTGGCCACCGCTGCTGATCGCCGCGCTGTCGTTCTACGGCTCGTATGCGCTGGGCAGCGAGTACTTCTGGTGGTCGTACGCCCTGTTGGTCCTGGCCGGAGCCTGCATGTATGCGCCATACGGGCCGTTTTTCGCGATCGTGCCGGAGATTCTGCCGAGCAACGTCGCAGGCGGAGCCATGGCCTTGATCAACAGCATGGGCGCACTGGGCTCGTTCGGTGGCTCGTGGCTGGTGGGCTACCTGAATGGCGCCACCGGCGGGCCAGGCGCCTCTTATCTGTTCATGTGCGGTGCACTGTTGACGGCGGTTGCCCTCACGGTCGCACTGCGTACACCCCAGGCTCAGCCCAAGCGTCGCGCTGGCGGCCTGGCACTGAATCATTAAGGAATTGCCATGAAAAAGACCATAGTCCTCTACAAGCGCTTGTCCGATGATTTGCTCGGCCGCCTGCGCGAGCAGGCTGATGTGATCTTCGTCGACACCGCGCAGGCGGATGGCCTGGCCCGTCTGCGCGATGCCTTGCCCCACGCCCATGGCCTGCTCGGGGCCAGCCTGCGCCTGGACAGCAGCCTGCTGGACCTGGCACCGCAACTGGAAGCGGTGGCCAGCGTCTCGGTGGGGGTCGACAACTACGACATCGCTGACCTGACCCGACGCGGCATCGTCCTCACCAATACCCCCGATGTGCTTACCGAAACCACCGCCGATACTGGCTTTGCCTTGATCCTGGCGACGGCGCGCAGGGTGGTCGAACTTGCCAGTTGGGTGCGGGCAGGGCACTGGCAGGCCAACCTGGGGCCGGCTCACTTCGGCACCGATGTGCACGGCAAGACCTTGGGCATCGTTGGTATGGGCCGCATCGGTGAAGCACTGGCCAAGCGTGCGGCTGCGGGGTTTGGCATGCGCGTGGTGTATCACAGCCGTCAGCCCAAGCCTGCCGTCGAGGCCCTTTATGGCGCCGCTTGTCGCAGCCTCGACGGGCTGCTGCAGGAATCGGATTTTGTCTGCCTGACGGTGCCGTTGAGTGCCGCGACCGAGGGTTTGATCGGCGCGCGGGAACTCAGCCTGATGAAACCCGAGGCCATCCTCATCAACATTTCCCGTGGCCGGGTGGTGGATGAAACCGCGCTGATCGAAGCGCTACGTGAGCAGCGCATTCGCGGGGCCGGGCTGGATGTGTTCGTCAAAGAGCCGTTGGCGGCGGATTCGCCCTTGCTGCAACTGGACAACGTGGTGGCGACGCCGCACATCGGCTCGGCGACCCACGAAACTCGCCAGGCCATGGCCCGCTGCGCGGTAGACAATTTGCTCTGTGCGTTGGCTGACCAGCGCCCACAGAATCTGGTCAATCCGCAGGTTTGGGCAATGCGCTAGCCGGCATTGCTGGGGGCGCAAAGCGCCCCGACGTTCTAGGGCCAAACCCACTGTCGTGCTGAAACCAATTGACATATGTTATTTGTGATCACATATTGAAGCCATAACAACGCCAATATGTGAGTCTGTCCATGACTGATCGCCCAACCCTCCTGCCGGTAATGCGCCCGGTGTCGCGCGACACACTGCAGGACCAGGTCTACCGCCAGATCCGTGAAGCGCTGATGAGCGGCCGCTTTCAGCCCGGCCAGAAGCTGACCATCCGCGGCCTGGCCGAAGCCTTGGGTTCAAGCCCGATGCCCGTACGAGAGGCGCTTAACCGCCTGAGTGCCGAAAACGCCTTTGAAGTCACCGAAACAGCCCGCCTGCGGGTGCGCATGATGACGCCGGAGCGTCTGCGCGAAATCCGCGACGCACGGGTAGCGCTGGAAGGCTTGCTGGCCGAGAAAGCCGTGGTGCTGCTGACCCAGCGCGACCTGACCGAGATCACCCAACTCTGCGAACAGATGCAGCACGCCGCCGACAACGTCGATGTGGCGCGTTATCTGTGGACCAACTTTGCCTTTCACCGGCGCATCTACGCTGTGGCCAACGCCGAGTTGACCGTCGCCGCGGTGGAGAACTTCTGGCTGCACATGGGCCCATGCTTTGCCCTGGTCGCGCCGGACAAGGCCCACCTGCAACGCTCGATGGAGGCGCACAACCGCATCGTCGAAGCCTTGCAGGCCGGTGATGGCGCCGCTGCGCGGGCGGCGGTCACCGACGACATCATGCAGGCGGCCGACTCGCTGGCACGCCTGATCGTCAAGAGCGACCGTTCCAGGTCGCCTGCTTCAGGAGTTAAAAAAGCATGAGCGTTCTGAACCGACTGATTCCCTATAGCGGCCTGCGCGTATTGATCTCTGGCGGCGCCGCCGGCATCGGCGAGGTGCTGGCTGCGGCGTACATGGAGGCCGGCGCCAAGGTGCATGTCTGCGATGTCAGCGAAGCGGCCCTGGCGGCGTTTCGTGATCGCTACCCGAATAGCCTGGCAACCAAGGCCGATGTCGGCGACCCAGCGCAGATCGAAGCCGTGTTCAAGGTCCAGCGCGAGCAGTTCGGCGGCCTCGATGTGCTGATCAACAACGCCGGGATCGCCGGGCCGACGGCGGGCATAGACGCCGTCACCGACGAAGAGTGGCAGCGCACCGTCGATATCAACCTGACCGGGCAATACCGCTTCGCCCACCATGCGGTGCCGCTGCTCAAAGCCTCGCCGAATGCCCACCTGATTCACATCGCCTCGGTGGCGGGGCGCCTTGGCTATGCCTGGCGTACGCCTTATGCCGCAACCAAATGGGCGATCGTTGGGCTGATGAAGTCCCTGGCCAGCGAGCTGGGCGAGAGCGATATCCGCGTCAACGCCTTGCTCCCGGGCATCGTCGAGGGGCCACGCATGGACGGCGTGATTCGCGCCCGGGCCGAGCAGTTGAACGTGCCTGAAGCGGCGATGCGTGACGAGTACCTGCAGAAGATCTCGCTCAAGCGCATGGTCACCGCCGAAGACGTCGCCGCCATGGCGCTGTTCCTGTGTTCACCGGCGGCACGCAACGTGACCGGCCAGGCCATCAGCGTGGATGGCAACGTCGAGTACCTGTAACGGCTCGACCCCTCATGCAGTAACGGCGGGGCTGCAGCCCTGCTGCTGACGTATTCACTTTCTCACCAAGAACAAGAATGGAGAAATTCGCATGTCCAGAAAACGCCCGATCATCATTACCTGCGCGGTCACTGGCGCTATTCACACGCCGTCGATGTCGCCGCATCTGCCGATCACCCCGCAGCAAATTGCCGATGCCGCCATTGGTGCCGCCGAAGCCGGCGCTGCCATCGTCCACCTGCATGCACGTGACCCGATCGATGGCCGGCCCAGCCAGGACGTCGACCTGTTCCGCCAGTTCTTGCCGCAGATCAAGGCCAAGAGCGACGTCGTCATCAACATCACCACCGGCGGTGCGCCAACCATGGGCGTTGAAGAGCGCCTGCAGCCGGTGGCTCAGCTCAAGCCGGAGCTGGCTTCACTGAACATGGGCTCGATGAACTTCGGCCTGTACGAAATGCTCGAGCGCTTCACCGAGTTCAAGCATGACTGGGAGCGGCCATATCTGGCAGAAAGTGACGACCGGATCTTCCGCAATACCTTCCGCGACATCGCCCACATACTCAACGCCTGCGCCGAGAACCGCACCCGCTTCGAAATCGAGTGCTACGACATCGGCCACCTGTATACCGCCGCGCATTTCCTCCAGCGCGGCCTGCTCAAGGCACCGATATTCATCCAGTCGGTGTTTGGCCTGCGCGGCGGTATCGGTGGCCACCCGGAAGACCTTGCGCACATGCGCCGTACGGCTGATCGGCTGTTTGGCGACGCTTATCAGTGGTCGATCCTGGGCGCCGGGCGCAATCAGATCCCGCTGGGTACCATGGGCCTGGCAATGGGCAGCCACGTACGGGTTGGCCTGGAGGATTCGTTGTGGGACGGCCCGGGCCAACTGGCCGCATCCAATGCCGACCAGGTCAAACGCATCCGGACAGTGATCGAAGCGCTCGGCGCGCGCGTAGCAACGCCGGATGAAGCCCGGGAAATGCTCGACCTCAAAGGCCAGGACAAGGTCGACTTCTAGCCCCGGCGTCACCTCGCGGATTCTGTGCAGCGGGGCGTTGGGCCCGGCTGCCGGCACCTTCAGCATTCACCGGCTACTCAAGCCATGAGGTTTGTGCGATGACAATTACAAGAAACATCGATAGCGCTGCCACACCCCGTGATTCAGCCACGCTGAACAAGGTCATCTTCATCAAGCTGATGCCGTTGCTGATTGCGGCGTACATCCTGAGCTTTCTCGACCGCACCAACATCGCTTTGGCCAAGCATCAGCTGGATGTGGATCTGGGTATTTCGGCGGCGGCCTATGGGCTGGGCGCCGGCTTGTTCTTTCTGACCTATGCGCTGTCGGAAGTACCCAGCAACCTGATCATGCACAAGGTCGGCGCGCGCTTCTGGATCGCCCGCATCATGGTGACCTGGGGCCTGATTTCGGCCGCGATGGCGTTTGTTCAGGGCGAAACCTCGTTTTACATCCTGCGTCTGCTGCTGGGTGTGGCCGAGGCGGGGCTGTTCCCCGGCGTGATGCTCTATCTGACCTATTGGTTCGGCCGCGAGCAACGTGCGCGGGCGATTGGCTACTTCCTCCTGGGTGTGTGCTTCGCCAATATCATCGGCGGCCCGCTGGGCGCGTTGCTCATGCAGCTGGACGGCGTCTGGGGCTGGCGTGGTTGGCAGTGGATGTTCATGCTCGAAGGGCTGCCGGCGGTGTTTTTCGCCTATGTCGTGTGGACGAAGCTGCCGGACCGGCCGAGCAAGGCGCCGTGGCTGAGCCCGGCTGAAGCCGAGCAGATCGAACGCGGCCTGGCGGCTGAGCAGGAGGAAGGTGCAGGGCAGGGCGGCCATTCGCTCAAGCAGTGCCTGACGCCGCAGATCTTCCTGGCGATCCTGGTGTACTTCTGCCATCAGATCACGGTGTATACGGTGATCTTCTTCCTGCCGGGGATCATCGGCAAATACGGCGAGTTGACCACGCTGCAGATCGGCTTGCTGACCTCGCTGCCGTGGATCGCCGCAGCCGTGGGTGCCATGGCGCTGCCGCGTTTTGCCACGACCCCGCAGCGGGCGCGGATGATGCTGGTGTGCGGGTTGCTGACCATGGCCGCCGGGCTGGGTATCGCCTCGCTGGCAGGGCCGGTGCTGAGCCTGCTGGGCTTCTGCCTGTCGGCGCTGATGTTCTTTGTGGTGCAGTCGATCATCTTCCTGTACCCGGCGTCACGCCTCAAAGGCGCTGCACTGGCCGGTGGGCTGGGCTTCGTCAACTCGTGTGGGCTGTTGGGCGGCTTTGTCGGCCCGTCGGTGATGGGCCTGATCGAGCAAACGACAGGTAACGCCATGGACGGGATGAAAATCATCGCGGTGATCCTGGTGCTCGCCGCGCTGGCTGCCCTGCGCCTGCGTCAAGGGCATGAGCGCAAGGTCCCCAAGGCTGAAGCGCATGGACGCCGACAGGTAGTTTGAGTCCACACTGGGCTGCTCTGGCTGACGTTGCAGGCCAGAGCAGCCCTGTTGCGGTTATAACTTTGGACTATTTGTCTTTGACCTGCTCGAACGACTTGGCCATGTCTCTGGCCCAGCCATCGAGTACCGCTTTCACATCCTTGGTCTGCATGACCTGGTCGGCGTTATCCAGTTCGGCGCCCGCACCTTTGCGCACCACCTGCGCCACCACTTTGTTGTCGGCCGCGTCGATGAAGGCCGCTTCAGTGGCGAGGCTGGTGTCCTGATCACGGATGCCGGTCGCGGTGCTCACGCCGGCTGCGATCAAGGCAATCGGGATCACTTCATAGGCTTGCAGGCTCTTGGTGCTCGCACTCACCCCAGTAATCGCCGGCCGCACGATCAACACCCCCGGGCCTGGTCCCCTGGCCAACGGCATGACCTTGGCCATTTCCCGCTGCAGGGCCTGATCGTAATACTGGGTGATGCCTTGCAGGGTGCTGGCGGGGATCTTGGCCGTGGGCTGCGGCTTTGGATACAGCTGGCTCGGTTCGATATAGACCTTGGTGTAGCGGCGTGCATCGAGCTTCGGATCGACCCAGCGCATCACCGGCGCACCGGAAGGTGAAGTCTCCTGCTTGAGCAAACTGTAATCCTTGAGGAATCCAGAATACTGGTTGGACTCGACGTACTTGCTGGCACAGCCAGACACTGCAAGTGTTGCCACGCACAACGCGGTCAGCAGTAACTTTGACTTCATGTTGTTGCTCCTTGTGGACCGATCTCGGACGAGATCACACTGCCGAGGGGGAATCGCCACGTCGCGCGGCCTTTCACACTATCGAGCTGCAGCGTTGCGATTGGTGTCAAACAGGGTGATGCGAGTTGCCCTGTGGCCCGCATTGCTCATGTAATGAGCGCAGCCGAGTCCAGTACATGACAGCGCTGTTACTTGGCACACCTGGGCAACCGTCAATCAGCATAGTCCAGCCATGCGTAAGTAAAGAGTTGGGCTAGGATTAGCTGGAACAGGCGCGGCGGGCATTCGAGCTGCGGATTACAACGAATGCCAAAGAAGGTCTAGACCCTTGAACACCTCACGCCGCGGCTTCTCCCTGCAAGTGCTGATTGGCCTGGCAATCATGTTCAGTACGCTGACGCTTGGGGCAGTGCTGGCCTACCAGGGCTACCGCAGCATCGAGCACACCTTGCTGGCTGCATCGGCCGACACCAGTCGCCAGCTGGCGCGCACCATCAACGAGCGGGCGCAGCGTTTGATCAACCCGGTGCTCAGCTCGATCCGTCTGCTTGCCCATGACTCGCTTGCCGAGGCCGTCACGCTGCAGCAACGGCTTGATCGTTTGCCCTTGCTCGCGGCCAGCCTGGACGCTAACAGCATGCTCAGCGCGGTGTATGTGGGCTATGCCAATGGCGAGTTCGTGCTGTTACGGGCGCTGCGCGACAAGGCCGATAGCCAGAGCGTACATGCGCCCGCAGGTGCCGCGTACCTGTTGCAAAGCATCAGCCTGGACGGCAGTGGGCAGATGCTCGGTGAGTGGCGCTTTTACGACAGAGGGCTGACGCTGCTGCAAACGCTGGCCAAACCGGACTACCACTTTGACCCGCGTACGCGGCCGTGGTTTGTCGAGGGCCTGGCCAGCGCGACTACCCAGTTGACCAAGCCCTATGTCTTTTTCACCACCAAGGAGATCGGCCTGACGGTTGCCCAACGCAGCATCACTGGGCACGCAGTGCTGGGCATGGACGCCTCGGTCAACGACCTGGGCGGCGAAGTTGCTGACCTGCGCACGACCCCCGGCACGCAGATGGCGGTGGTGGGCAGTGACGGCGAGGTAGTGTTTTACCCAGACCTGCAGCGGGTAGTGGTCCAGGACGGTGCGGCGCTGCGTTTGTCGCGCCTGGACGAGCTGGCGGTCGACAGCCTCAGCTGGCTGTTCGTCAACAATTACCAGAGCGCAGACCCGGTCCACTATCAGGCGGCCGGCCAGGACTGGTACGGCGTGCAGGTTCCGCTTTCGTCATTCACCCAGCACGACATCCGCCTGCTGATCGCAGTACCCGCGGCTGAGCTACTGGGCGGCGCGCGGCAGATGCTGGTGGCCGAAGCGCGCTGGGCGATTGTTTTGATCGGGGTCCTGCTGCTGGTCGGCTGGGCCCTGGCGCGGCGCATTGGCCAGCCGCTGCAGGCGCTGACCGAGCAAGTACAGGCTCTGGCCAGTTTCGACTTCAGCCGGCGCGTCGGGGTCGAGTCGCGGATCAGCGAGGTCAGCGCGCTGAGCGAGGTGCTCGGCGGCATGTCGCGCACCATTCACAACTTCCAGGCGATCACCCTCAGCCTGAGCCGGGAAACAAATCTGGAAGATATGCTTCGCCAGGTGCTGGGTGAACTGGTGGAGGCGACTGCCGTAACCAGCGGTGCTGTCTATCTGGCCGGCGAAGACAGCGAGGTATTACGCCTGGCTGCACACTATCGCGATGAGCGCTATCCCGCTGACCTGCAGCTTGGCGTGCACGAGCCGCATCAACTCAATAGCGCAGTGGAGCAGGCGATGCCTGGCCAGACACCGACCATGGCCGTGGCGCTGAATGACCGCAGCGGGCAGCGCCTTGGGCTGTTGGTGTTGCAATTGGGCCCGGCGCAGCTGCACTCGGGCGGCATTGCACCGGCATTTCGCCAGTTTGTCGAGGAGCTGTCCGGGGCGGCCGCAGTGGCCATAGAGACACGCCAGTTGATCGAGGCCCAGCAACGCCTGCTCGACGGCATCATCCAGCTGCTCGCGGATGCCACCGATGCCAAAAGCCCCTATACCGGGGGCCACTGCCAGCGGGTGCCTGTGCTGGCGCAAATGCTCATGGACAGTGTCATTGCCGCAAACAGTGGGCCTTACGCGCAGTTCCACATGAACGCACTGGAACGCTATGAGTTCAGGATCGCGGCGTGGCTGCATGACTGCGGCAAGGTTACCAGCCCAGAGTACGTAGCCGACAAGGCGACCAAGCTGGAGACCTTGAATAACCGCATCCACGAGATCCGCACCCGCTTCGAAGTGCTCTGGCGCGATGCCGAGTTGCTCTATTGGCAGCGCTTGGCTGAGGGTGGCGAGCAGCAGGCGCTGCAAGCAGCGCTGGAGAATACCCGGGCGCAGTTGCAGGAAGAGTTCGCCTTTATCGCCAATGCCAACATCGGCGGCGAGTTCATGTCCGATGCCGATATCGAGCGCTTGCGTACCATTGGTTCGCGGCCGTGGCTGCGCAATTTCGATAACAACCTGGGCTTGTCCCGTGACGAGGCAGAACGCCTGGCGCCGGTGGCCTCGGCATTGCTGCCGGCGCCTGAGCAATTATTGGCTGACCGTGTCGACCACCTGGTGCCATGGGGTGAACGCAAGCCGCCAGTCGACAAGCACGACCCACGCAATATCTGGGGCTTTGACATGCGCCTGCCGACCCATGCCTACAACTATGGCGAACTGCACAACCTGAGTATCCGTCGCGGCACCCTGACTGACGAAGAGCGCTTCAAGATCAACGAGCACATCGTGCAGACCATCATCATGCTCAACACCTTGCCGTTGCCCAGCCACCTCAAGCGCGTACCGCAGATTGCCGGCAACCATCACGAGAAGATGGACGGCAGCGGCTACCCGCGTGGCTTGAAGAAAGACGACATGAGCATCGCCGAACGAGTGATGGCGATTGCCGATATCTTCGAGGCACTGAGTGCCGCTGACCGGCCCTATAAGGCAGCCAAGACGTTGTCGGAGTCAGTCAAGATTCTCGGCTTCATGGCCCGCGACCAGCACATCGACCCAGGGCTGTTCCGCCTGTTTTTAAGCAGCGGTGTGTACCGCGAGTACGGCGAGCGTTTTCTGCGCAGTGACCAGCTTGACGACGTCGATATCGAGCCTTATCTGCGCGCATTCGCAGGGTCTTGAGGGGGGCTTGAGGGCGTCTGCCGACTATCGATTGCGCTCATGAAAGTTTGACCGATGAGTCAAATCTGCCTAGGGTAGCCCGCTCTGTTTTTCTGTTTGAGCGTGTTATGACTACCCCGTACAAGCTGCCAGCAACCGTCTACCTGCTGGGTTTGACCATCTTCACCCTGGTCACCGCCGAGTTCATGGTCGCCGGGATGATGCCGGCATTGGCTGATGCCTTCTCCGTCAGCCTGGCCCAGGTCGGCAACCTGATTGCCTTCTATGCATTGGGCATGGCCCTCGGTGGGCCGCCGCTCACAGTGCTGTTGATTTCTCGCGGCATCGGTAACAAACGGGCATTGATCGCCTTGTTGGTCGTCTATTTATTGGCCGCCGGGGTGTCCGCCGTGGCGCCGAGCTACACCATCCTGCTGGCGGCGCGGGTGATCATGGGTGTGGCCAGTGCAGCCTGCATTGGCCTGTGCATGACTCTGTGTGCCGGGCTGGTGCCGTTGGCCGCGCGGGGCAGGGCGATCGCGGTGGTGCTGGCGGGGCTGATGCTGTCGCCGGTGGCCGGCGTGCCGCTGACCACGGTGATCGAGCAGATCGCCGGCTGGCGCGCCAGTGCCTGGATGATCGTTGCCCTGGCGCTGCTGTGCACCTTGCTGGTCGCACGCCAGCTGCCGCAGGACGTCGTCGGCCAGCAGCCCAGCCTGCGTCGGCAACTGGACGACCTGAAAAGCCGCAGCCTGTGGGGTGCCTACGTCACCAGCGGGCTGATCATCGGTGCGACCTTTGCCGCATTCAGCTACATCACACCGATCTTGATCAACGAAGTCGGCGTATTGCCCGCATACGTCGCACCGCTGCTGGCGCTGTACGGCGTCGCCAACGTGCTTGGCAACCTGTTCATCGGACGTATCGCCGAGCGGCACACCTTCCGCGCCTTGGGTTGGGGTCTGGCGCTGCTGGTGCTGGCCATGGCCGGCTTTGCGCTGGGCGGCGAGCATCGCTGGTTGAATTTGCTGTGCTTTATCCTGATCGGTTTTACCGGCGTGGCGCTCAACCCAGCGATGGTCGCGCGGGTGATGAAGGCCGCCGAGCCGGGCGCGTTGGTCAATACCCTGCACACCTCGGTCATCACCGCTGGTTTGGCCTTTGGCAGTTGGGCGGGGGGCGAGGCGATCGATGCGGGCTTTGGCCTGCGTGCGCCGCTGTGGGTTGGCGCGGCGCTGGCCGGACTGGGCCTGATCAGCCTGGCGCGGCCACTACTCAATGCCCGCACGCCTGCGCCAAGGCCGTATGCCTGATTGAAGCAGGGCGCAACAGTCAGTACTGTTGCGCCCACGTGTTTGCTTAGTGGCCGCCCTTCATGCGGCGCGCCAGCAGATACAGGCCCAGACCGACCAACGCGGTCGCCGCGCCGATGTAACCGGTGCTGGTCCAGCCCAGTCCAGCAGTAATCGCCATACCGCCCAGCCACGGTCCCAGCGCATTGGCCAGGTTGAACGCTGCGTGGTTGGATGCCGCCGCCAGGCTCGGCGCCTCGTGGGCGATGTCCATCAAGCGAATCTGCAGCGGCGCCGCCAGGGCGATCATGCTGCCGACCAAAGCGATGCCGAGCATGACTGACCACAGTGCATGGGCGGCGTAGGTGAAGAACAGCAGCACGCCGATCGACCAGAGCAACACCAGGCCTACCGCACGGAACTGCAGCCGATCAAACAGCTTGCCGCCGGCAATGTTGCCGATGATGCCGCCGGCGCCAAATGCCGCCAGGGCAAAGGGGATCATCTGTGCCGAAGTGCCGGTCACCTCGAGCATGGTGGGCGCCAGATAGCTGAACACGCAGAACATCCCGGCAAAGCCCACGGCGGCAATGCCCAGCGCCATCCACACTTGCGGCAAGCGGAACGCCTGCAACTCCTTGCGCGGATCGCTGCGTGCTTCATCGTCACGCTGCGGCACGTAACGCCAGACCAGGGCAATGGTGCATAGCGCGATCACGCCAACCAGCAAGAATGCCGACCGCCAGCCAAAATACTGCCCCAGCAGGGTTGCCACGGGGTTGCCCAGCAGCATGGCCAGGGTCAGCCCGAGCATCACTCGCGCCACCGCCCCGGCCCGCTGGTTACTCGCGACCATGCTCGAGGCCACCACCGCGGCGATACCAAAATAGGCGCCATGGGGCAGGCCGCTGATAAAGCGGAACGCCACCAGGCCGCCGAATGAGGGGGCAAAAGCTGTCGCCAGGTTGCCCGCGGCATACAGCGCCATCAGCAACAGCAGCATGTGCTTGCGCAGCAGCTTGGCGCCGAGAATTGCCAGCGCCGGTGCACCGACCACCACGCCCAGGGCGTAGGCACTGATCGCGTGGCCGACTTGAGGCTCGCTCAGGTGCAGGTTGCTGGCAATGTCGGGCATCAGGCCCATGATCGCGAACTCGCCAGTGCCGATGGCGAAGCTGCCCAGGGCCATGGCGGCCTCCATTTTCGCCACGGTGGCTTTGGAGGCGGTTGGGGGAGGGGCTTGGTGAACTGACATCGGGATCCTTGTTGAAATACGCTGAAACGTTTAACTGCTCAGTTTATGGATGTGAACACGCTCCGTCGAGGCGGTTCATCGCTTGTCCAGGCGATGCTGGAAATGCCTGCGGAGTACAGATGTACTCCGCATCGAAAAAGCTCAGCTCAACCAGCCTTGCGCCTCTTCCAGAAAATGCATGACTGCCCGTGAGCGCTCATCCACGCGGGTGATCAACGACAGCTCGCTGTGCATGTCGGCCTGCTCGAGTTCGAGCGTACGGATGCCCGGCATGCTCAGTTGAGTGAGGGTTTGCGGGAGAATGCTGATGCCGATACCGGCTGCAATCAGGCCAGGAATGCTCATCAACGAAGGCACTTGCATGACGTTGGCAGGGTGCAACTGATACTGCCGGCACAGCTGCAGTATGTGTGAGGTCAGGCCGATGCCGAGCGGGTCCTCGAGGAAGATGAACTTCTCCTGGCGCAGGCTCGCCAGATCGCCGTTGAAGGTATCTGCCAGGGGATGGTTGTCAGGCATCAGCAGGACCAGCCTGGAGGTACTGAAGCAGTGGGTGCGCAGGCGGGCGGGCAAATGGTCCTTGAAGATCCGGGCAAAGCCGATGTCCAGCGTGCCTTCCAGCAGTTTGTCGAACTGAGCCTGAATGCGCGCATCGAGCAGTGTCACCTTGACTTCCGGATAGCTGCTGAAATAGTGCCGAATCAACTGTGGCAGATTGGCCTCGAGCAGTGCCGAGTGGTAGCCGATGGTAATTTCACCGATCTCTCCGCGCCGAGCGCGCTTGGCGGCGGCCACGGCCAGCTCACTGGAATGCAGGGCGTCCCGCGCATGCGGTAGAAACGCCGCGCCAGCGGCGGTCAGTTCGACGCCGCGATTGGCCCGGCGAAACAGCGTGACGGCCAGCTCGCTCTCCAGAGTCTTGATCAGCTGACTCAACGCAGGTTGGGCAACCTGCAAATGCTCGGCAGCCTTGCTGAAGTGCTGAAACTCGGCGGCGCAGACGAACGCGCGCAGATGACGTAGCTCCATGATTCGACCTGTATAAGGCTAGCTTATGAATTTATCCGGTTTTCGATAATTATCTTGCAGGTGAAAGCGCCTAGAGTCGACTCAGATGCACAACCGTCCGCTACGGGCGCTCGATAACAATAATGATTGAGACACTCATGAATACGACAGATGCCTCTGCTGCAGACAGTCAGATGTCCAGAAAGGCGGTCACCGCCGCCACCATCGGTACCGCGCTGGAGTGGTTCGACTTCACCCTTTACGGCGCGGTAGCTGCAACGGTCCTGCCCAAGCTGTTCTTCCCGGCCATGGAGCCCACCTCCGGCTTGCTCGCGTCACTGGCGACCTTTGGCGTAGGACTGGCGGCGCGGCCACTGGGCGCGATCACCTGCGGCTATCTGGGTGACAAACTCGGCCGGCGCAACCTGATGCTCGCGACAGTCAGCTTGATGGGCCTGGCCTCGGTGCTGATGGGGCTGCTGCCGACCTACGCGCAGGTGGGGATCTGGGCGCCGATCATGTTGGTGATCCTGCGGATCATTCAGGGCTTCGCGCTGGGCGGCGAGTCGACTGGCGCGCAGCTGATGGCCCTGGAACATGCACGCTCGGATCGGCGCGGGTTCTATTCAGGGCTTCTCGGCCTGTGCTCGCCACTCAGTCAGATACTTGCCAACGGCGCATTGCTTGGCCTGGCCGCGTTGCTCAGTGCCGAGCAGTTCGAGTCGTTTGGCTGGCGCATACCCTTCCTGATGAGTTTCGTGCTGGTGGTGGTGGCGATCTTTATTCGCCTCAAGGTCAGTGAAACGCCTGCCTTCGTTGCCTTGCAGAAGACCCAGGCGCCCCATGCAGGCAGCCCGTTGAAAGATGTGCTGAAGACGCACTCGCGGACCATTCTGCGTTTGATGCTGTTCTTCTGCTCGCCGGCCGCGCTGTTCTACCTAATCGTCATCTTCAGCTTGAGCTATCTGGTCAAAAACTTAGGCATGAGCCAGTCCATGGGCTTCATGTCACTGATGGTGGCCAACGTCTGCGCCATCTTCGGTGCGCTGGCCGGCGGCTACCTGAGCGACCGTTGGGGGCGCAAGAAGGCCTTGGCGTTTGGCTCCTGCATGACCCTGTTGATCCTGATGGTCTACTTCCCGATGCTCAATACCCAGCAACCGGCAATGATCATGGCGGCGATGGGGCTGTTCCTCGGTTTCACCCAGTTCCAGAGTGGCATCCAGCCCGTCGCCTTTGCCGAAGCGTTCCCGACCAACGTGCGTTACAGCGGCTCGGCCCTGGCCTACACCGGTGCCAACCTGCTGATCGGCGGGCCGATGCCTATCCTCGCCGTGTGGCTGATGAGCCAGACCGGCAATTCACCCTGGCTGCTGGTGGCTATTTGCGCCGCGATCAATCTGGTCTCGCTGGCGATGATTCTGACCGGCCCGGAAACCCGCGGCATCGATCTCGACCAAGCCGACGGCGACGCCACTGTGCAGGCCAACACGTCACCCCAGTACCTCAAATAAATGCAGAGTCCGACCATGAATCGTTCAGTCTTTATCCTCAACGGCCCCAACCTGAACATGCTGGGCCGCCGCGAACCCGAAATCTATGGCACGACGACACTGGCCGAGGTGAAGCACGATTGCCAGCAGTTGGCCGCCGAACTGGACCTGGTGTGTGAGTTTCGCCAGACCAATCATGAAGGAGTCATGGTTGACTGGTTGCAGGAAGCCTTCGAGCGCGAGGTGGCCGTGATCATCAACCCCGCTGGCTTTTCATTCCACTCCATCCCGGTGCTGGATGCGATGAAGTTGATCAAGGCGCCGTTGCTGGAGGTGCATATTTCCAACATCCATGCACGCGATGAACTGCATCGCCATTCGATTACCTCGACGGTGGCCAATGGCGTGATTGCAGGCCTTGGGGTTGAAGGGTATTTGCTGGCGCTGCGGGCGATAGCCAGCCGGCTTGGCTGAGTGTACGGTCAGCACTTCTGAAACTTGTGTTTGGGTCGAGAACGTCGGGGCTGCTCCGCAATCCTTTCCGACCGGTCCGGCGCCCCGGCAAGGCCGCTCCTACAGATTGACCGCATCCGGCAGGCCAGCGCGTACATCTGTAGGAGCGGCCTTGTGTCGCGAAAGGGGCGCAGAGCGCCCCCACCGTCACCCATTAAGCAGGGTAGAATGCGGCTCGCCATGAGCGCATTGAAGGTAGTGATTTTGCTGACTGCAGGCCCTGTGAATCGTCCGTTGTTCGTCGCCTTCGACGGCCCTAAAGGCACCGGTAAAACCACGCTTCTGGAAGCCGTGACTCAGGCTCTGCGCGCGGAGGGCAACAAGGTTGTCCGCCTTTGCGAGAAAAAGAGCGATCCGTTTCGTGGCGAGACCATGGCCCTGGTCAACCAGGTCGCGCGAACCCCTTGTGCAGACCTGGAGTTGCAAATCTGCCAACGCCTGGCAGACAGCCGCGCCTGGATCTCACAGCAGGTCCTGCCCAAACAGCCCGCCGACAGCATCATCCTGATCGACCGCTGGTATCCCTCCGATGCTGCCTTTCGCCGTCTGGTGCCGTTTGCGCAGATCCTTCAGCTGAACCTTGAGCGTGACGTGCAGGTGCCCGACCTGCACGTTGGCGTCGTCACCGCCCCGCACATTTCATGGGCCAGGGCAGCGGCACGCTCGCGCGGACTGAACAGTACCGTGATGCACACGCTGCAAGAGCATGTCGCTTCGAGCGAAACGTTTGAACGTGCGGTTGCCGAGCGTGGCTGGGTATTGTGTCGCAATGAGGGTAGCGTTGAAGACGCGACGAAGCAGATTGTGGCTGAAGTTCAAAGCCTGGTTGTTGGTTTGCCAATATGAAGTGATGTCACCCACCCTAGTGCAGGAAATAACCCGATGCAGGCACCCATGCGCCACATCCTCGGTGTACTCGCAGCCAGCTTGGTCACGGCGCTGCTCGCCAGCATCATCCAGACGCAACTGATACTCAGTGAGTTGATCGGGCTGGGGGCGCCGATCACGGCATCGATCCGCATGCACTCGACCGTGACGGATCTGATGACCTTCGCGCCGATCATGATGGCTATTGCAGTTGCGACGCTCGCCCCGGCGTTGCTGCTGGCGCATTGGCTGGCCAACAAGGTTTCAGTGCCACGCATGGCATTATGTGCGGGTGCTGGCATGTGTGGGCTTTGGACGGTGTTCTGGCTGATGCGCTCGGTCATTCCCATGCCGGCGATCCCCGGCACCAGAGACTTGCTCGGCCAGGTGTTGATGGCTTCGACGGGAATTGTCGCGGGTTTGCTGTATGCACAGCTGACCTCACCAACCCTCGCAGTTGTAAGCAATCAGGACCGGGCCAAGGCGCTATTGGCGGTCGCGCTGGCTGGTATCCCGGCCATCCTGTTCTTTATTGGCGCACCGGCTGGCGTCGAGCGGCCTGCCGTCGTTGATGCGAGTAGATACAAAGTCCAGACAGTGGCCACTGGCTTGAGACAGCCATGGTCGGTTGCACTACTGCCGGATGGACGCGCATTGGTGACCGAGATGGCAGGGCGCCTGCTGGCTATCAGCAGCGACGGCTCAACTGCACAGATAAACCTCGATGGGCTTCCGGCGCTGTTCCAGCAAGGTGCTGTCACTGGTTTGATGGATGTCGTGCTGGACCCGCAGTTCGAGCACAACGGCCTGCTTTATCTAACCATGGGTTATGGCAAGGCAGGTGCCAATGGCACACAGCTGGTGCGGGCCAGACTGGTTGGCAATGCGTTGAATGACGTCCGCGTGCTATTCAAATCGACACTCAAGCCCAGCGCCGGCAACAACGGCGGGCGCCTGGCATTTCTCGCCGATGAGACCCTGGTGCTGACCGTAGGCGATGGCAGCACGCGCCGCGAAGAGGCGCAAAACCGGGCCAATTCGCTGGGCAGCGTGGTCAGGCTCGACCGCGATGGCCGGCCACCGGCGGACAATCCTTTCATCGATCAGGCAGGCACCGCTGCCGAGCTCTACAGCCTGGGCCATCGCAACCCGCAGGGCATCGCGGTCGATCCTGCAACCGGCGATTTGCTGCTCAGCGAACACGGCCCCCGCGGTGGTGACGAGATCAATCAGATAGTGCCGGGCGGCAACTATGGCTGGCCCATCGTTACCGGCGGAGTTGACTATCCGTTTGCGCAGGTAACACCACTACGTCAGCTGGCGGGCTATGAAGATCCAGTCGTGCAGTGGACACCCTCGATCGCACCGGCCGGCCTTGCCGTCTATCGCGGCACGATGTTCCCGGACTGGCGCGGCAATTTGCTGGTACCTGCGCTCAAGGAACGGGCGGTGCGTCGAGTATTGCGCAACGGCCGCCAAGTGGTCGGGCAGCAACTGCTGCTGGCAGACCTTAAGCAGCGGATGCGCGATGTGAAGGTTGCGCCGGACGGTTCAATCTACGTCCTCACCGACGGGCCTGACGCCAGGCTATTGCGCATCGTCGAACCCTGAGCCGGATCAATCGGCCATGAACTCACGCGGCGGCGGCTGCAGATCAGCCAGCAGATTCTTCAAACCATCGCTCCATTGCCGGCGAATATGGCTGTAGTACGGGTCATCCTGATGGATGCGCACCGGCGCCTTGGCGGCAAAGCTGTCCTTGGCATACACCAGCAGATCCAGCGGCATGCCCACTGACAGATTGCTGCGGATGGTCGAGTCGAACGAAATCAGGCCGCAGCGCAGCGCCTCGTCCAAAGGGGTGTGGTAGGTCAGGTTGCGATCGAGAATCGGCCGGCCGTACTTGCTCTCGCCAAGCTGCAGAAACGGCGTGTCCTGGGTGGCCTGGAAGAAGTTGCCCTGGGCGTAGACGTTATAGATGCCCATCTCGGTGCCGGCGATCTGGCCGCCGACCATGATCGTGCAGCTCAGGTCGATCTGTGCGGTCAGCTTGCTGCGGTCGCGGCTAATGACTTCGCGCAGCGTATCGGCAACCAGCACCGTGGCGTCGTACAGCGAGGTGACATTCAGCAAGTGGGTGCCGCTGCCGCGGCTGCGCTGTTCGAGCAGGCTGACCACCGATTGCGAAGTGGCCAGGTTGCCTGCGGTCTGCAACACGATCAGGCGTTCACCTGGCGCGCTGAAGACGAACAACTTGCGAAAAGTGGAGATCTGGTCGATGCCTGCGTTGGTGCGTGAGTCGCAGATGAACACCAGTCCGTCTGCCACGTGCATGGCGACGCAATAGGTCATGCTGGTTACCTTGTGCTGTGGGAATAGAGGCCCCGTCCTGGCGAACCTGACGGGGCTTTGTTGCTACTGGCGATGGACGTGAACGCTGGCCTGCATCGACTCGGTGCCGCCACCGCGGCGTACACCGCGGACCGGGCAGGCATCCAGGTAGTCGAGGCCGACTGCCAGTTTCAGGTGGCGCTCGGGGCGGGTGATGCGGTTGGTCACATCGAAGCTGTACCAGGCGTCATCGATCCAGGCTTCGGCCCAAGCGTGGCTGGCCAGGTGGGTTTCATCCTCGGTGCACAGATAGCCGGACACATAGCGCGCCGGAACGCCCAAACTGCGGGCGCAGGCGAGAAAGGCGTGGGTGTGGTCCTGGCATACACCGGCACCGCCGTTGAAGGCTTCGATGGCGGTAGTGACTACCGAGGTGGTTCCCGGGCTGTACGGCATCTGGTCGGCGAGGCCCTGCATCAGTGCGGTCAGCGCTGCGCGGTCACGGTGCGCGCCGCAATGCTGAATGGCAAAGGCCTTGAGCGTGTCATCGGCCTGGGTCAGGTGGCTGGTGCGCAGGAACGGCAGGGGCGACTGCTCGCCGGCTTCCTGCTCGCATTCGGAGTCGATTTCGACCTGGCCGCTGGCGGTCAGGGCCAGGTGCCCGTGGGGTTTATCCAACGTCAGCACATGCAGGATGTTGCCGTAGGGATCGATCTGGCTGTTGACCTTGCGCGGCAGCTCCAGCTGCCAGTCGAGGATACGCTGGCGATCGCTGCTGCGCGGGGTCAGGCGCAGCAGCTGGATGCTGTTGCTGACATCGCTGGCGTAGCTGTAGGTGGTGTCGTGACGGATAGACAGTTTCATACGACCTCCAGGTAGGAATTGTGCACGCTCTGGCCCAGCTGGTGGATACGGCCGATGAAGTCGGTCAGCCACAGGTGCAGGCCAGCGTCGAGGATTTCGTCGATGCCGGTGTAGCGCAGGCGCGCATTGAGTTCGGCGGCCATGCGCTGGGCGGCGCGACCGGTGTTGCCCGGCAAGCCGGCGAGGATCTGGTCCAGCTCGTCGATGCAGGAATGCAGCGAGCGCGGTACGTCGACCCGCAACAACAACAGCTCCGACACCGGCCGCGCGCTGGGCGCGTTACGGTAGATCTCGTTGAACGCCTCATAAGAGGTCAGGGCGCGCAGCAGGGCGCTCCACTGGTAATAGCCGCGGGCCGAGTCGTCGCTGACTTCTTCGGAGGTTTCGCCGAACATTTCATAGCGCGCATCGAGCAGGCGCAGGGTGTTGTCGGCACGCTCGAGAAAGGTTCCCAGGCGGATGAAGCTGTAAGCGTCGTTGCGCATGATGGTGCCGGAGGTGGCGCCGCGGAACAGATGCGAGCGCTCCTTGACCCAGTCGCAGAACTGGCTGATGCCATAGCGGCCGAGGCCGTTGCTGGCGATGTTGCGCATCTCGATCCAGGTGGCGTTGATGTTTTCCCACATGTCGGCGGTGATACGCCCGCGCACGGCGTGGGCATTGGTCCGCGCTGCCTGTAGGCAGCAATAGATGCTGCTGGGGTTTTCGGCATCGAGGGCGAAGAAGTGCAGCATGCGCTCGGAGTCGAGCTCGGTGTGCTTGCGCAGGTAGTCGTCAAGGGTGCCCGAGGCCAGCAGCGACATGGCCAGTTCAGCGTGGCCATCGGAGCGGCCGGCCTGGGGCATCAACGACAGCGAGTAGCTGACTTCAAGCATGCGCGCGAGGTTTTCGGCGCGCTCCAGGTAGCGCGACATCCAGTACAGATCGGAAGCGGTTCTTGAGAGCATCGGTCAGTCCTCCACCACCCAGGTGTCCTTGGTACCGCCGCCCTGCGACGAGTTCACCACCAGCGAGCCTTCCTGCAACGCCACGCGGGTCAGGCCGCCAGGCACCAGGCGGGTCTCGCTGCCGGACAAAACGAACGGGCGCAGGTCGATATGGCGCGGGGCGATGCCTTGTTCGACAAAGGTCGGGCAGGTCGACAGGCACAGGGTCGGCTGGGCGATATAGGCATGCGGGCGGGCTTTGATGCGCGCGCGGAAGTCCTCGATCTGCGCTGCCGTTGCCGCCGGCCCGACCAACATGCCGTAACCGCCGGAGCCTTGGGTCTCTTTGACCACCAGCTCGGGCAGGTTGGCCAGCACGTGGGACAAGTCGGCAGGCTTGCGGCATTGCCAGGTGGGGACGTTCTTGAGGATGGGCTCTTCGCTGAGGTAGAAGCGGATCATGTCGCCCACATAGGGGTAGATCGACTTGTCGTCGGCCACGCCGGTGCCGACGGCATTGGCCAGCACCACATTGCCGGCGCGGTACACCGAGATCAGGCCGGGCACGCCAAGGGTCGAGTCCGGGTTGAAAGACAACGGGTCGAGGTAGTCGTCATCCAGGCGTCGGTAGATCACGTCGACCCGCTGCGGCCCGGCGGTGGTGCGCATATAAAGATGCTCGTCACGCACGAACAGGTCGGCGCCTTCGACCAGTTCGATGCCCATCTCGCGGGCGAGAAACGCATGCTCGAAATAGGCACTGTTGAAGCGCCCGGGGGTGAGCACTACGGCGGTCGGGTTGTCCAGCGGGCTGGCGCTCTTGAGTGTGTCCAGCAGCATATTCGGGTAGTGGTCGATCGGGGCGATGCGCTGCGCGGCGAACAGCTCGGGGAACAGGCGCATCATCATCTTGCGGTCTTCAAGCATGTAGCTGACGCCGCTTGGGGTACGCAGGTTGTCTTCGAGCACGTAATAAGTGCCATCGCTGTCGCGCACCAGGTCGACCCCGGCGATGTGCGCGTACAGCCCACGGTGCAGGTTCAAGCCCTGCATTGCGACCTGATAGCCCTCGTTGGCCAATACCTGTTCGGGCGGAATGATGCCGGCCTTGAGAATGCGTTGGTCGTGGTAGATGTCGTGCAGAAACAGGTTCAGCGCCTGCACCCGCTGAATGCAGCCGCGCTCGACAATGCGCCATTCACTGGCGCGGATGCTGCGCGGGATAATGTCGAAGGGGATCAGGCGCTCGGTGTCCTGCGCGTCACCATAGAGGGTAAAGGTGATGCCAGCGCGGTGGAACAGCAGGTCGGCCTCGCGTCGACGTTGTTCCAGCAATTCCAGCGGTGTATTGGCCAACCAGCGCGAAAAAGCCTGGTAGTGGGAGCGGCAACTTCCGTTTGCCTCATACATTTCATCGAAAAAAGCCCGGGACATACCCACTCCTTGCTACGCATCGTCAGCAGCGTTGTCGCATACCTGATCAGCGTTGCAATGAAGGTGCCGAAACGGGCAGGGCAGTGTGGCTAGGGCTCGAATTGATGCAGAAATTGCGATTGGGCGCTGTTTAGCATCAGAAAAACGACGCGCCAACGGCTTTTACGCTCAATCCCCATCAACGGCGGGAAGGCGCGGCGCATCAAACAGGTGCACGTTGCCAGGCTTTGCCGAAGTTGCCCCAAACGGGGGCGCTCAGGCGGTGGGGCGAGCGTGCTCGACCAGTTCAACCCGGTTGCGGCCGGCGGCCTTGGCGCGGTACATGGCCTTATCGGCGCAGACCAGCAATGCGTCCAGATCACTTTCGGCAGTTGTGGCATAGACCAGGCCGATGCTTGCCGTCACCCCGTGCTCGCTGCTCACGTTGAGTTGGGCGATCAATGCCCGCAGGCGCTCGGCAATCTCGACGGCCTCGGCCTGGGGCGTGTTGGGCAGCAACAGTGCGAACTCTTCACCGCCGAGCCTGCCGGCGATGTCATCGTCGCGCAGGCAGGCACTGATGACCGTGCCAATGCGTTGCAGGACCCGATCCCCCGCCGCATGGCCGAAGGTGTCATTGATCTGTTTGAAAAAGTCGACGTCCAGCATCAGCACAGCGACCAGCCCGCTCTGCTGCTCGCACAAGGCATGCTGGGCCGAGGCATGATCGAAGAACGCTCGGCGATTGTTCAAACCGGTCAACCCGTCTGTGCAGGAGGCAATCATGGCCAGCCGGTGGGCATGTTCCATTTCATGCTTCAGGCGCCAAGCAGTCTCCAGTGCTGACGACAGACTGCGGGTGGCATTGACGACAAACGAGGCAAACACCAGCACCGCCAGGGCTATGCCTTGTTGCAAGGCAGAAGGCTGCAGTAACAACCAGATCGTGCAGGGCAGCAGCACCAGAGCAACGGACACCAGGGTCATATTGCGAAAGGACGAGTAACACGACACCGCGCTGACCGACATGCCTACTGCAAACAGAATGATCAGCGTCTGCCCGACCAGATCACCGACCGGCATCACCGCAAGCGCGCCAAGGCCCCAGGTGCCTGCCGACAATGCCAAGGTCAGCCAGTAGCGGCGCTCCCACTGTTGCGGCGAGCGCTGGTTGGGCGCGGCGCGGCGGTAGTTGATGAACATCACGGTACGCAGCAGCGTGGTCGCAGTCAGCACGCTCATCCAGATGAGCACCGCTTCGTGATCAAAGCGCTCCCAGCCCATCCAGCACAGCATCGCTGCAGCCAGGTAGCTGCCCAGCACCGCCGGCGCCGATTGCACGAACAGCTGCTTGAGCCGATCGGTCCTGACGTGCTGGGTGATCTCGGGGCGAAGGTCGGGGGCGTTCATGGCGTGAGGCCGCAGCTCTGGATACGGGTGCGGCATTGTGTCATTGCGCCAGCGCCGCGCAAAGCGCTCCAGGCGAACGTTCATTGCTGCCATGCGTCATACCCTAAAGCCTGCGTACATTCACTTTTGCCTTGTGGGGAGCTTATGACAGATCAGGACGACTACATTAAATGGCTCGAAGCGCGTTCCATGCTCAAGATTTCCCAGGACCGGGCCAAGCTCTACGGCGGCCAGTCGCGGCTGTGGATGAACGCCTATGCCGAGTCGCAACCGCGCCGGGCAATTGAAATATCCTCGGTGTGGTTGACGGTGTACCCCGACGCGATCGTCTCGCCTGAAGGGTCTTCGGTGCTCCAGGCGCTGGGCCATGAAGCGCTGTGGAAGCAGTTGTCCGAGATTGGCATCCAAGGCATTCACACCGGTCCGATCAAGCAGGCCGGTGGGATCAGCGGTGATCAGTTCACGCCAAGCGTGGACGGTAACTTCGACCGCATCAGTTTTGACGTCGACCCGCTGTTCGGTACCGAAGAAGAATTGGTGCGCATGAGCAGGATCGCCGCCGCGCACAACGCGGTGACCATCGATGACCTGATCCCCGCACATACCGGCAAGGGCGCGGACTTCAGGCTGGCCGAGCGGGCCTATGGCTTGTATCCGGGCTTGTATCACATGGTCGAGATTCGTCAGGAAGACTGGCACCTGCTGCCTGACGTGCCCGCGGGCCGCGACGCCGTCAACCTGTCTCCAGCGGTATGCGACGAGTTGAAGGGGCGGCATTACATTGTCGGCCAGTTGCAACGGGTGATCTTCTTCGAACCGGGAGTCAAGGACACCGACTGGAGTGCAACACCAGCGATTACCGGCGTCGACGGCATCGAACGGCGCTGGGTCTATCTGCATTATTTCAAGGAAGGGCAGCCGTCGCTGAACTGGCTCGACCCATCGTTTACCGCCCAGCAGATGATCCTCGGTGACGCGCTGTATGCCCTCGACTGCCATGGCGCACGCGGTATCCGCCTGGACGCCAACGGCTTCCTCGGCGTCGAAGCCCGCGCCGAAGGCCCGGCCTGGTCCGAGAGCCATCCGTTATCGATCACCGGCAACCAGATCCTCGGTGGGATGATCCGCAAGGCCGGCGGTTTCAGCTTCCAGGAACTGAACCTGACCCTGGATGACATCGCCCAGATGTCCAAGGGCGGTGCCGACCTATCCTACGACTTCGTTACTCGGCCGGCCTACCAGCACGCGTTGCTGACCGGCGATACCGAGTTCCTGCGCCTGATGCTGCATCAGATGCATACGTTCAAGATTGACCCTGCCTCGCTGATCCATGCCCTGCAGAACCATGACGAGTTAACCACTGAGCTGGTGCATTTCTGGACCCTCCATGCCCACGATATGTTCATGTACAAAGGCCAGACCATCCCCGGCAGCATCCTGCGCGAGCATATCCGTGAAGAGATGCATGAGCGCCTGTCTGGCGAGCATGCACCGTACAACCTGCGTTTCGTCACCAACGGCATCTCCTGCACCACCGCGAGCCTGATCACTGCCACGCTGGGGATTCGTGACCTGGAGCTGATCACCGAGGACGATATCGCTCAGATCCAGAAGATCCACCTGTTGCTGGTGATGTACAACGCCATGCAACCCGGCGTGTTCGCGCTGTCGGGCTGGGACATGGTCGGCGCACTGCCACTGCCGGCCGAAGCGGTCGCCGAGCGCATGCTCGATGGCGACACCCGCTGGATTCACCGCGGTGGCTATGATCTGGCGGGCCTGGCACCTGACGAGCAAGCATCCGTGCGGGGTATCCCCAAGGCCCGCGACCTGTATGGCAGCCTGGACAGCCAGCTGCAACGCAGCGATTCGTTTGCCAGCATGGTGAAAAAGATCCTCGCTGTGCGTCAGGCCTATGGCATTGCCAGCAGCAAGCAAATTCTGGTGCCAGAAGTCAGCAGCCCCGGCTTGCTGGTCATGGTGCATGAACTGCCTGCCGGCAAGGGTATCCAGATCAGCGCGCTCAACTTCAGTGCTGAAGTCATCAGCGAGGAACTGACACTGGCCGGCTTTACCCCGGGGACCGTGGTCGACATGATCAATGAAACGGTCGAGGGCGACCTCAGCGAGGACGGGCGCTTGATGATCAACCTGGAACCTTATGAAGCGCTGTCGCTGCGGATCGTCAACAGCAGCGGGCATTTCTGAAGCCCGGTCTCGTTTTGTGAAACCAGGCCAGCGACCGCGCTGGTCTGGTTTTCCTGAGCGTGTCTAGAAGCCAATCGAACCAAAAAGCTGTCTCTCTGGTCAGGATAAGGGTCTAGTCCACCACATGAGAGCCTGACCATGCATACCTTTACCTTGGAATACCTCTTCAACGGCGAGCGCCGCACTCACCAGTTCGAGCTCAAGCAGGATCACCTTGCTACCCATGAGGCCGCGCTGCACTTGATCATGTTGCACCATGGTGATGGTGAGAACAGCCTGGTCATGCCTGACGCCGATGCCACTCCTGCCGAAGTTCTCGAGCAGGCGGCTTTACTCGGCATATCTGAAGTCAACGTAGTGCTCTAATGCGCAACAGCTGGTAAAAGGACCTTCCGCTGGCGCTATGAAGTACCAGCGCTTGAAAGTAGCTGAAGGGAATCGTCATGCAGAAAACAATCAGGCTGGCCAACACCGCTGATATCGATGCAATTTTCCATATCCGCACAAGCGTTCGGGAAAACCACCTGTCGCGTGAGCAACTGACGCAGATGGGCATCACCCCCGAAGCCATTGAACAAGCACTTATCGAGGCACCGTGTATCTGGATTGCTGAGGTCGATGGTGTCCCGGCAGGCTTTTCAATGGCTGATAGCGGTGATGCTTGTGTGTTCGCGGCATTCGTACTGCCCCAGTTCGAGGGGCAGGGTCTGGGTCGCTGCCTTATGGAACGCGCAGAGTGCTTCCTTTTCCAGCAGCATGAGACGATATGGCTGGAAACCGCACAGGCCAGTCGCGCCAGCGGTTTTTATCGCAAGCTCGGCTGGCGCTGCGTGGAGCAGTTGCCTGAAGGCGATATTCGCATGGAGAAGCGCCGGCAGCAGGCTGATACATAGTTTGCCGGCAGTCCTACGGCTCGACGATGTTGTCCAGCAGTGTCGTTCCGTAGGAGTTGTCGACGGCGCATAGCCATTGGTCCGCAATGAGTCGAAATACGTAAGTTGCTTTGCGCGAAATCTCGATTTTGTCACCTGCCTTGTCAGTAGCCTGCAACAGGGTTTCCATGACGACGAGCGCGACATCAGCCCCCGGAATGACCTGCATCTCGCCTTGCGTGACAACAATGCTGTGATTGAAATGCTCCGCGATGGCGACAAATGCGCGGCGGATGCTGTCTTTGCCGGTGACCGTCAAACCCGGTTTGACCACCAGCGTTGCGTCGTCGGCATAAAACTTCATTAACTCGTCGAAATCTTCGGCGGTGATCGCGTGATCAGCGGCCTCAATTGTCGCTTTGAGCGTTCGGGTAAGTGCATCCATTGCTGTGCTCCTGCGTGAGAATGCTGTGCACCGCCAACCCGGCGCCTATGATCACGGCGATAAGCCCTGACGTCTCTATGAACGTTGGCAGCCTGGCGTTGAAGAGTAAGCCGAGCAGGGCGGCAAACAAAGACTCCAGTGAGATCAGTTGACCTGAGAGCACCATCGGTAGCCGCCGTGTCGCAGCGTTCCAGGCCCAGGCGCCAATCACCGAAGACACAACAGCGAGGACCAAGCCCCAGGCATAAAAGCGTGCCGCAGTGGTGAAACCGAAACTCGCACTCGTCAGTTCAAGCAGGCCCAGCGAATGAAGTAACGGCAGGACGCACAGTGTAGCTATGCCGGCGCCGGCCATCATCAAACCCGTCCAAGCGCGTGTGGCGGCAGGGGCGATCTTTCCCATAGCGCGTTGATTGAGCAGGCTGAAGGTCAACCACAGTGCTACTGCCAGGACTGAGAAGAAAACGCCCGCCAGCCAACTGGTGCTATCCGCGTGCGGCAGCGCCACGCTGCTGATATTGGAAAGGACGAGCCCAAGCACAATGAACAGCAGTGGTAATCCAAGGCGACGCCACTGCACTGTCTTTTCTTTGGCATTGCCGAGCAAGGCAAGCAAGACCGGCACGAGGCCCACAAACGCCGCCGCCAGTACCGGGCCGGCGAAAATTACGCCTGCGGCAATACAGCTGCCGTAGCCTAGATAACCTATTACGCCCAGGCCTGCAGCGAGCACCTGCTGAGAGAACCGCAACGACCGCATTTGGGCGCGGCACAGCATGACGCCCAGCACGCCCAGAGCACCCGCTATCAAATAGCGTATGACCATCAGGTCGTAGATGCTGTAGGGGCCAGTGACATAAGGCGCTATGAAGTTGAGGGCCCAGGCCAGGGTCGCCATGACGGCGAACAGTACTCCCGCGACAAGCGTTGAAGGTGAGGTTGTCATCAACTGAAATCCATCAAGGGTTCAGCCAATATTGCGCGCGCGGCAAGTATGTTAAAAACGACTTTTCAGGCTTGGATTCATAACAGCTGATTATGAATATGCTCAGGAACACATTACCTCCGCTGACCAGTTTGTTGCCGTTCGAGGCGGCCGCACGGTTGGAGAGCTTCTCCAAGGCCGCTGACCAGTTGCACATCACTCAGGCCGCCATCAGCCGGCAGATAAGGGCGCTGGAACAAGACCTGGGTGTGAAGCTCTTTGTCCGCCGCAATCGAGCAGTGTTCTTGACGGATGAGGGGCGAGCGCTGGCAGAGGCGGTAAGCACAGCATTGCGAAGCATCAGTAATCAGGCCGTGGCACTACGGCAAACCCATGGCAACGATCGGGTGGTCTTCCTGTGCCAGCTATGCGAAGCCTTTTACTGGTTGATGCCCCGTCTTGCCAGGTTCCACGAGCAATACCCGCACCTTGAGGTTCAGGTGATCACCTCGACGCGACCTCTTGGCGAATTCACTGACCACTTCGATGTAGCCTTGCAAACTACCGGACGCGCGAGCGGGCCGCACGCAGTGTGCTTTACGGCAGCCGATGAAGTGTTTCCGGTGTGCAGCCCCAGTTACCTGGCGGCTGACACGTTGTTGAGCCTTGAAGAGCTCCGCCTGCATACGCTCTTGCACTATCGCTCTACACCACAGGACTTCATTGACTGGTCAGACTGGTTAAGCGCTTTTGGCAGGGCGATAGCGGAAGATACGCCTGGTAAGGTGTTTGATAGCTACCCGCTGATGCTGCAGGCAGCAGTAGCGGGGCACGGCGTGGCTCTTGGATGGCGCCACAGTGCGGGAAAACTGATCGAGGAGGGCGCTTTAATTCAAGTGTGCGCTGAATCCATTCCTCTGCCCGATGCCCTTTCTGTCTACACAGCACAAGGCGCGGCTGATCGGGCTGAAGTGCAGGCGCTGCTCGCGTGGCTCCGGGAAGAGTTGCTGGAGCGGTAATACCCGCGGGCTGGCCCCGATTAGAGTCAATTCTTGCGAATCCTTGGCCTGTCCAATCATCCAGCATGGATGCAAAGCCAGTACCCCACCTGGCGTGTACATAGTAGCGTTGCGCATTCGACGAACTGCCACGGTCCGTTGTCTGTCTGCCCACGGATCGGGCCACTCACGAACTAGGATGTCAGCATGGAACGTGTTCAAGCGGTAAACCAAGCGGCGATTGATGAGGCGCTGATTGTCTTTGCTCGTTATAAGATGGGAGCGATCAGGATTTTCGACCTGGAGCGCGCCATGAGTTACGAAGTTGGCGAAGCGTTGGCCAAAACTGACCTGGTGAGGTTTTCGATTGCCAGGATGGCTTCCGGTCGTTATCGCATCAGTGATGAAGGGGAGAACGCCATTACCGAAGCCGGTCGCGCTCGCCTAGAGCGGCTGCGGGGGTAAGGAGACAAAGCGTCCTGGGAGCAGCCGATGAGCATACGCAGCCTCGTGAAAAACTTGCCGGCGGACCCTGCCAGACCAGGCTGGGTGCTGGGCTGGGGCGTGCTGCGCGACCGCCATCCGTGGCATCTGGTCGATGTATATGCCGACCAGACTACCGCCAGAATAGAAGCCGAACGCCGCGGCGACAGTTACGTCGTGGAGTTCGGCTCGCACCGCATCGGCTCAAGCGATTTCATCTGCGGCGTCAGCTTGCCCGAGGGCTGACGGGCAACCAGGCCGCGGGGGATGTTAAAAGCGATAGGCAGCACGCAGCGACAGCGCATCCGAGCGCGACTGCTGCCCCAGTGCCCGCGTGCCTTGATAGCCAATCCCGGTGCTCAGCCCCGATGCCCACAGCAGATCCATCCCGAGCGACGCAGCCAGGGTGTCGTCACCGAAGCCTTCGGTGGTGATCGTGTAGGTTGAATTGCCAACATCGGCATAGCCAAGGCGGGCGCTGGATTCGGAGTTGAAGGTGTGGCTGAACTCCAGGCGCGAGCGCAACGTCAGGTAGGCCCAACTCAGCGCAATCCCGTACTGCCCACGCAGGCCAGCCACGCCCGACACCAGTGAAAAACGCTGCTGGGCGTAATCGAGGTTGTTGGCATCTGCATTCGACTCCTGATAGCCGTGCAGCCAGGTCGTAGAGGTATCTAAGCGGCCATAGGGCGATACCAGCCAGTTCTGGCTTTTCAGCTCGTAGCCAGAGCTTAGCGAGGCGAACAGCTGATCGCCGTCGCGGCTGCCATTGGCGTAGCCGCCGGAATCAGTCACGAAGCGCTCACTGTCGAATTGCAGGCGGCTGTAGCCGAGCAGTGCATCGACAAATACCGCGCTCGGGTGATAACTGGCATAGGCAGCCACGCTGTAGGACTTGCCGCGGTTAGTGCTGCCGGCAGAGCCGATATCACTCTTGTCGCTGCCATAGCCAACCCCCACTCCGGCTGTCAGCGCACGGCTCAAGCGAAAGTCGATCCCGCTGCTGACGCCAATCAGGGTGCTGCTGACCTTGCTGCCGCCGCGCTCGGTATTGCCGAAATCAACATAGCCCCCTGTCCACACCGATACGTTGCCGCTGGCAGGTGCAGTGGGGTCCTGGTCGGTTGGATCTGCATGCATCAGTTGCGGCTGGTCGTTGGCCAGCATCTGTGTGGCTGCGAGCAGATCGAGATCGGTCTGCTCGCTGTCGGCCGCCTGGCCTGGCTTGTTCCGTGGGTGTGCCTGCGTGGGGTTGAAGCGCAGATTGAAGGCGTTGCGGTGCCCGTCCGGGCTATGCAGTTGCTCAAGACGGTCAGTGAAGTTGGTGACCTGCGCCCGGGCGAACTGCTGAGCACTTTGGGTCTGCGCATTGAGCACGCCGATCACTTCGGCGTCCTTGCCCGGATCGGGCCGTGCATTGATCTGCAGGGTCAGTGTTGCAACCTGAGAGACACCCCAGGCGTTTGCCAGGGTGAAGCGCAAAGTGACGGTGCCACTGGCCCTGGCCGCTGCCGTGAATTCAAGGACGGTCTGGTTCAGGCGCGCGCTACCCAACGCCTGCGACGGGGTGTCGAGCAGGGTTGCAGAGGTGAACGGGCCACCGCTCGCGCCCGCAGTCAGGTTCAGGGCGACACTCTGGCCGGCCGCAACCGACGCACTGACATCGGCTGCCTCGGGGGTGACGCCGTTGCTGAGCAGCGAGTAATTGGCCGTCATTTGGGTGCCGTTGGCATCGGTCACGCTGATCGAAAATGAGCCACTGCCGGTAGTAGTCGGCGTGCCGAACAGGCTGCCGGATACCGGGTCCAGCGTCAGCCCGGCCGGCAGCCCGGCCGCACTGAAGCGATAGGGGCTGACGCCGCCGCTGGCACTCACATTCTGTCGGTAGACGCTGCCCACGGTGGCAGCGGGCAACGCGCCGGCTGCCGGAGCCAGCACCAGGGTAGCAGGGCTGACCGTGATGGAAACGCTGGCAGCAGCCGATGTGCCACTGGCATTGCTGGCACTGTAGCTGAAGCTGTCACTGCCCGAGAATCCTGCTTGGGGCGTGTAGCGAATGCTGGTGCCACTGGCGACCGCCGTGCCATGCAACGGCAACGATGTGACGGTCACGGTGGTAGCAGCGCCACCCGAGAGCCCCAAGGCAATGAGGTTGTTCGACGAGTTGGCGGCGACCACTGCGGATACCGCCGCGACTGTGGGCAAGGCGGTGCCAATGGCCAGCGTGTAGTTGGTAGTGCCGACATTGCCAACATTATCCGTGGCCGTGACTGCAACGCTATAGGCGCCGCCCAGGGTAGGTGTGCCGCTGATCACTCCGCTGCTGGTGTCGAGGGTCAAGCCGCTCGGCAAGCCGGTCGCGGCATAGTGATAAGGCGCAGTGCCGCCGGATGCCAGCAGCGAGGTGCTGTAACTGGACGCGACCGTGCCGCCGGGGAGCGGGCCGCTGGCCGGGCTGAGTGCAAGTGTCACCGCCGTGACGGTAATGGTTACGGTCGCCGGCGCAGAAGTGCCGGCGGCGTTGGTGACGGTATAACTGAAGCTGTCGACCCCGGCGAAGCCCGCTGCAGGCGTGTAGCGCAGGGCAAGGCCAGACGCCGTGGCGGTGCCATGCTGGGGCTGGCTGGCGATCGCCGCGCTGTCGGCAGGGCCGCCGGACAGGTTGAGGGTGAGCGCGTTGCCTGTGCTGTTGGCGGCAACGCTTGCCGATACGGCGCTCGCCACCGGCGCCTGCGCCACGATCGAGAGAGTGTAGTTGGTGGTGGAGGTCGCGCCATAGGCATCGGTGACGATGACCGATGGCGTGTAGCTGCCGGCAGTGGTCGGCGTCCCGCTGAGCACGCCGGAAGTGGCATTCAGCGACAGCCCAGCTGGCAGTCCGCTGGTTGCGTAGCCATAGGGCGCTGTGCCCCCAGCACTGCTGAAGGTCTGGCTGTAACTGCTGCCGAGCTGGCCTGCGGGCAATGCACCGGCAGACGGAGTGATGATCAGTGTTGGTTGAGAGACGGTCACAGTGGCCGTCGCCGGCGCAGAGGTGCCTGAACTGTTAGTCGCGGTATAGGTGAAAGTGTCGCTGCCTGAATAGCCCGCGACAGGCGTGTAACTGATGCTGGTTCCGCTCGCCGTGGCTGTGCCATGGCTGGCTGCAGTAGCGACGGCGACCGAGCTGGCGGTGCCGGTAATGGCCAGGCTGATCGGGTTGTTCGTGCTGTTGGCACTCACGTCTGCCGTAACCGCACTGGCCTGCGGTGCGGCTTGGGCCCTGTCGACGGTGATGGTGTAAGACTTGGTAGTGACTCCATCCGCAGCCGTGATCAGCAGCGTGAAGACGTTCGAACCCACTGCGAGGCCGATGGGCGGGGAAGCGCTACCTGAGTTTACCGGTGTGCCATTCACTGTGACCGTGCTGTTGTTGTCTGTGGTGGTCGGTGTGAGGGAGAGGGTGCTTGTAGCGTTGGCGACCGAAGCGGTGTAGCTGGTGGTGGCCGTGCTGAAAGCTGGCGTCAGGCTGCCTGTCGAGAGCGTTAGGCTGGATAGCGTGGCATCCGTGGCTACTGCACTGAGGCTGGTGCAGCTGAACACCAGGTTGCTGATCTGGCCATTGGAGGTCGTAGCCCGAATGGCTGCACCATTGGCCTCCAGGCTGCCTGCGGGGATGGTCATGCTGACCGTGTGCGGCGTATTGGTGGTGCTGTTCGCTGCGTTGTAGGTCTGAAAACCGGCAAGGCTGTAGCGAGCGAGACTAAGGCTGTCAGCAGCGGTGGGATTGCCCTGGTACGCCGCCCCGCTGTCACTGAACGTCAGCGTCAGCGCATCTCCCGGGAGAAAGTCCGAGGCGGGATATTTGTTCGTACCAAATGCCAGTGAAACTGAGCCGGACAAGCTGTTGATGGCCGTACAGCCATTTGATAGCGCGAACGCTGGAACGGTGTTGAATACGGTCAATGCGGCCACGGCCACCCCAGCGCGCAGCCACTGGCCCAACGATATACGGCGCATTCATCACCCGGTGCTTAGGCTTTTATCAAGCAGTTATTGGTAGCTGGCGAAACGGATAACGCCCGTGTCTTGCCATGATTACTCACTACAGCCTCAGAGCTGGTAGATAGAGCAGGGCGCTGATAGGGGCCAGGATGGCGCTTGGACAGTCGCTCTGAGGGATATCGGCACGTACGTGCCGAACTTGACGCCTTCCCGTTGAGGAACGCGATAACCCGGATACCTTACGGCTTCATTTTCACCGTTAAAGCGAAAGTGTTGCCGGAATGCGAGGGTTTTTCTGCAGGGTTTGCCAGGTGAAGATCATCGCCACGGACCACGGTGGTCCCCAAGCTCATTGTTCCGGAGAACTTATGATGGATGCGTCCGCCAAAGCGTTGGTATCAATTGCCGTACTCAAGGCCAAGCCTGGTCAACGAAAAGCCTTGAAGGATGCACTGCTGTCGTTGGTCGAACCGACCCGTGCGGAGCCGGGCAACCTGGACTACGTATTGTTCGAGCTGCGTGATGAGCGTGGCACGTTCTACATGCGCGAGGCCTTCGCAGATCAGGCCGCGCTCGATGCGCATTTCGCCATGCCGTATTTCCAGCACTTTGCTGGCATCGCTGATGATCTGCTGGCTGAGCCATTGCAGCTGATCTTCCTTGAGCAGGTGTCGACGTAGCTAGTCGTTTGGCGATATGACCGGTGCGCATCGACGTTGAACTATTCATGACGCCTGTCACCCTAACCTTGTGCAGCTATCTACCGGCTCAGGCAGACCCTGAGCCTCCCCACTGACACACGAAGGTTTGACGAACATGAAGAGTGAACAGGTTGAAGGCGTAGTAGAACAAGTTGCCGGTAAAGCCCAGAGCGCTGTCGGGAAACTGTTTGGTGATTCCAGCCTCGAGGCAGAAGGTGCGGGCCGCCAGGCATGCGGTCAAGTGACCCAGGCCTACGGCGATGCAATGAACAGCGTGTCCACCTTCGTCAAAGAAAAGCCAGTGACTGCGATGGCTATTGGCGCGATTGCCCTGTTGGTGCTGGATCGCGTTCTGCGCCGCTGAGTCCAGGCAGGAACCTCTAGTAATTGTCCCGGTTAGCCGTTGAACGCGAGAGGCATTGCTTGAGCTTGTGCGAGCTCCAGCATTAAACACAAACTGTACTACTGTTGGGCCTCCGTCTGATGAGCTGGAGGCTCAATTGTTTCCGCATCTCCCTGGACTATCCGTTAGCACACCGCGAGGAATCTTCTGTCCTCCTGGAAAGCAGGCCATGAGCAAAAGGGATATGATCCGGTGAGTTCCAAGGCCGCTCGCGCTGACAGTGTTAACGGCTGTGGAGTAGGGCAGTAACACACACGTCGGATAACCTGCCGGAGCGGAAGGTGCAGTAATGTTTTTAAGCCTCGAAGTGCGCAGCTATGAGCGGGACACCCCTCACCATCACCACGATCACGCTCAATTGGTCCTGCCGATTCGCGGCCGAATGGACATAGACGTAAACGGTCGCGGCGGATGTATTGATCAGTCATTGGCGGCACTTGTGGAGCCTGGCTCAGAGCACTCGCAACACTGCGACATCGATAGCCGCTTTTTGGTTCTGGACTGCGCGCCTTCCACGCTGGAAACGCTCCACATCGAGCGCCTGGCTCGAAACATCTATGTGCCAATCCCCCCCGCAACGCGTCGGCTCATCGAGTTCGCCGAGTTGATTGGTCATGCGCAACTCTCCATCGCGACGTGCCAGCTGGGGCCCTTGTTGTTGTCCTCCCTGAGCCCGGACGCTACCTGTTTTACCGACCCTATGGAGCGGTTGATTGGTCGTCTTCGGAGCAATCCTGGAGCCCATTGGAACAATGAAGCCATGGCTCGGTTTGCCAACATGAGCGTGAGCCAGTTGCATCAGCGATTCCGGCAAGTGTTCAACATGAGCCCGCAGGCCTGGCTGACCGAGTTGCGTGTGCAGGAAGCGCAGCGATGGTTACGTGGAACTGCCTTGCCCATTGCTGAAATAGCCTTGCGTGCGGGCTTCAGCGACCAGGCATCGCTGACACGCACCATGCAGCGCCTGAAAGCCACGACCCCGGCGGCCTACCGTCGTGCGCAGCAACAGCCTGGGTAAAGCATTCCGTAGTTACCGACAATACGCACCGAAACAGCTGCTCCAGACTTCGCTCATCAGGTTTTGGAGCACGGGTGAAATGGGTGCAGATCGATTATTGCTGAAAGGTATCTTCTACGGGGTGTGTGCGGGTGTGTGCTGGGGGGTGATCTTCCTCGGCCCGCAACTGACCCCCGAACTGAGCGGCCTGCAATTCGCCGTGCTGAGGTTTCTTTGCTATGGCGTGATTTCCGGGGCGCTGCTCGCACCTCGCTGGAAGCGCGTGTGCGCCAAGCTCAGCAAGGCCGACTGGATGTCGCTGTTCTGGCTCAGCCTGATAGGAAATCTCATCTACTACACCCTGGTGGGCACCGGCGTGCAGTTGGTTGGCATAGCTACAACATCGCTGATTGTCGGGCTGATTCCGGTGCTCATCACACTGGCAGGTCGGCATGACGAAAATGCCGTTCCGCTGCGCAAGCTCGTTCCTTCGCTGTGCTGTGCAGTGGGCGGGGTAACGCTCATCAGTTGGCATGCAATTACCAACGGCGACCGGACCGATATCCTCACCAACATCGCAGGGATTCTGTGCGCGGCGGGCGCGTTAGTGACCTGGAGCTGGTTCGCGGTGAGTAACGCTCGACGTCTGGTTCAGGTCGCCAGCGTTTCCTCCAATGACTGGGCACTGCTGACAGGAGTCATGACGGGCGCTCAATCATTGCTCTTGGCGCTACCTGTGCTGGGGTGGCAGGCCGGAACGTACGGCAACACTGAATGGCTTGATTTTCTTCTGGTAGCTGGCGGGGTAGCTTTTCTGTCTTCCGTGGTGGGCGGCGCGTGCTGGAACCAGGCGAGCCGGCTCCTGCCCTTGGCACTGAGTGGGCAAGTGCTCGTGATAGAGACATTGGCGGCGCTGCTTATTGGCTTTCTATGGGCGCATCGGCTTCCTGATCCATACGAAATTGCAGCAATTGCGCTGCTGGTTACAGGTGTTGTCTGGTGCCTGAATTGTCACCGTACTCAGCATCGTCGGGATAGCCGTGTCATGCCGCTTTAGGTGAGCAGTGGCAGCGATCAAAAACGCCGGTGTACTTGCCCAAGGGGTAGGGCGCAGCGGTTACATGGTCGCTAATGAAGTTGCGCTGAGTAATCTTGAGCTAGGGCATATCGTCATCGTTCATGGCTTCGCCAGCTCAAACCGTATCGATGATTGCCAAGCGGCTCTTGGCCGGTGCGTCAACCTAGCCGAGGAGTCGCTCAAGCGCTCGTTCGATATCGAGTTTGGCCTGCGACGTAATCGACCCAGGGTTTTGGTCGAACATATGTGGTGCCCCAGGGTAAACATGAAGTTCTACCGGCACACCGGCGCGAGACAACCTCATTGCGAAGTCGACGTTCTCTTCCATGAACAAATCCAGCGCACCTACCGAGATAAAAGTGGGCGGCAAATCGTTCAGGTCCTGCTGCATAGCTGCTGAAAAGTAGCCAATGCGTTCGTCATCAAGACCGTAGTTTCCACGCAAGGCTTCCCAGCAAAACTGATTGGCTTGAGGCTGCCAGCCAATTCTCCCTGTGGTGATATTGGTAAACGGCGATTCGGCACTACCTGAGCGATAGTCCAGCATCGGATAGATCACGACCTGACCCATGAGCGGATACTCACCCCGGTCGCGCGCCAATATTGCCAAGGCTGCAGCTAGCCCGCCGCCGGCACTGTGCCCCATCACAACTAGTCTTCGAGTGTCGGCCTTGAGGTCTTGATGATTGCTGAATATCCAGGCCAGTGCCGTGTAGCAATCTTCAAGTGGAGCAGGGAATGGATGTTCAGGTGCAAGTCGGTAATCAACAGCGACGATCACCGTTTGCAGGTGTTGCGCCAGATCGGCCAGATAATCGTCGGCCATTTCAGGCTGACCGAGGACGAAGCCGCCGCCGTGAACGTAGACAATCACTGGACAGGTTTTGCCATCAGTTACCGTGTCGGGTCTGTAGAGACAAAGGCGCAATTGTGCACCGTCCAGCCCATCCGTCCAGACCGTCTGACAACGCGCCTGGTTTCGGGGCTTGAAAGTCGCATGGACACGCTTTCTGATGCCAGGCAGCGCATCCAGCGACCAAGTCTCGGCGCCGCTGGCTAAAAAGCTGCGGAAATCGGGGTCAAGCAGCTCATGTGGTTTCACTGTTGCGCACCTTTTTCCCGTCGTGATAAGGCGCTTCTGATCGAAGCGCCCTCAAGATTACGCTACAGCCACGCCTTGATTTGCGCACAAACGGCTGTGGTGGAGATGCCATATCGATCATGCAGCGTCGGCAGCGCACCGGCGTCGAGGAAGGCATCAGGCAGCGCAATTTGCCTGAAGGTTGGCGTCACGCCATTGCGTAGCAGCAACCCGGCAACCGCCTCACCCAAACCGCCGATGATCGAGCTGTTTTCTGCGGTGACGACCAAGCGTCCAGACTTGCGCGCCTCGGCGAGGATGGTTTGTTCGTCCAGCGGCTTGATTGTCGGTACGTGCAGCACGGCGACGTCTACGCCATCGGCTTGCAGTGCCTTGGCTGCTTCCAGCGAGCGCATGGTCATGAGGCCGGTGGAGATGATCAGGACATCATTGCCAGTGCGCAGCGTCTTGGCCTTGCCGATCTCGAATTTATAGCCGTATTCATCCAACACCAGCGGCACGTTGCCGCGCAGCAGGCGCATATAAACCGGGCCTTGATGCGCTGCGATCGCAGGCACTGCCTGTTCTATCTCCAAGGCATCGCACGGGTCGACGATCATAAGGTTAGGCATGGCACGGAAGATCGCCAGATCGTCGGTAGCCTGGTGGCTTGGGCCATAGCCGGTGGTGAGCCCAGGCAAGCCGCAGACGATCTTGACGTTGAGGTTCTCTTCGGCGATGGCCATGCAGATAAAGTCATAAGCGCGGCGTGACGCGAACACGGCGTAGGTGGTGGCAAAAGGCACGAAGCCTTCGCGGGCCATACCGGCCGCGGCGCTCATCAGCAGCTGCTCGGCCATGCCCATCTGATAGAAGCGATCGGGGTGCGCTTTGGCGAAGATATGCAGGTCGGTGTACTTGGACAGGTCAGCGGAGAGGCCGACGATATCCGCACGTTGCTCGGCAAGCGCCGCCAGGGCATGGCCGAACGGTGCCGATCTGGTGGCCTGGCCCTCAGAGGCAATGGAAGCAATCATCGCCGAGGTGGTGAGGCGCTTCCTGGCCGGTGCGACAGGCGAAGTAGGGGCGGCGTTGCTCATTGGTGTTTTCCTTCTTCAAGGTTGTTCAGGGCCAGATCCCATTCGTGTTCTTCCACGCGAATGAAGTGGGTTTTCTCCCGGGTTTCCAGGAACGGCACACCCTTGCCCATTTTTGTGTCGCAGATGATCACGCGGGGCTGTGCGCCTGGGTGGTTGCGGGCAGCATCGAAGGCGGCGACCAGTGCATCGATGTCATTGCCATCGACCCGCTGGGTAAACCAGCCGAACGACTGCCAGCGATCAACGATGGGTTCGAAGGACAGGATTTCACTGGAGTAACCGTCGGCCTGCTGGTTGTTCACATCGACGATGGCGATCAGGTTGTCGAGCTTCCAGTGCGAGGCCGACATCACCGCTTCCCAGGTAGAGCCTTCATTCAGCTCGCCGTCAGACAGCAGGTTGTAAACGAAGGAGGCTGAGTCTTTGCGCTTGAGCGCGAGGCAGGCGCCAACCGCGATGCCCAGGCCTTGGCCCAACGAGCCACCGGTAATTTCCATGCCAGGGGTGTAGGCGGCCATGCCCGACATCGGCAGGCGGCTGTCGTCGGCCCCGTAGGTTTCCAGCTCTTCGAGCGGGATGATCTGCGCTTCGATCAAGGCTGCGTAAAGCGCAATGGCGTAGTGCCCGATCGACAGGTAGAAGCGGTCACGCTGCTCCCACTCGGGATCTTCAGGGCGATGGTTCATTGCGTGAAAATACGAAACCGCAAGCAGATCCGCAGCGCCGAGGGCTTGGCCAACATAGCCTTGGCCCTGGACTTGACCCATTTTCAGCGCATGGCCGCGGATGTTGTGTGCGCGTTCGACAAGGGTAATGGCGGCTGCGGATGAAGGATTGTTAGTCATGATGAAACTCCATTAACTCAACGATTGACCAGGGCGGCAGGGATGCGCAGTACCAGCGTGGCGCCGGCAAACAGCACGCCGGTAATCAGGTACATGCCGATGGCGCTGGAGCCGGTCACTGTGGTGATCCAGCCAATCAAGTAAGGCGAGCAGAATCCAGCGAGGTTGGCGAAGCTGTTGACCGCCGCAATTCCCGCCGCCGCAGAAACGCCACCCAGCAATGTGGTGGGCAGCATCCAGAACAAGGACGTTGCGGACAGGATTCCGGAGGCAGCAAGGCACAGACTGAGGATGGACAGGGTCACATTGCCACCCACCATGGCGGCCAGGCTCAGGCCGATAGCGCCGGCGATCATGGGCACGATCAGGTGCCAGCGCCGCTCGCGGTGTTTGTCACCACTGCGCCCGACCAGCAGCATTGCCACGATCGCGCAGAGGTAGGGCAGGCTGGTCAGAAAACCGATATGCAATGGATCGGTAACTCCTGCGTTACGTACCAGGGTCGGCAACCAGAAGGTGATCGCGTACTGACCCATCACCACGCAGAAGTAGATGGCGGCCAGCAACCACAGACGCCGGTCGCGAATGAACTCGCCGACAGAGGCATGGGTGACTTTCTGCTGGTTGTCTTCTGCCAGTTCGCGGGTGATCAAGGCCTTTTCTTCGTCATTCAGCCAAGTGGCTTGATGCACCCCATCTTTGAGGTAACTCAACACCAGGAGGCCGACAACGACTGTCGGAATCGCCTCCAGGACGAACATCCATTGCCATCCCGCCCAACCATGCACGCCGGCAAAGTGGTTCATGATCCAGCCGGAAAGCGGGCCACCGACCATGCCCGAGAGTGGAATGGCGATGAACCACAGCACGGTCATGCGAGCACGACGATAGGATGGGAACCAGTAGGTGAGATACAGCAGCAGCCCGGGCGCGAGGCCGGCTTCGGCGATGCCGAGCAAGAAACGCAGCGCGTAGAACTGCCAGGCTGTCTCGACGAAGGCGAACAGTGCAGAAATGATCCCCCAGGTGATCATGATCCGGGCGATCCACATCCGTGCGCCAACCTTGTGCAGGATGATGTTGCTCGGTACCTCGCAGAGGAAGTAACCGATGAAGAACATGCCGGCGCCAAGCCCGTACACGGCTTCACTGAGGGCCAGATCGTTCATCATTTGCAGCTTGGCAAAGCCGACGTTGACGCGGTCAAGGTAGGCGCACAGGTAGCACAGCATCAGGAACGGCATCAGGCGCCAGGCCGTTTTACGGTAGGCGGAGGCACGCACGGTCGAAACCGCTTCCAGCGACAGGGTAGTCATGATGGTCTGATCTCTTGTTTTTATTGACTGCCAGGCCAACAGACCTGGCTATGTCATCGATCCAGAACCGCACGGGCCGCGCAGGCCCGCCAGGTGTGATCAGTGAATCAGCATGCCGCCGTTCACATCCAGCGTGATGCCTGTGAGGTAAGAGGATAGGTCGCTGGCCAGGAACAGGGCAGCGTTGGCAACGTCCTGAGCGGCGCCTAGGCGGCCCAGCGGAATGCCTTCGATGATCGCGTGGCGGCGCTCGTCCTGCATCAGCCCGCCAGTGATATCGGTGTGGATCAAACCAGGGGTGATGGAGTTGACGCGAATGTTGTCAGGCCCCAGTTCACGCGCCATGGCTTTGCCCAGGCCCAGAACGCCGGCCTTGGCTGCGCTGTAGTGTGGGCCGCCGAAGATACCGCCGCCACGCTGGGCAGAAACCGAAGACATGCACACGATGCTGCCGGCAGACTGTTGACGCATCAAAGGAATCACGGCCTGGGACATCAGCAGCGTGCCACGCAGGCTCACATCCAGGACCTTGTCGTAGTCTGAAGGGCGGATGTCTAGGGTCTTCAGCGGTTGGGTGATGCCCGCATTGTTGATGAGCACATGGATGCGACCGTAGTGCTCGATGACCTTGGCGACGGCCTGCTGAACCTGCGCTTCGTCGGCAACGTTGGCAGCCAGGCCGAGGTGGCCTTCACCGAGCGATGCAGCGGCATCACGGGCAGCGGATTCGTCCAGGTCAATGATCACCACATGAGCGCCGTGCTGGGCAAACGTGGTAGCGGTAGCGCGGCCAATGCCACGGGCAGATGCAGCACCGGTGATGATTGCGACTTTGCCTTGAAGAAGCATGCTGGGTTACCTCGAATTGTTTTTATTAAGGTCGATCTGCGAAAAATCGATGGGCTCAGCTTGTTCTCCACAGGTGGCCTGAGCAATAAGCCGAATGTCACTCGATGCTGAAAAAAATTCAGCACTCGTCAAGGCCGCAGCGTGGTGATTGAATGGAAGTAGTCCGATACCTGCAAGAAATGCCATGGAGGTGCCATGCGCACTGATGCTGATGCACCGATCATCCTGCCACCGCTGAGAGCAATTCAGGCCTTCGAGCAAACGGCTCGCTTCGGCAACGTCGCCAGGGCAGCCGAAGTGCTGGACTTGACCCCGTCAGCGGTCAGCCATCAACTGGCCAAACTCGAAGGGATGATTGGCAGGCAGTTATTCGTCCGGGCCGCACGCGGTGTTTCGCTGACGCCGGTTGGGGAGCAATATCTCAAGGAAATCTCCGGCATCCTGCACAGCCTTGCCGTGGCCACTGAACGCGCCGCCAGCGATGTCAGCCTCGACTGTTTGCGCCTGCACTCATCGCCCAGCTTTGGCCTGCTCTGGCTGATGCCCCGGCTGGAAGCTTTTCGCGCGAGTCACCCAGATATTCAGCTCAATCTTTCCTGCTCATACGAGTCGCTGCACTTCAGCCGGGACAAGATCGATGTGGACATCCGACATGGCACCCCCAACTGGCCCAGTTACGAGGTGCGCACCGTGCGCAATGAGAAATTCGCTGTGCTGTGTTCGCCTAAGCTGCTCGCGCAGTGGCCAGTTGGAGCGGCAGCGGATCTGCTTGACCGCGATCTGGTGCTGTCGGAAGCGACCTTGCTGAAGTGGCCGCAGTGGTTTGCCCAGCATGGTTTGGCTCGGCCTGAACGGCCTTATGCACTGAGTTTCGATCGGTCTTATATGTCGCTGGAAGCCGCCAGCCATGGGCTTGGGTTCGCACTGGAAAGCACCTTGCTTGCGCAGAAGTACCTGGCGGCTGGCACGTTGGTCGAGGTGGCGCCGCAATCACTTAGCGCGCCGGTGGCGGCACATCATCTTGTGTTTCCGAAGGCCCACTCGAACTTTCCACGCGTACGGCGCTTTCTGGAGTGGATGGAAAGTGAGCTGGGGCATGAGTTTGCTTATTGAGGCTGCCGGCATCCAGTGGGAGCGACCATTCAGCCTGCGCCGATTTGTTTCAACAGCGCCGCCACAATGGCCTCGGGCCGGTCTTCTTGCATGAGATGACCGCAATTCTCGACTCGAATACAGGGCTGCTGGGCAATCAGCTCGGCAAGACGCTCGCCCTGCGCATACGGAATCCAGGCGTCTTCAGCGCCCCATAAAACCGACACCGGGCAATCAAGTCTTGTGTACAGCGGCTGAATCTCGTCAGTGAACGCTTGATCCATCTGCGCGATCTGCCGATAGAACGCAGGCTGACCAACTTCACCCACCCACGGGGCACTGTAGATGCGCAGGGCTTCTTCACTCAACGGGTTCGCTGCTGAGGTTTGCAGGTAAGCAGCCAGCAGCGCGCGGTGCATGTAATCGGGCATTCCAGCAAATGCTGCCTCGTGTTGGCGGACATGCTGGACGAACGGCGAGCCCCACGGAGCCAAAGCGACTGCGTCGAACAGGGTAAGAGACGCGTAGCGCAGGCCGTTCAGGTAGTACGCTCGCAGGGCAGTAGCACCGCCGAAGTCATGTGCGAGCACGTCTGGCCGGTTCAAGCCCCATTCTTTAAAGAGGGCAGTGAGCACATTGTTCTGGACGGCCAGCGAAACGTCTTGATCCGCCCTCATCTCAGACTGGCCGTACCCGACCAGATCGAAGTAGTACAGGGTGCGATGGCCAGCTAGCAGGGGAACGATGCGCCTCCAGACCTGGGAGGAAAAAGGCGTTCCGTGGATGGCTACCAAGGGCGCGCCTGATCCCATCTTTCCCCACCTGACGGCGTTGCCTTCGATGATTGACGTGTAGGGTAGATCCAGCATGGTTCACCTCATATTGTTATTTAGCTAAATGACTATATGATGCCGGCATGGACAGATCAATACAGATGAAAGCGATGAGCAGCGAGGTTCGGGTAACGATACTTCGATTGCTTGCGAAGCCTCATGAAAACTTTGCAGATCAGTGGTCGGCAGATCCTGCTGAACTCGGCGTTTGCATGACGCTTATTGCCAAGGCGCTGGGTGTCGCTCAGCCGACTGCAAGCCGGCATTTGGAGATTCTTGTGCAGGCCGGGTTTGTAACGGTGGCGAAGAGGCACAAGTGGTCTTACTGCAAGCGTGATGAGGTGATGATTGCCGGGTATCTTGAGTGGCTGACGCGGGAATTGGCGGTAGGGATGGGCTCACAGCACGCGGTGTGAGCAAACTCGGTGTACGTGGAGTCTTCCCACGTGGGTCGTGCGCCCAGAGAGTAGCAGGTTGGAATGAGCAGCATAGCGCGCCTGTAAACCTCTAAAACCTAGCTGTCCTCGTGATGGCTTTATGACTTCACTCCGGTTACGCTCATTCTCAGCAGGGAAGGGGCGCATTGACCTAATGCAATTTGGGCTTTGCGCGGCTAAACGTTGTAGAGCGTTCAAATACCTACCTCGTGCTTCTCCGGTCTATGCATTCGACTCAAATCGAGGAAGGAACCCATGTCGTTTAGTGACTATCTGAAAGGGCCGGCTCACCGGCAGCGTGCAGAAGCTCTTGAGGCCCAGCTTGCGGAACTTCAGGTGCAGCATTCTCAGCTGCAAGAGCTCGTCACGACAATCGGCGCCATGGATGTAGTGAATATTCAGAAGCTGATTGAGAAAGAGCAAGCAAGGCTAGCCGATGTACGCGAGCAAACCCAACGCTCAGAGAGAGAGTTGGATGCACTCGCACAGCGCTCCACTGACCTGCAGGGGCAGATACTCGTCTGGGAAGAGACGGTGCTCCTGGAAAGCTTCGCCCTCTATGAGCCTAAGTTCAAGCTGACGACCAGCCAGGAGTACAAGTCTCGGCTGGATCACATTCGCGATCGTCAGAAAGTCCTGATCAAGAATGGCCAGGCAGCCACCGGCAATTCGAACTGGACGGTGAACAACAGCCAGGCCCAAGGTCGCAAGCTTGTGAACGACATGATCAAGCTGGTGATCCGGTCGTTCAACAACGAAGCAGATGCCAGCGTTGCCAACGTGAAATTCGACAACGTTGAGCTCGGTGAGAAGCGAATCCTCAAATCGTATGAGGCATGCAATCGACTAGGCAAAATAATGAGTGTCGGGATATCTGGTATCTACCTCGACCTTAAGCTCGATGAGCTGCACCTTGCTCATGAATTCCAGATCAAGAAGCAAGAGGAAAAGGAGGAGGCCAAACGCACCCGAGAAGAGCTTCGAGAGCAGCAGAAGCTTGAGCAAGAAATTCGCGCTGCGCGTGAGAAAATCGCCAAGGAGCGGAAACACTTCACGACCGCTATGCGTGATCTCCAGGCTCGCCTGGAACAAGTGCAATCTGATGAGGAGCGTTCAGCGCTGCTGGTGAAGCTGGCAGAGGTTGAGGCAGGTCGAGCCGAGCTCGATAGCGAAGAAAAGCTCATCGATTATCGCGAGCAGAATGCTAAGGCAGGGTATGTGTATGTGATCTCTAACCTGGGCGCGTTCGGAGAGGGCATTTACAAGATCGGCATGACTCGCCGCCTTGAACCTATGGATCGAGTTGATGAGCTCGGCGACGCCTCGGTACCGTTCTGGTTTGACGTGCATGCGATGGTTTTCTCGAACAACGCTCCTGCACTAGAAGCGAAACTCCACGAGCATTTTGCACCTGGTCGGCTCAACAAGGTCAACGGGCGAAAAGAGTTCTTCAGAGCCGAGATTGCTGAGATCGAGAAGGTCATTCGAGAAAACTATGATGCTGTTGTCGAGGTCACTCATGAGGCGTCGGCAGAGCAGTATCGTGAAAGCCTTCGCATGGCTTTGCCCAAGCCTGAGATCCAGCAATTAGAGCGCATGGCTGCGCAAAGTTAATTCGTGACCAAAGGCTGTGAAGTCTAGAAGCACAGGGGCGATATACCGTGTTGATCGACTGCAGCACGCCTATGTACAGAGAAGGTCTAGCCTTCCAGCTTTGGAGAAAGCGAGAGGTGAGGATGAATAGCGACTTGGATGGATGGTGCCGTGATATACACCGTGTGGTTGAAGGCTTGGTCGAAGAGGTGGAGCAGATGAGGCAAGAGCAGGCAGTCGAGAAGCAGATCAGCGCTTTCATACAGCTGAACGAAAAGCTTATGAGCAACGCCACTTCCTACACGAATCTGATCATGGTGGCTGGATACGCTGGTTATTTTGCATTCTGGTCAACTTTGGCCGGGAAAATCCCAACCTGGCTGTTCAACGCCTGTGGCCTCGCGATCACAGTCTCTCTGACTCTGTTCATCAGCTGGGAGATCGTCAAAATGTTTTGGGGCGCCAAGCATATGCGAAAGACCCAGGCCATTCTTGGTAAGCGGGCGCATCCCAACGTTCTAGTGGAGTTCGAGAAAGCTTTCCAAGACTTCAGTTCTCGAACCCAGAGGGTTTGGCTGGTGTTTCTCGTACCCACCGTAGTTTCCGGCATTGCTGCTGCTTGCCTGCTGATCGGGTATTTTTGCCTTAGCTTGGCTGGAGTGATCTCGACGACGTAGCAGAAAAGCTAATTTCTTCAGCATGGACGCGTGCTCCCTCAGCCGCCTTTTATCGGATAGGCCCGGTCTTACTGAAGTAACTAGCGAGGACGGTGTCCACTCAGGCGGACGTATGCCGGGTAGGTTGGCAGGATGCTCACCGTTGAATTCAGATCGGAGTGGGTACATGTGGAAGACATCAGCAAAATGATCAATTAGTGCAAGATCTGATGGAAGCACAGCGATTGCGTTTCTGAAGGGCGCATCGAACGTGGCAGAAGTATGGCGAAGCCAATGAGACGACGCCACGCGTAATAACGTGCAAATACGGCTGAGGGCCCCCGAGTTTCTTGAGCTGCAGTGATGCAGCGATCAGCATTGGAAAACGCACGAGTGTCCAAATATGTAGAGGAAACGACACTTATGAACATATCTGACATGGCACTCTATTTAACAAGTGGGCGATGTCAGATGTTCATAAGCTGCTCACTGACTTGATTTTGCTGACTCAGTGCTCTCGAAATAAATGCGGGTGTTCATCGATTGATGTTCATAGGCGCCATTAACGGCCCGACTCGTGGCAGACGCGATCAAAAAAACTATTGGTCGCACCGTTGCGATACCGTGACTGCTCAGCGTCCGTCACGCCGGTGTCAGTCAGGACGGTGTGGATTTTGTAAGGTAACGACTGCACTCTCTGACGTAGAAACCCAGCGCCTTTGCAGTTGGTCGCGTAGTCGAAAAACGCAACGTAGATGAATCACCATGGAGGTGACCCAGCATGTCGTCCAACGGTATCATCGCGAGTTACCGGAACTCGACCACCATCGCCTCCTCAGAGGCTTTCCGCTTGTCACTACATAGCGTGCCAAGCCCATCCGAGCAATCTGAGTAGTGGCTCATGATCACCATTTGATGACGGTTTCACGTTCAGTCGTTTGCGGGCGGCGAGCTTTCGATTTGACACTTGGAGTTCGGCTCAGATCCTCTGCATCGTGCGGGCTGAGCCATGGATACGTCCTTCCAAAATGCATCCTCCTCCTGAGGCGTTAAGGATGCACCACGACTCTCTGGGACTAATCTTCTAGGAGTGGTATAGGCCGGTGTTGACGCGCTGATGATTAAACCTGCGAAGGCAAAAAACACCGCATGAAAGCATCGCCGACCTGATGTCTCAGTCGGACCTGAATATCCCGGCACAGGTACGTGCTATGCAGGTACGCTGATTGAGCTGTTACATGAACTGATAGTGAACATGAGGCCTCTAGGGATTTAGTCCAGATGGCCTCGTGGGTCGCGGCTGAGGAGCGGAGTGAAGAATTCGAATAGCTAAGCTCCGCGTTTGAAGAAGGTATAAATGTTATATGTTGCGGGAGCGAAGTTCTTTATGCAAGATCTTCCCGAGCCTCGAGCTAGGACTGTTCTGGGATATACTCTTGCATGCTGATATAAAGCTAGCTACTGCTGAGAGCCAATAGGATTCATCCTTTTTACTACCGAGCCGAAAGTGAAGCTCTACCACGTTCTTTAGATTATCTTTTGATAATGATAGCAATAACTGCTCGTAATCGGATTGACTCGCACCAGATAGAATGTTTGCCATTTTTTGTGTCAGGTCGTCTCTGGATAGTACGTTTTCGATAACTTCTAGAAGGGTCGCGACTTTTTCTGGCGGTGGCGGTAAAGCCGTCTTAAATTCCTGTAAGCGCTTAGGTGCTCCTTCGGCTCTAAAGTATTCCAGTCGGCTGTAGACTTTCGGATCTTCACCCGCGGATTTTAACCAGGCCGTTATCAGCTGCTCAGCTGCATCAGAAAACGTGTACTGACAGAGCACAGCATAGATTTTTGAAATTTGGTCGGGCTCAAGTTCGTAAACGTTTGATTTCAGATTTTCTAAGTATTCTAAGATCGCCCCATCAGGCAGATTAGGATCCCAATCTAAATCCATCATAAAGCTTTCGAAATCAGTGCGAAAATCTATCCTTTTTATGTTTTCCTTTAGGGGCTCAAGAAAAGCTTTAATATCTTCATGCGCTACCAAGCCGAATTTGAAGAAGTCGAGAGTCGCCTCGGTTAATTTGTCTCTCCGTATGGCGAGCTTATTGATTATAGTATTCCATTCTTTGTTGTCGGCTTGTTTTTTGTTTTCTGCGCTGAAGGTTGCGCTGGCTATATAGTCAAGTGTTATTTCGTGACTAAAGCCACGGAAATGACAGACTCCTATAAATGCCAGTGTCGGGACGTAAAGCTCATAGATCTTTTCAGGCAAATCAGACTGATTGGAAAAAATCTGGCTAATGGCAGTCAGCGTTTTTCTGATAATTCGAATGTTTTGTATTTTTTGTTGGCAGAAAAAATCCTTCGCTGCCTTTATGAACGGAGCATCAAAGCCTGTAGCCGCGGTATTGAAGCAATCTTCAGGAGACGGATTGAAGACGACCTCTTTGTCTACAATCTTTTCATGCAGGTCGCACCATATTTCCTTGTCCTGTATTTTGTCTGTATTCAAAATAAGCAAGAATCTACAGCCATATTGCTCCGTGTACTCATTGATAAAACCAAGAATTGAGTCAATTTCAAGGCTTGTATTTTTTCGTTCTATATCATCAATAACAATGATTTTATTTTTTACAATTTTAGGCAAGGCAATGAGCGCCGCATCGCTGACGTTTAATCCAATGAATTTCTTCGAGATTTCGCCAAGTGCGGATGCTAAGGTCTCGTGAAGATTGATTTTGCCGCGACTGCCATTTTTCATGCACTCCTGCAAAAGTTTTCGTTTGATGTCATCGATATTTTTCGCGCCAAACGCTGTGATATCTAGGGAGTCAACATAGTCATTTTTGATGCTGCGCCATAGGAAGGTTTTGCCTGCCCCCCATTTCCCTGAAAGTGCTATCACCTTGTGTTCAGAGCCTGATAGTACTTCGCTCAATGCTTGAGATACTTCTAAGGATGAAGTGTTCATGCCAACTCCTTTGCTAGCAGTGGATTTTCAGTTCTATAATAACTTAAAAGCAGGCGTTCAGGCCTTGATGGTGGGACTAAGTCATTCAGATGGCTGCGGCAGGAGTTACTTCAGCGATGATGCCAGTCAGTACGATCGTCCTACCAAGACGTTGCTCAACGTAGGCTCTCAAGCAAAGGGCTAGTCATCTGTCTGATGGAAGGAATGGAGGTGCCGATCTGATGCGACTCGATTTCGTCGCCCTGCTTTCGAATGTGAATAGAAATGCTACGGTCATCTTCAACCTTGGCAAAGGCTACCAATCCGTTTTCTAAAGGATGAATTCGCACATCGTTTTCTCCTCCTGGATAATTAACTGCCAGTTGAAAGTCGCTTAGAACTGCTATAGCTTTTACTGCTGTATGTACCCATGAACCATGCTGGCCCGTCATGTATGAAATGCCGCTCACCAGCACAACCGCCATCATCAGCGAACCAGACGAATGGAGCATTGCAGTTGCGGTGGGTCTGGGGATTTTCTTCTTTAGGCCCACTACTTCCAACACGGGGGCGAGCATCTGTATCGAATTAAGTGTCATCGTCTGGATAAATCCAACTATGATAATCGCGAGCGCAAAAGAAAGAAGCGCTATGGACGCGACGGTCATCAGTGCCGGAATGTAAAAGACGACGATGAGAAAACCGACTGTTACGTCAAAGCTTTGTGGTGGTAAACCTAACGACTCGGAAACAAGCGACCGAGCCATCACCGTGGCGACCAGAAGGACTACAAAGTGAAGAAGGGCCACGGCGATTTTTCCCAGCGTACTTTCCCATGCAGAGCTGACCCATTGAACCGCTGGCATACACCACGAAATGAAACCGCCTATAACTCCGGCTGATCCAATTATTACAGCAATGTCCATCGCAATAGCGCCGAGCAGGCGAGAGAGCACCATTCCCAGCAAGAAGATCGTAAAGGAAAGAACATAAAAGAGGTTAGATACGGATGTTTCTTTTTGAATCCAGTCCTGCATAATACCTGTTGCTCGCTATTAGAAGTCCGCACGAAAGGTTTTGGTTGAGGGGCGTGCGTAGCCCGCCTCGAGTACTTGTAGAACCATTTTTGCTTATGTCTAAACTTGACCTCGACAATTAAACCTGCCGTGCGTAGCTACCAGACTGATCGTTCGGATTGCAGCTAACCTAGACGAGAAGGTGTTGCCATTGCGAAGACCAAACGTCTCGATGATTGCTTCAATTTGACAGTCAATTGCTCTCTTTGCATTTGCAACTGCTTCACGGTCACCGCCGGAAGTCAACCTCGATAATGATACCTCTGCTTCGCTAAAATAGTTGTGAGGAGTTACCTCGTAGGGAAATACGAAGTCGCGAAACGCACTGCGCTCATACTCCGTCAGCAAAGGATGGAATTCATTCAGGAAGCGTTTCAAATCCAAGGTGTGCTACCTAAAGCATGTTAATTTTCGCCTATGCGATGCACAGACGTATTTCGAAATTCAGCGTTTCCGTGTATACGACATGAGCCCCATCATTGCCCGTTTTTTCGCTCCCGTTACAACGAATACCGGTCGCCGGTTGAGACGAAGAAGCTGGAGGCGTAAACCTTAACAGGTGCCCAGGATTACATGACCAGTTCAGTGAGGGTTGTAGTCAAAGCGGCAAGCAGTGAGTGATTTGGTCGGACCATAATCACCATAACGTCCCCTGCTTCGTCCCTTTTCCGAGATCAGATGCAGGTGCTTACGAGCGCGAGAGCTCAATACATACAGGAGCTTGTTCGCCGCAATTTGTCCATTCGGGTCATTGAAGTGCGGCACCATACCTTCCAGCAGTCCAAACGCGATGACAACGTCGAACTCGGCGCCTTTGACACCATGGATGGTGGAAACCGTGATGCCAGTTCGTTCACGAAACACTTTCTTGAAGAATGAAACGTGATTGATGTAGCTCGCTCCGTCCTTCTGCAACCTTTCTATTCTCGCGGACGAGCTGCTGAAAAATGCCTCTCGGTGAGTCGAGAGCGCTGGAAAGACATCCTGAGAAATATCGAGTCTCTTGAGCAGATCGGTGAAAGCCTGGTCCAGATAGCGAAGTCCATCCGTTTCATCAACTGTGAGCGCATTGCTTTCCCGCAGCAAGGCGCGTGGTGTTAGCCGTGTGGTGTCGACGCCAAAGCTATCGAGGTCTTTGATTACGTCGCTTGCCCAGCGCATTCGCCTAATGAGCAGTCTCGGGGAGGACTCCGTCAGCACGATCTTGGAGAGCTTGAACCAGAAGTTATCGATGTTGTTGCTGAAAGGGACAAGACCTGGACCGTCAAACTGCTGGTCGGGTAGCATCGCCACAAGTTTGCGCGTCGTTGAGGCCAGCAAGGTCCACTGAGGAGCGAGAACGCAAATATTTTCGGGTGTGTTGCCTTCGGAGAGGCTTGCCTGAATCAACCTGACGATCTCGTCATGCACCTCGCTTCGCGTCGCATCCTGGTTGTAGGTCACCTGGCTGGGAAACGTGGCATGTTTGCCTGCGCCGTTGATACTTGTCTCATGCACCTTGTAGTTCGAAAAGTAGTTGATGATTCGCTCGCTGGACCGATAATTGAGGCTGAGAGCCAACTCCTTTATCGGGATCCCGGCTCGGGTGCGGAACTCCTCCACCGGCATCGCGTAGCCACCCAGCGTGCCGTAGATGGCCTGATTGGGATCACCGACGATGAGTGTCTTGGTTTGTCCGCAGCCCGCACGAAGAATGGACGTCACGAGACTGTACTGAATCTGTTTGGTGTCCTGATACTCATCCACGAGGATGTATGAAAACACGCGTGAGAGCAGGACTGCGATGTGCGCTTTGGCCCGCATCAAGGTGTAGGCATGCCAAAGGATCAGTTCGAAGTCGATCTGTCGATTCTCCGAAAGCTCCTCGAAGTACGCCTTCAGAACCTGTTGAATCGCAGGGTGTTTTCGACTGTCTGGACAGCCAAGCTGATAGCCCGCGTCGGTAACGTAGTAATCGCAATCCCAGTGGGTGACACCTTTATATGGAACGCACAGCCTCTCCAGTAGACGCTCACGATCATGCGTGTCGATCACACGGTAACCCCGGGCCAGCTCAGGGGCATAGATGGCGTAAGGCTTGAGGATCCATTCAAGGCAGAATGCATGGATGGTACCGATCCATAGGCCTGAGGTATCGACTCCTAAATCCTCGATACGTTCTTGAATCTCGTCAGCGGCGCGGTGAGTGTAGGTAATTGCTACAACGATGCGCTTGTCAGTTCGACGAGATAGCTCATAGGCAATCTTGTAAGTCAGAGTGCGTGTTTTACCGCTGCCGGGGCATGCAATCAAAAAGATGCTCGACGGTTCGACCACAGCAGCTGCCTGCTCAGGGTTGAGGTCGTTCGGGTCCCAGGTGAACATCACTGGATTTCCGCAAGGAAGGCGTTGATGGCATCACCTGGTAGCATGAGATCGATCGCTGCTTTGACTGATTGCAGGCCTATAAGCCCTTGTGCAAAACGCTCGACTTCAAGCAGAAATGCCTGCTTCGCCGACGGGTTTCCTGGGTTGGAACCGAACCAACATTCAGCGCGATGTTGGAGGACTCTGGCAAGAAGGGGGCGGGGAAACGTGCCATGTGCGAAATGAATGGCCTGCAGGAGGTAGGACGGGATCCTGACTTGGGGGGTGAGGTATTCAGCGAGCAAGAGAGCAAACCATCCTTTGCCCTCCTTTTTGGCTATCGTCAAAATCCGGCTGCCCATTTCGCTCAAGTGCCCCGATTGGAGCTGCTGCTTCGCTAGCTGCCTGGTGTCAGCGTCCGTGTAGACTCCTGGAATGGTTTGAACAACGGCTTCTTGGTTGCCGGTAGCGACAAAGTCGACCTCGAAGGTGTGTTTGGCGTAGAAGGTTTCAAGCCATGGATTTCCCGCAGTGAATGCCGCCAAATCGGCCTGCCGTTCTAAACCGGCTTTCTGTGACCCAGCGGCTTTGGCTTTTCTCTTCGTCATGGCTTCTGTATCAGTTGCCTGAATAGTGATGTCGAAGAACGCCTGGTCCAGGTCCGTGACGATGGCGCATCGCTTTCGAATGCGCAGGTTGTGGAACAGGACGGCTACGTTTTTGAAGCCTGTACTACGAATGTTGATGACGCTGATGCCCAACTCGTCAACGCTTACCCCCAGCACTTGCTTAAGGAGGATTGGTATCAGAATTTCCTCCACATCACCTTCGACGAGTATCACGCTTTTGGCGAAGAGCAGGTTGCTACGCACCGCATCCAGATAGCGCTGGATGCTGTTGATCTGGGCGGGCTCCAGCCCTTTGGCAGGCTGGTAGGCCTCACAGAGCGCACCATGACGTCCCAGGATGTTGACGTTGCTGACATTGCACACTTCGGAGATGTGAGTGGAGTGGGTGGTGTAGATGATCTGCGCGTCGCTGTACGCGATGCGGTCGAACAGAGTTTTCTGGATGTGGGTATGGATGTGCGCTTCCGGTTCCTCGATCAGGAGGAAGTTAGCCATGGCCATCTTTTCGCGCTGGTATTTGAACTCGAGCAGCTTGAGCGTCAGGTAGATGAGGTTGGCACCGCCCAGGCTCAACTCATGAATCGCGCCCTCATACCCCTCTTCTGATTCGCCCACGAAAAGCCGAAGAGACTGGAAAAGCTTGTCGGCTTCTTCCGGCAGGTCGGATTTGATCGAGAGTGACGCTGGTGAGTAGGTTTCACCCGCGGCGTCCTTGATGGTCTCGCGAATATGATTACGAACCGACTGAACGTCCTCCAGATCCTCGATGGAGGTGTTGAGTTCGCGGACCATCTCGGTGATGGGCTCCATCGAGGCGGGGTTGATCTGCCCACTCTTGCTCTTGAGTAGGGTAAGCAACGGGTTCGTACGGTTGTTGTGGAACTCGGCAACCACGTCTCGCAAAGCCTGGATGAAGGTCAGCGATACCTCTTTGGTAACGGAGAGAAAGCCCGGCACCTTCGACCCGATTTCCGGAAACTCCGTTTCTGATGAGAAGTCACACAGCTCGAAATCGCCAACGAGTTCTTTGTAGACTTTGGGGTCGCTGAAGTCCGCCTCGCTTCGTCCTGTGAAAATCGTTTCGTAGTCGTTGGTCGTAATCATACTGCGGATTTGCGCTAGCTCGTCTTCATCCCAGATATTGAGCGCAGCGAACTTCGATCGTATTTCTTTCTTCGGGCGGAAAATGAGGTTGTAGGTGGCCTTACGAACGGTGGGCTCGTCCAGCACTGCTGCACCGTGGAGGAACAGCGCCTGCACGGACTCGTCGGTGCTGATCTCCTCAAACTCCACACTAATAATGATCCAGTGACCCTGCCATTGGCCGAGGGAGCGGCTGAAATCAGACTCTTCCAGACGGTAGGCAGCCCGCACCATCGTGTCGTCTAGCAGGAGGCGGATTGCCCTCAGGATGTTCGACTTACCGGAGCCATTCTCTCCGATGATGGTGTTCACTCCCTTGTGAAACCGGAGAGAGGTGTTCTTGAAGTTCCTGTAGTTGACCAGGGTTAGTTTGGAAATGTGCATGTTTCTCCGGCCTGCCGCTCCCTGAGCAGCCTTGGTTAATTGCTGGCGATCATAGCGCACTGGATCCAATGCCACGACTGGTGTGGTGACTTGGGTGGCCTACGCTTAGATCGGAATAGGGCGGGACGGTTTGGCAATCTGCTTGAATTCTTGCAAGCCATTACGTCATCTGGTGATGAGCTCCACTAATGAGGTCCGTGTTTTGTCCGTCGGGCGGCTACACTGTTTTGAACCAAGAGGGTTCAAAGGCGGAGGAAAAGCGCTACACAGCAAGCTTGGAGAGTGTCTAGAAAACCCGGGGCGATTCAAATGGACGAGCAACAAAAGAGCGAAAAGGTTTGGTACCGCGCCTTTCACGGGCTGATGGTTGAGTGGATGGGGGAAGATGTTTGGCGCAAGCGACGGGAAGCTTACCTCACGAAGATACGACTTCATGAGGCCTCGATCGACTGGAGCAAGCCTGTTGAGCCGCAGCTTTTTGCTCCCAAAGAAAACGACATTGATTGGTACATTCTTGCCGCGGAGCTCGCGTGGGATCATCCATACAGCGACTCGAACTACAGCACCAGACGGCTCTACCCGTACATCATGGCAATCGGGAGGTATGCAGACCAATTGAGGTCTGTCCCCAACGTGGCCGATGTGGCAACAAAGATGCTCGCGAACAAGTCATCGCCAGAGAATCAGTTGTTCGAACTTCTCACCGCGACCTTCTATCTGAAGAACGGGTTTAAGGTTGAGTTCATTCCTGAGAACAGCATCCAGTGGCCCGATGGCAAGAAAAAATCTCCCGACCTGCTGGTCAAAAAGCACTTCGAGATGTACGTGGAGTGCAAGCGGGCTGCCAAGCAGACGCAGTACTCTCACACCGAAGAAGCATCATGGAGCGCAATGTGGGAACGGCTGAGCACTCATATGCTAAGCACTACTCCGTGGCGTGTTGCTGACATCACCTTTCACAGCGAGCTTGAATCAATGACGGTCGAGGAGGTTATCCAAGCTTACGATCGGGCGATTCGAGAAAATGCAAAGATCGATTTACCGTCGCTAACCATCGACGTACGGGCGATGGCTGCCGAATCTATCCACCGGCATTACGACGACTACTCAGTGCGGCCAAACTCCCCTCAGCAGGAGCTTCTAGTATTTGGAGACGTCGATTTCAACGAAAAACGAAGCATCGCGACTCTTGCCCAAAGGGTGGTCAAGCCAGGAAAAGACGATGATGTGCTCAACTATTTCGTTGACCGAATGGCCGGCTGTGCTGCGGCCCAATGGCGCTGCGCGCATTCCAATTCTCGTGAGAGACGATCCAGGCATTTCAAGGGCTTGATCAATGACGCAGTGTCGCAAATTCCGCCGTTCAAGCCGGGCATCGTTCACTTGTGGTACGAGACCCGTGAGGGAGTCGATATCGAGTTTCTGCGGCGCGAGAAGCACCTCGAAAACCTATCAAGCTTCGATGCTTCGAAAACGACAGTGCTCGGAGTCTTTATCCATGGCGTGAACTACTACCCGACTGAAACTGAATATCAGTGGGCTGAGACCGTTCAGGATTTCTGCCGAGTTCCAGACCTAGACAAGATGTTCAACGACAAGCTCATGCTCTCCGGAGAAGACACGAGTAGCACCAGCGGTACCACTCACTGGGCACAAGATTTGGCGTCAACACAGAAAAGGTGACTTCGCCATTCGAGCACGGCCAGTGCGCAAGTGTCGATCAACCGGGGAGGAGTACAAATGTACTTCCAACTACCAAATGGGGAGCGTGAAGTTTGGCGGGGAGGGCAGGCGTACCCGCCCTGTATGAATAAACCATCCATGATCAGTGTCTATCGGCACGGCGGCCTCCAAGCTAACGTCAGCCAACGATAAGTGAGGTGATCATATATCCCCTTTGGGACGACGGATTGGTCAAGCGTTGAATCTGTGGCGCACCTTGGCCGGAGCGGAACCGCCTACTGGCGCATAAGTCAATTTGGAACAATCCGAGTTCATTGCGTGGAGTACAGCCCTGGCTACCTGGCCGACCACTGGTGCCAAAAAAGGCCATGTCCTGCTCTGCCTTGAGGGCCAGCTGGAGACAGAGCTGGAGGATGGCCTTAGGCTCTGTACGAAATCCCGAGAAACCCAATCGGCGCCCTTTGGAAGCTGAAATTCAGTAGGGTTCCTAGCCATCTACGGAAAGGAATTCTGTGATGGCAAAGCGCTACGAACTCTCGGATGAAGCCTGGACTGTGGTCGCCGATCTCTTCACTGAAACCCATGGTCGGGGGCGGCCCCGCCTGAGCGACCGACTGATGCTCGATGGCGTGCTCTGGGTACTCTGTTCGGGCGCTGCGTGGCGAGATATGCCGGAACGCTTCGGCCCATGGTCAACGGTGTATCAACGGTTCTGGGGTTGGCGAAACCAGGGCACCTTCGATCAGATGCTCAAACGCTTGCACCTGAGATTGAATGAGCAAGGCTTGATCGATGTGCAAACCGAGCCTCTTCTGGCGCCGGGAAAAAAGGGGGGCTGACGAGCCTGCCGACTCCTCTCTGGCGGTCAAGCCAGTGACATAAGTTACGCCCAACCACTGCTGGACGACGTCAGCATTCCATCAGGCCAACGAGGTCGCCCACGCAAGCGCTGCAAATGGCTGCTTGCCGACAAAGGCTATGATGCCGAAGCGCTTCGCCGCTACTGCGACCAATATCGAATGCAGCCCGTCATCCCGCTACGCTCAATGAAACGCAAACCCAAGCCCGGCTTACCCAGACTGTTTGATCGGCCCAAGTACCGACAGCGCAACATCATCGAGCGCATGTTTGGCTGGCTGAAAGAGAACCGCCGCATCGTGACACGCTTCGACAAGCTCGCAAAAAGTTATGCCGCCATGGTCTCACTGGCTTGTTCTATGCGGTGTTTGCGACATCTCTTTTCGTACAGAGCCTAGTCACAACTAACCTCCTTAGCTGTCAAATCGGCTCCAGGCTGCCGAGGCACGCTGGGCATTGTGGAGGTTGGCCGACTCAGCTAGATAACGACTTGCATAACGGCGTGGCATCGTCGAAGTCTCAGACCAACCGCAGACTCGTCGGAGTTCGTCCGTGGCCCGCTCCAAGTCATGCCCACGCTGCTCGACCAGGTAAGCCAAAAACCGGTCGGCAAAGGTGTGGCGAAAGTCATGCGCGGATAGTGTAGGCAACAACCCCGGATGAGCCAGTTCAATGGTCAGAAACAGCCGATCAAGGACGTTAGACAACGCGCGAATTGACAGTGGGCGACCTCGATCCGAAATGAACAAATAGCGGTATGGCAATTTCATCGGTTTGCCGTCACGCATTAGGCGCCGTTCGCTTTGGATATAGCGCTCATAGACCTCATACAACTGTGCGGACATACCTACGGTCCGTCCATGCGTTTTCAGCGCAGGCTCTTCAGCGCGCGGGTCACCTGGGTCATGTTCGCGATCATTGATGCTGACATAGGCATGTTGTGACCCCTGATTGATATCCGTGGTGTAGAGCTTCAGAAGCTCACCGCGTCGGATACCAATCTCCAACAGCAATTCAATCATTAGCCAATTGCGCAACTGCACACGTTGCGGGAACGGATTGTCCACGGCGTTGGGGCGAATCAGTGTACGAACGATCTGAAGCTGCGTATCTGTCAGGCTGCGGTAGCGAATCCTGTCGGGCCGAGCATTGATGATATGGCTCTCAAAGCGCCGCGCAATTACATCGGCGACATCTGCAAATACCACCTCAATGTTAGCCAGGATGGTCGAGTTCTGGCGGGCGCGTGGGATGTAACGGGTGACACACCAGGACAGATACCGCTTAAGCAACCGCAGGTACTGGTCACGGGTACGCGGATCGATCTGCGGAAAAGGTGCCGTCGTAACTTTGCCGATTCGGGCCGCCAGATTATCGGCTTGACGGCCGCTTTGGAGCCAGATGGCGTAACCGTCCAGTAAAGCCAGAATCGCCTCAAAGTGGCAGGCCAGGATGGCCTCATCGATATCCAGATCTCGGCTTTTGGCATAGAAGTAGAAAGCCTGGATTGCACGTAGATGCGCTGCGGCTGTGTTGTATGCACGATGTCTGAGCTTGAGCTGGACGTAGATGAATGGAACGAGCTTGGGGAATGGCGCCGCCTGACCATCCTGCACAAGTAGCGGAACGCGCTGACCGGAAGAGAAACGGCACTGAATCAGTTTCATCGGCAGCCACCTCATTCAATGACTCGCCATGAACACGGAGTACATGGCCCGTTGAGAGAGTGGACGTCAGAAGCGGGTTTGTCGAATCAGCGACTTAGGCAGCTAATGAACATCTATGACATGACCTGTCGTTTAACATAATATACATTATGCGTACCCTCGTATGGAGCCACCGGGGCCGTGGGCGTCCGATTGAAAGCCAGGCTCAAGTACACGGAAGCCTTTCTGACCCTAATTTCGGAAGTAAATCGACCTACGCCGTTTTTCTGCCTCATTCCGATCCATCTTGCTGCTCGGATTGCTCCCGCAGCCGCTAGATCCATTCAATACATCTGTCAACTGATGCCATGGGTACAAGCTTGCTTCTTAGCGCAACGAGTCTCGTCTGTGAGGTGCTGATTGCGTCTCTGCGTTGCAGCAGTCCCGCGTTAAGCAACTGTGCCTGGGGCTTTGCTATTTCTGAAAACTTGCGAAGCCTACGTAGGCTCACTCATTGATGAAAACACAAACACCGTCGCGGACTCCTTTTTCCTGACCAGAGGTCGGATCTGTGAAATCAGAAGAAACTTTGAACTCACAGCATCAAGAAGAAATTTAGACGCGATGATTAGGCTCTGATTTGCACAGGCGCCACGAGCATTCAGTATGCCTAAGTGCGCAGATCAATCCCAATAGATGCTTTCATCTAACTTTGATAACCCCTCAGCCCGGCGCGTTTTGCTCATTCAATAAACGAGAAAATCAGTCAAGATCATCGCGCCGTATGGCTCTGCCTCAGTAATTCCGCCCGCTGAATCTGGCTGGAGCAGCAGGTTCACGCCGAGCACTCTGTGCCCTCAAAGCCCAATTCCAGGCCGCCAGACCGCTTGAGTGTGTCACCATCCACCATCCACCATCCACCCGATAGCTCAAGGAATCAGAAACCCCTTAGATAGAGCCAGCTGGTTGCGTTGCCGAGCAATAAGTACCAAACTACCCTTCTTTTTTTGGGAGTGCGCGACCCAACTCAACTAAATGGATATTTAGTTGAGTTATTTGTTCTCCGCACTGATAGCGGCCCCACCTACCTTTGATTTTTCTTTCGCTTGAAATAGTCAGCATCAAGTAACAGGATGATTTCCCTCGCCGTTACATTATGCTGTTTTGCCAACCTGTCCAGGTCTGCCAAGAAACGCACCATGCTGGCAACCCTAGGCTCCGCTAGCTCTGCACATGCATTACCGTATTCCTTGGCAATTGCACCGTTGATGTCGAACAGGCGCGCAACGCTTTCTACGTCGAAAAAGCCCTTTTTTACCAGCCCATTCAGAGCTCGGTTGCGCTTACTGGACATTGACGTTCACCCATCCCCTTATCCGGAAAGGCTTTTCCGAGCTCTGAGACGCCTCCACGTCCAGCAGGCCTAGGATGTAATGGAGCTTGAGCACGGTGGTCAAGCTGAGCGCACGTTGATCCAGATTCCCCCTGACCATCAGAAGCGCAATCACCTCCTCCGCTCTGACCCCGTATCTCTTCATCAGCTTGGCGAGCTGTTCTGAGAAACCTGACTCCGGCGTGGCACCCTCACCTTTCTGAAGGACGCTTATTTCCTGCTCCAGTTCGCTTATGCGCTGCTGAGCGAGGCGGATTGCTTCTAGGCGGTTCACGGCATTCATCGCTGAGTCGACCTCATGTGCCACTTAGAATTGTAGCGCACCAAGCGAGCACACCCTGCCGCCTTTCAGCTCTTAAGACCGATTCTTGAATCAGATGCAACTGCCCCATTTCTGGCCCCAGAGCGGCTGCAGTGGCTTATAGCAGCAGCTCATAAAGGCTGAAACAACTCACGCAAGACCATAGTGCAGGGCTATGAGACTTCGGCTGACTCCACCTATCATCACAAAATCTGCAACAATCGTCGTTTTAGTCATCTATTGGTGGTTTCTTGCACGACTAAATGTCTAGCACCTAGGCCCGAATACCTGAATGAGAAGAAATACCCTCCAGCTCCACCCATTTATGTATAAATCCAGCTTCTTTGGTTCAGTACTGCTCGTTCCGGGCTGTCTGCGACCTACATCGCAAGGCTTGATCCAACCTTGCTAGGCTCTACGCATCAGCTTCCCGGATCGGTAAAATAAAGCGTCCAATCACCGTTGCGAACCAAGCATGGCCAAGGCTCCAAGGAAACAGCCCCCACGGGTAGCGTCAGCTCAAGAAAATCCGGCAAGCACAGCAGACCAAAACCCGGCGAAATCCCAAGAAAAGCCGGAAAAGCCGGAAAAGCCAGTCAAGAATCGCAGGAAACAGGTAGCAAGCCCCGTATCCACCGGCGATCGCGGTGGTTCATTCGAGCGCCGCGTGCAGGCTGTTCGCCTGCTCGCTTTATGCCTGGGCTGGCAGTGTCCGGGTGCCCGCGATGGCTACGTGATCACTCGCCTGCTCTTCCAGGGACGTCTTTTCGATCACGACACCGATGACCTGGTAATCGATCTCTGGAATCCGGATACCGGCCAAGTCGCCACCCAGCGGTTGCAGATGAAGCGATCGCTGAAACCGGCGGACAACCCCATTTTCAATGAGTCCGTGGGTCTGGCCTGGGAAGACTTCTGCAAGTCGGGCTTCCGGCGCAACGTTGATGACATCCTGATCGTCTACCACGCCTCCAGCAACACCGCCATGCACGCTGCCCAGGAAGTGGTGCGTTTTGCGGTGAGTTCCGGGACGCCAGATGACTGGTACAAGCGCGTGCATGCCGAAGGCTTCAGCAACGAAAGCAACCGCAAGGCCTACGCCGCGATTCGGCGCGCTGTTGAGTTACAAAAAGGCGCCGAGGTGGACAAGGTTGAGCTGTTTCCGTTTGCACTGCACCTCAAGTTTTTATCGCATGACCTGGATTCTGACCGCACCGTTGAAGTCGACAACCAGAAGCAACTGATCAGCAAGTTCGTCCCTTCGCGCGACAGCAAAGATGTCTGGGCCGCGCTCCAGCTTGCCTGCGCCGAGCTGAACGGGGTGGCCGGTGAGATTACCTTGGACTCGGCGGAGCGACATTTGGGGGCACTCGCCCTTGAGTTCAGCCAAGCGCGAGCGCTCTGGGAGGGGTACCAGGCGGTTCAAGTTGCGAAACGTAATAACCTCGGCCCCGGCTCGCTGGTCGACCAAACGGGCGCCCTCCCCTTGACCGCCGAGACCCACCGCAAGCTGCAACCGCTCTTGGACGCGCTCAGACCTTTACTTGGGGATGGAGAAAATTCGCAGAAAGTGCTGCTCGCGGATGAGCTGCCTTCGGCGCGCGACACGACTTCTGTCTCGCCTTACTCGCGACAGCTCGACCGGATTACCGAATGGCAACGGGCCCACCGGTTCCAGGACTGCCTCAAGCAACTGGAGCTTCTGGAGAGCGATCTTCACGAGTTCGATGATCACCAGAAGGCCAGATGGTATCTGCTTCGCGGATTATCGAAGTGGCACCTGGGTGAGGACGAAGACGCGGCGGACGATTTTGACGAAGCTGCCAAGCTTTGTGATTCCGATGATCGTATTGCCGCTGCGGCGATACGTGCCCACATGCTTCGAGGTCAGGTTACGCAGGCGGTTGCGGTCGGAGAAATGTTGAGCGTGCGTTTCCCTGAGTCCTTTATCGTCTGGGCTGCGATGGCCAACGCTCGCATCATCGCGGGTGAACAGCTGAACGAAGCCGATGTGCCCAGCGCCTTCATTGATAAAGCCGCGGCGTGGCAACTGGTGGCGTCCTCGTATGCTGGACGCGACGATGATGCAGGCGCTATTCGCGTCATACGCATTGCACTGAGCAAGACAGATAGCTCGTTCTTTATCGACGAAAGCTACCTTCGTTACGCCATTCGACTGGCCACGGCTGATGCCGTGCGGGTCAATTGCCGGTCGATGTTGCCTGAGCACGTAGAGGTGTTGCAGGACGCCATGGCGCGTTTTGATGATCGCGCCACCACGCTCTGGGCTGCGCAGAGTCCCAAGACGGTGACTGATGTGGTCGCTCACCTGGCCTATGCAATGGTACTGCTTCAGCGCGCTGATGAAGCCCTGCAGCTGATTCAAGAGGCCCACCATAAAGGCGTATTCGCTTCGGACATCATGGTTCGTGTCGAGATCGAAGCTCTGTGTGATTTGAGCCGTTGGGAGGAGGTCACGAAACGATTCCTGGCTCACCTTGCTGACTTGCCGGTCGAGGCCCTGCTGCGATTTGGCCACGCTTGCATGGCGCAGTCGCGGACGGATCTGCTACAGCTTGCTCGTGAGGAAGTCGCGCGACGGACGCACTCGGACGTCGCGGCCCGAATCGCCACCATGCTGCAGCATTTGCACTGGGATCTTGCACTGCAAGCTGGTGACTGCGGGACGGTTCGCAAGGAACTGGAGCATGCAGGTGTCACGCCCCAGAGCAGCGACATCATTGACCTGTATTTTGCCAGTCGCGCGTATGAGAGCGATGCCGAGCTTGCCAATCGCTTTGTGGATCGGGTAGCCCAGCTAGCATCTGACGCCACAGATCCTCAAGAGCTTTCCCTCGGTGCGCGGGCGATGATTAGAGCTCAGCGCCATGGTGAAGCGGTTGCTATCCTTGAAAGGCTGCTTCCCGTTGACGCCTTCACGCCCTTGCATGTCGATTTACTCCATTGCTACAGCTTGACTGGTCGGCAGGCTAAAGCACGTGATCTTCTGCAATCCATGCCTGCCAATTGGCGCAGCTCAGCTGATGCCCGTGAGCAGGCGCTGTTCCTCTACAACAGCGCGGGTGACTGGGCGCGAATGCGCGAAGTCATGGTACTCAACGTTGCAGAGTCTCCTGACAGGGCCCGGTTTCGGTTGATGTTCCTGCGCGTGGCTGCGTGTGAAGGTGTCATGGACTTCAAGGCCTTGGTAGCGGAACTCCCCGTATTGCTCGAAGGCAGCGCCAAGACGCTTCTGCAACTGGCCGGCATTGAACTGCGATACGGCCAGGTTCAAAAAGGGCTGGATCGGATCACTCTGGCCATGCGCTGCGCCCAGGGTGACGTCGAAGCTGCGGCTACCCACGTTCAAGTGATGCTGACGCTCTCCCAAGAGATGGCAGAGGAACTGCGCGATATCGAGCGCGCGCCGGCAGTCATCGCGCCAGGGACGTCGATTGTGTTGGTCGATCAGCAAGGCAGCCCTCGACGGGTCACCCTCGATCTGGAGGGCTTCAGCTATCCAAACAGTTCAACCGAATTTATTCCCGCAGACTCTGCGCTCGCCGAGAGTTTAATCGGATTGCGTGCTGGCGAGACCGCTAGCGTAGAGAACCTGCTGGGTACTCAGTATTTTGAGATCAAGCAGATTTCTTCCATCCAGCAACGTCTGCTGGAAATTTCGCACAGCGTGATAAGGAATTCGCTCGCACCTAGCAAAAGCCTTGTGTCCATGACCCTTCCCGAGGACGAGAACGGTGACATGGATTTCTCCGCCTTTATCGAGCAGCTCGAACATCAGCGAACGGAAGTCACCGAGCTACTGGCAATCTACGAGGAAAACCCTATCACCCTGGGTGCGGTGGCCAAGCAACTGGGGCGCGACTTTGTTGATGTTGTGCGGGGATGGATTCCTGATGGGCCTTGGCTGCAGGTCTCTTCGGATGCGGGCTTTGCCCATGATGTCTTTCCTGGGCCGCTCGCAGCGTCGACTTGGGTCGTAGATCTCACGATGCTGACAGAGCTGGCCACGCATGGGCTGCTAGATGTCTTGGGCAACCTCTCCCAGGTGTATGTCAGTACCTATACCCATCAGGCGTTGCGTGCCAAGATCGAGGCGGCGGCTGTGTTCCGTAAAAGCGGCACCTTGTATTCACACGAAGGGCAGCTGGGTTTCCATGAAGAAAGCGAGGAGGCTCATGCCCGGGAATTAGCGTTCCTTGAAGGCATGGATGTCGCCATCTCGAATTTTTGCACTGTCGTACCGGCGTATGGCCCTGTTGATCCGACGCCTGTCCTGCAACGACTGGAAGATGTGCTCGATCCTCAAGAGCACGCTTGCCTGACACTCTGCCATGAGTATCAGGCGGGGCTGCTTTCACTCGATGGCAGGCTTCGCCAGCTTGCTCAAACACTCGATATACCGTCTGCTTCGCCTCAAATGTTACTAAAGAGCATGGTTGGCCAAGGGGTGTTGAGCTCCGTTGAGTATTCACGCGCGCTCATCCGGATGATCATGGCCCGGCGTCACTTCATTTCGATCAGCTCTTCGGATCTTGTCGCCATGATGGATCAGGGGGTGGCCTTCGCGAACGCCGGGATCAACAGTCTGCGTCAGTACCTTGTGTTCCCTGGGGTGGTGTTCGGCCTGGCAGCGATAACGGTTATGGAGTTTGTCAGCAAGATGTTCAGCACAGGGCGCTGTACATTCGTCGCCATGCTGGAGCTCATCAAATGCCTGGTCGAACCGCTGTTCCAACACGCTGACTGTCCGGCGAATTTCGTTGAGTGGTGCCTGAAGCGTTTGAGCGAGCGCATCCCGGTGTTTGGCGCGCCACATTTGTCGTGTATCAAGCAGCAACTGGTAGCGGCTAAAGCCGCTGCCGAGCACCCTCTCCAGCAGGTTACGTTGGAAATTCATGACGTCTGCGCCAGATTAGCTCCGACGTACCGGCATGATGACAACCGTAGCTACCTGACGGCGCTTATGAAGCTTGAAACTGTCACAGAAGAAGCAGGCATTTTGGTCGAGACAACCGCTAAGGTAAGGCTTGAGGCGCCGGCAGGTGATGATCCCATGGATCCGGCAGGCCACATCAAAACCGGAGATCGCTGAGTCGTTCTGGCGTCGTGCTGTTGACCGATGGATCGAGGGCTGCGACCGAGGCTGACCGGGAAATAGCGCGTTGCCGAGACATATTTCCGGTCGGCCTGGCCTTGTAAACCTCAAATGTAGGGTGTTCCGTCCTTGCGCGTGAATAGCCACCCACCGTCGGCTGCCTTTGTTGCCTGTAAGTCATCACTAGGATAGGAAACACAATCACCCGCGCTTCGATCGCCGATCTCCAGAATGACGCAGTCGGGATCTGATAGATTCTCTAGGTGGTGAGCCAGCCCCCTTTCGGAAAACCCACAACCATCCCTGGCGCGAGTAGATGAAGCTCATTGCCCCTATGCAAAGTGGGCGTTCCCTCAAGAACATAAAGGCTGCTTCCTCATGAGAAATGATAGTGTTCTTCAGATATTCACGGGGGTACGTTCAAGCTGCCACTCGATCTGGCGGCGCGCAGTGGATATGACATCGGTGAACAATAAGTGAGTAACGTTCGGCTCTGCTTGGGCGGTAGGAAAATCATCAATCCTACCTCCAATTACTACCACTCTGATGGGTTTAGCGGTGTAGTCCTTGAGGTGATGACGATATCTGGTTGCCTGCTGATAATCATCATAGGTAAGTGGATGTGCTGGCCGTTTGAACTCAATCAGCAGGAATTCCCCTGTTAAGCTCTCATTCAACAGCAAATCAGGGCGGGTCGCTGCGTCACGACCGTTATAGGTTTGGTTCAGCAGTTCCTCAACTTGACGCTTGAGCGTGATGTTTGAGCTGAACACGGTGAAGGCGGCGCCAAGGATCCATAGGTTGTACTCGATTGCACGGTGGACAGTGATTTCCAGGCACGATTTGTCTTTGATGAGCTGCTCTAACTCATCGAGGAACTGCAAACGTGCTTTAGCTTGATCAACAAGGATGGCCATATCCGCCAGCCCAAAACGTTCCAAGGCATCAGCCAGGTTGCTGACGTCTCCTCGATTCGCTTCCGCCAAATGCTCCATGATCAAGCGGTACTCACTACGCTCTACCGCCTCCAGCACCACATGGGCGAGCGCCTGCACCTTATGGGCTGGTTCGTCGTAGTACTTTTTCAAGACCTTCTTGATAGCCCGATCAGCATACTCGCGCTTATGCTCAGGTAGCTTCTGTAACCGTTCATCCATCGCTTTCTTCAAGCGAGCATGCGCCAGCCGCATCTCCATGCCATGTGTCGCCCTCAAAGCCTCAAGCAGAGACTCCCGTACAAATGCGACGACCTGGACATATCCCTCACTGTTTTCGATAACTGAATCCCAGCCCGCAGTGACGTACTCCATGATCCCGTCAGCTTCAACCTGGCCATAGAGCTTCTTTAGGAGACGAGCCGGGACTTCATCGCTGTTCTCAAGACCGAAATACCCAGGTTTTCCAACCGCCTTGCCATCCACTAGCAGCGTGATCCCTGGACGACGCAACCCGCTCTTTTTGCTGCTGATAGTGAAACGCAGAACAATGTCGCCAGCGTCAGGCAGGGTTGCTGACAACTCCTGGAAATCACCCTCAAGGTCATCAATATCTAGGGGCTTGCCGTTGATGATGATCTTGAAGCCCTTTTGCTGCCCGTACTCCATGATCAACTCTTGACGGAGCCTGTCAGCGCTTGGATATCGCAGGCCCTGTCGAAGATGTGTGAGTGTCACAGAAGTACCATGGTCGTCCGCCTCGCAGTCCCTGACATCGAGTGGCAATGCCAGGCTCTCGATAGCGGAAGCTGAGTTGAGGTCTTCAACGTTGAGCGTGAACGCTATATGCACGCCTCGCGCCTTGGTGCTGACTGTCATCGTGGATGCACACATCAACCCAGCGAATTTTCCAATGCCTTTTTTGCCTTTGATTTGCCGCCGTAGCTTACGCGTACGACCACCCGCCCTCACCCGTCGATCAGACGCGATCTTCATGTATTGAAATTCGAGTTCCTGCCGGGTCATACCATTGCCATCGTCCTGTACAACGATAGGAGCGTCACTCAAAGGTGCCGGCAAGGTGATCGTCACCTGGCGCGCATCTGCATCCCAAGCGTTGTCGATCAGCTCCTTGAGTGCTTTTTCGGTGGTGGAGTAATCTTGGCCAAGCAGGGTCGCCAGTCTTGGGTCGACCTGAAAATTCGCCTGTTGCATTCCCTTGTCCATCTTGGAAGGTTAACGGTCCGAGCACTCCTACAGCACTTTTCTGGCGCGCAAGGATGATGGCCAAATAATAGCCATTGCGAGATATGTTAGCGACTACGGTCCCGGTAGACTAGTAGCAGTCTGTGGGTGGGTTACGCGTTAGTTTTCAGGACAAATAGCTGGGGAGTACAAATGTACTCCCGCCAAATCTCTAGTAGTTCCATTCCCATCTGTAACGGTCACGTTCGTCAAACGTAGTCCGTGCGGCGGTTGGCAGTGACGACGATCAAAGATCTCCTCTTACCCTTGGTCAGCACGCTGGCCGACTGGCATGAGTCGATGCAAGGCAAAGGTGCAGAAGTTAGCGGCCCACCTACAGAAAATCTAAACACTCGTCTGCGCTAGGCGTTGCTTGATGGCGTCGACGAAGATCCGCACTTTCGGAAGAATCTGTCGCTTGGTACCGTTCACAAGCGGAGTGACATCGAGCGAATGCGCAGCCTCTTTGAACGACACGGATCTAGCGCCGTCACTAGCAGATTGCTGAGACGGAACTTGGAAGCCTTTGATGATCTTCGCCTGATTCCGATCAGTGGTGAACGCGCGCGGGCTGGAGGCTACACGTCCCCTACCCGCCTGCTCCATGGCGTTCAGCTCTGCATCCAAATTGAACGACCGTAAGCGCTCCATGAACCCCGCGTTCAAAGCGTCCAACTGATCCTGTCGGCCAGCCCCTCGCCTACCAAGGCCAGCGGGCACGCGATTTCCATCTGCAACGACCGCAAGCGCTTGGCCCAGGCGGGGCTCACCTGCGCCTGCACTTTTATCACCAGTGCCGCAGAGGGTTGATAACTGACATGCATCCCCTCCAGTGCCGGCGGCAGCCCTGCCCCGGCAGGTACAAGCCGGTAATGCGCATGCCGAGGCGCACATCCACGAATGCCTCTTCAATCCCGCGCAGCGCCAGACCTCGGTCACGTCACTAGCGATATCACCAGGTCTGCAATATTGAGAGGCGCGAATGCCACGGTCAGCAGCGCATAGGCCTTGCGCGATCTGGCGGCGAACACACACAGCGGAAACATGATCATGACCACGTCAAAGGCGCCCCAAAGCGCCATGGGCGAAACGCTGAACAACAGAATGTTGACGATGAACCCAAGCAGGTAATAGCCCGACAAGAATAACAGCGCGTAGCGGCCATCCTGCTCGAAGTACACGCGAAGCCCTTCGCGCTCGTCCTCGCTGCGGCTGGGCAAGATCAGCGCCGAGGAAACGAACAGCGCAAGTGCCAGCAGCACCAACAGCAAAAACTCCTGGAACGAGAAGGTCGCCCTGACTTGCGGCAGCGAATTGACCGCCCACCAGAAATCCATCTGGGTGGTGAAGAGCATGACCGCCCAGACCAGAGCCACCCAGTCTGGAGCAGCGTTGCGACGGATTCGGAAGACGGTTAGCGCCCCTAGAAGCAGGCGTGTGACAGAAAGGCCCAAAACCATGGATAGGACGGTAGCAACGATAGGGAAATTGCTCATGGTGCCTCCTGCTGACCAAGACTCTGGACAGCGTAGGCGGCGAACAGCAAACTTTGCACGATGAGTATGGGTTCTGAGGGCTTTTCGGAGGATTTTCAGTGCCTGTGAAACCTGGCAGCGCGCGGGCGGCCTTGGGTCTACGCGCCGCAACAATCCTCGAGGCTAGCTGTTCCCCGCCAAAAACTGCAGCATCACTCACCCAAGGAGCCTGCCTTGTCAGAACGCACTCACTGCGGCGTGAAGCCCAGCGACTCTGCCTGGTCGGTGTTTCTGGTGTTCTTGCGCCTGGGGCTGACGTCTTTCGGTGGCCCAATTGCGCACCTGGGTTACTTTCGTGAAGCATTTGTAGCGCGCCGCCAGTGGCTTAGTGAACGCAGTTATGCCGAGCTGGTCGCCGTGTGCCAACTGCTTCCCGGCCCCGCCAGCAGCCAGGTCGGCATCGCTCTGGGCCTGTCACGGGCGGGGTTCGCGGGCGCTGTCGCCGCGTGGGCAGGGTTCACATTGCCATCGGCCCTCCTGCTGACGCTGTGTGCTCAGGGCCTGGGGGCATGGGGAGGTGGCGCCCCAAGTGGCCTGTTGCACGGCCTGAAAATCGTCGCAGTCGCCGTGGTGGCCCAGGCGGTGTGGGGCATGGCACGTAGCCTTTGCACCGATGTTACGCGGGTAACCATCGCCCTGTTCGCTGCCTGTACCGCGCTACTGTGGCCCAACGCGATCGGGCAGATAGCCGTGATCACAGGGTCGGCCATCACAGGCTTGATCCTGCTAAAGCCTCCGGGTTCCCCGGCAGGAGAAGAGCTGCCGTTTTCAGTCAGCCGAAAGGCCGGGCTGGCTGCGCTGGCACTGTTCTTTGCCTTGTTGGTAGGCTTGCCGCTACTGACCCGCATTTGGCCCTCGCAAGCATTGGCAATGGTCAACGCCTTTTATAGCGCAGGCTCGCTGGTATTCGGCGGCGGGCATGTGGTTCTACCGTTGCTTGAGTCGGCCACAGTGGCCAATGGCTGGGTCGCAAATGACACTTTTCTCGCAGGTTATGGCCTGGCGCAGGCCATACCGGGCCCACTCTTCACGTTTGCAGCCTTCCTGGGTGCATCCATGAGCGTGCAGCCGTCCGGCTGGGTGGGCGCAACCGTTGGCATTCTCGCCATTTTTACCCCCTCCTTCCTGTTGGTGATCGGGGTAGTTCCCTTCTGGGAAGCACTGCGGCGCAGCGCCCGCAGCCAGTCAGCGCTTGCCGGGTTAAACGCCGGCGTGGTCGGGCTTCTGCTGGCTGCCTTGTACCAACCGGTGTGGACGAGCGCCATAGCCAAGCCAGCAGACTTGGCGTGGGCGCTGATCGCCTTGATGGCCCTGATGTTCTGGAAGTGGCCTGCATGGTTGGTTGTCTTGGGCTGCGGCGTGTTCGGTTGGCTGCTGAGCAGCACCTTCTAGAGACCCTTGAGACAGTATCGGCCAGCTCACTGCAAGGGAAGCGACACGATGGCAGCCAGCCCGCCAGTGGCCCTGTTCTCCAGGCGCACCTCCCCACCCAGCCGCTCGACAATAGTGGCCACGATGGATAACCCCAGCCCTGCCCCATTGGGGCTATTGCGGCTATAGAAGCGCTCGAATACCCGCACAAGATTCGCCTCGTCTATACCTTGGCCTTCATCTTCGACAACCAGTTCGATGCGATTGGCCAGGCGCTTCAGTGATACCGTGATACGCCCGCCAGGCGGTGAATGCTCCACCGCATTGGAAACCAGGTTCTGCAAGGCGATGCCCAACGCTCCGGCATCGATCATCAGGCCATGGTCACCTTCGCTGAGATCCAGCGAGGGCTCCAGGCCGCGATCCAGTATCCAGGGGGTGAGATCCGCCAGCACATCGGTGACCACGTCGCCCAGGTCGACACGGGTGGTGGCGCGCTGACCAAGGCGCGGCTCGACCCGGGCGAGGGTCAGCAACTGGTTGACCACCCGGGTCAGCCGGTCCACGCCGCCAATCAGAAAACCCAGGGCTTTCTGGCGCTCGGCATTGGTACTGGCGGCCTGTGCGTTCTGCGCATGCAGGCGCAGGATCGCCAGCGGCGTGCGCATCTCATGGGCGGCGTCGGCAATGAAGCGATGCTCACGCCGCAGCAGGTCATCGATCTGCGCCAGCAGGCGGTTGATGGCGGCTTGCATAGGCTCAAGCTCGGTCGGCAACGGCACCAGTTGCAGGGGTTCGAGGGAGTCGGCATGGCGCCCACGAATCACATCGGCCATGTTCTGCAAAGGGCGCAAGCCCCAGCCGATGGCCGCCCAGACCAACAGTGCCAGGCCCAGGCTGCCAAGCAGGAACGGGAACAGGGTATGGCGTACGATGCGGTCGATCAGGTCGTAACGCACATCGTCGCGCTCGCCCACCCAGATTACCCACTGTTTTTCGGGCACCGGTAATACAAAGCCGCGCCACTGTTCGCCCCCACTGGCAAAGTCGTAGAAGCCCGCCGCCGCAGGCGGTGCATCGAGCGTCGGCGCACTGGGGGTGTGCACCAGCAACCGTGCTCCCTCCCCCCACACCTGAAATGCCAGCTTGCTCTCATAGGGGTGGCCCACACGGTGGCGCCCGGCCTTGCCCAGCGCCTCGTTAAATGCCTGATACAGTTTTTCGCGGTTGCCATCCTGCACCGGCAGGTTCATTACCCCCTGCAACAGCCGGGCATTCTGAGCCATGTGAGCATCGTAGACTTCATTGATCTCGCGTCGGCTGTCGTGATAGTTGTACAACGCCAACAAGCTGGTGCCGAGCAGCATCAGCGCCATCACCCGCCACAATGTGCGCTGGCGCAACGAGCTCACAGCTTGGCCTCGACCAGATAACCGATACCGCGCACCGTGCGGATCAGGCCGTTGAACAGTTTCTTGCGCAGCTGAT